>Ga0315901_10000911_pt1 | contig 42948 bp, 24 predicted proteins | sample LakEriMetagenome_10_FD_203761 | JGI IMG/M metagenome (GOLD analysis project Ga0315901, IMG submission 203761) | Freshwater fungal communities from buoy surface, Lake Erie, Ohio, United States - Buoy 2 MA116 | ecosystem: Environmental > Aquatic > Freshwater > Lake | place: USA: Lake Erie, Ohio...
AGACCAAGTTTCACTTTGTTGTTATAGACCGGACCTTCCAAAGCTATGCCTTCCCTGTTTCTGAAGAGACACTAAACAAGTGGCTGGACAGATTCCAAGACTGTATAGCCAAAGCAGAGTGGCACTATAAAAACAGGAGCTATGAGCTACCTTATGATTTTGCAAAAGGGCTTGTAGTTCTATAAATAGAACTAATGATGATAGAGAGCTTATACACGAAATATTTCCAGAAGTCACGGTCCTTCTTGTTCCCCGCCCTGGGGATCAAGAAGACCGCAAACTTCTCTCCGTCTGGAACTTATGTGGCCCTAGATGGTCTAATCCAGCCGGAAGATGTCAAACTAATCTGTGCTTACAAAGAAGACCCCTCTGAAGGGTTCAGGATCTTTGAAGAGCAGATGCTTTTAAGTAATCCTTTATTCAACCAAGTACTCCATATCCGTGATTATAACCTCTATGTATTTGATTTTCAGACATATACAGACGACTGGTTTAACTTTATGCTTGGCAAATACTCTAAGCTATCCAATGTTTTAAAGAGAGCTATCAAAACGTACTACGGGGAAAACTCTACCGAGTACAAGTACATAGAGTCCTTTTTGTATCCTGATAAGCACTTTGAAGTATACGCAAAGCTTCTAGACGTAGAAGTCCGCACTCTTAGAAAAATAGGAGAGCTCTGTGACCCCTGTGACTTAGAAAAAGAAAACCTAAAAATTCCTGTAGAAGATTTGGAGATCTTGCAGAAAACTGTTTAATTTTGTAGAACTTAATTATAGACCTTATGAATAAATCAATGATGCTAGTTACCGGCAGCTGGGGTAACAACAAGACATTTAAAATGATCCCTGTTACACCAGAGTGTCCTTTTAACGAAGCAATATTTGACCGTGATAGTAAAGTACTTGCTCTTATTGGTAAAGAAAAGAAACAGAGCATGCACATGGTTGCAAAGCTTGATGATAACGGAGATGTTAAAACACTAAAGTTAGGAAGAAGAGCAGGTGGTAAAGAGTATGCAGAAGAGCGTAAGACTCTAGAAACATACTATGAATACTATGTAGAGAACCCAGATGAGATTAAAAATATAATCAACCTGTTTGCTGTAAACGCTGACTCCTTTGACTACACTCAGTATATGGAGCAAGCATATGTAGAAGAACCTACTAGTAATCTAATCACTGTCTAACGACAGTCCTATGACCAAACCCAACCTAAAGGCAGATTTAAACCTGCCTTTTTTTGGCAAGACTAAAGGGGGAACAGCTTAACTGAACGTCCGTATCATGAGTAACCAACAGACACACTGGGTGATGGACTACGAAACACTTTGCAATTGTTTTGTAGCAGTCTTCCAACACTATAAAGATGAAGGTGTCAGACACATATTCATCATACACAAAGACCGAAATGACTTTACAAAGTTTGTAAACTTCTTAAAATCTTGTGTAAAGAATAAACAGTACCACATCTCATACAACGGTCTGGCATTTGACGCTCAGATCACGCAGTGGATAATAGAGAATCATCAAACATTATCTACTAAGAGTACAGAAGATATCGTAAAAGGTATCTATGACTTTGCACAGAAAACAATATCTCGTACAGACAGAGGAGAATTCCAAGAATATCCACCTTTTAAGTTAAGGATTAAGCAGATTGACTTGTTTAAGATGAACCACTGGGACAACCGTGCCAAGATGAGTTCTCTTAAATGGATACAGTATTCCATGGACTGGGATAATGTAGAAGAGATGCCACATCCCCATCATGCCCCTATTGAAGATGATGTACAACTTAAGAGTTTAGTATCCTATTGTATTAATGATGTACTATCTACTAAAAAAATATTACACCACAGCAAAGAACAGTTAGTACTAAGACAGAATCTAACCAGAGAATATGGTATAGATCTGTATAGTGCATCTGAACCCAGGATATCAAAAGAACTATTCTTGCACTTCCTGCATCAAAAGTTAGGCTGGGAAAAAGCAGAGATAAAACAACTGCGTACTCCTAGACCATATATTATTTTAGCAGACTGTATACTACCATATATACAGTTTAAAACACCAGAATTTCAAAGTGTACTTGAGTATTTTAGAAAGAAGGTAATTACATCTACAAAAGACGGGTTTAAGCACAGCGTCACATATCGTGGAGTACAAACTGACTACGGTCTGGGCGGTATTCACGGTGCTACAGACGCAGGTGTTTATGAAGCTAAACCTGGATGGACCATCATGACCTCAGACGTTACTAGTTTCTATCCAAACCTTGCTATCAAAAATGGTTTTCATCCTGAGCACTTACCTGCAAAAGAGTTTGGTGAGCTCTATGAATGGTTCTTTGAAGAACGTAAGAAGATTCCTAAGTCTGATCCTAAGAACTATGTCTACAAGATTATCCTGAACTCTACCTACGGCCTTACAGGTGATGAGAACTCTTTCCTGTATGACCCACGCATGACTATGCAGATTACTATCAACGGACAACTAAGTCTTAGTATGCTTTATGAGATGATCTGTGAGGAGATTCCTGAAGCTGTACCGCTCATGCAGAACACAGACGGTCTAGAAACTATGATCCCCACATCTGCTGTAGAAAAGTATATGAATATCTGCACCAGATGGGAAATGATGACTAAACTGTCCTTGGAGCATGATCAGTATAAGAAGATGATCATCCGAGACGTCAATAACTACATTGCCATCAACAAAGATGATAAAGTAAAATGTAAAGGTGCCTTTGAGTGGGAAGATCTAGACAAAAAGAAAGTAGCTGTATTTCATAAGAATAAAAGCTTTCTAATAATCCCCAAGGCTATCTATGCATACTTTGTAAATGGTACTAAGCCAGAAACATTTCTAGCACAGAATACAGAAATAACTGATTACTGTGCAGGAGTAAAAGCTAAATCCGGCTGGTACTTTGAGGAGCAATACATTGACAGCGGTCAGTTAATAGTAAACCGTCTACAAAAGATCGTAAGATATTACGTATCCAATACAGGATCTAAACTAGTAAAGTGCCATAAAGATGGCCGGGTAATCCAAGCAGAAGCAGGACAGTGGCTACAAACTGTAGTCAACTCCATAGACAGGAACAAGCCTTTTCAGGATTACGACATTAACCTGCAGTACTATCTAGAAGAGATATACAAACAGATAGAGCAGATAGAAAGAATTAAACCTAAATCATTTACACAACTATCACTTTTTTAATCTACACTTATGCCAGTAAAAACCCAATTCGTAACTGAGCAGCACATCCGTAACGCAGCTTTACCTACACACGGTAAACGTTACACAGTAATCCCCCACGCTTTCATCATTGATGAAACGCGTAAAGAACTAGCCGCAGCAGGCTTTCAAATTAACCAAGAGCTGTATAAAACCAGCCTTGATGGACAAGTAGCTCAAGGTGTGTATCACCTGAACTATGGAAATGACCAAGACATGGGTCTTATGTTTGCATGGTCTAACTCTTACAACAAACAGATGAGGTTCAAGTGTGCTATTGGTGCACAAGTATTCATCTGTATGAATGGAGTAGTATCAGGTGATCTGGCAAACTTTCAGCGTAAGCACACTGGTTCTGCGTTGATAGATGTTACAAACTCTATCCAGTTCCAGATTACTAATGCTAAGCAGTACTATGACAACTTAGTAGCTGACAAAGAAATGCTTAAGCAAGTAACTCTTGACCAGTCTCAGAAAGGTAGTATTGTTGGTAGACTTCTAATTGATCAGGAAATCCTAACACTAACTCAAGTTGGTATTATTCAGCGTGAGATAGAGAAACCTACTCATCAGTACTCTATGAATCCTAACTCAGCTTGGGATTTATATAATCATATCACACTAGCTCTGAAAGATTCTCACCCTCTGAGGTATCTATCTGATCATCAAAAAGTACACAACTTCTTTGTTGATGAGTTTGGTAATCTACAAGGAGTATATGCACCTATTGTTGATGAAGTAGACACAGACGGATATGAAGAAGAAATGCCATTAGCTGTTACTGTAAACACAGAAGACACGGCTGATGAAGTAGAAGAAGATTCACTCTTTGGTGTAACATTTAATTAATAATAAGGGAGGGGTGGGTAAAACCACTCCTCCACTTAAATCTAAACTTATGTCTGACTTACAGTTAATAAACGCCAGAGAAATGGCAATCAAACATCCTTCTACATTTAATGCTCCTTGTGAAGACTGTCTTAATGATATTAATGAAGGTGACTATGTTAAGATATGTCCAGGAGAAGAAAGGTTCTGGTGTAATGTAATAACAGTAGATAAAGATAACCGTAGCATTACAGCCTCAGTATCTAACAGACTTATCTATTATGATCTGCCGGTAGGTACCGTTCTAGAAATAGGCTATGATAATGTATACGATATTCTCAAACCTGAAGATATGAACTTATGATAATAGGAATCAATGGATACTCTGGTACCGGTAAAGACACAGTCGGTAAACTTATACAGCTTGCAGCTACAGATACCATACCTGAAGGCTATGATGTCTACGATATAGTAGATAATTACCCAGACCACCAATGGTGGCTGGAAGAAAAGTCTGGATGGGAAATAAAAAAATGGGCTGGTAAGCTCAAGACTATAGCTAGTGTTCTTACAGGTATAGAGACTGAAAAGTTTGAAGACCAAGAGTTTAAGACAAAAGCTCTTGGTAGAGAATGGTGTTATCCTACTGAATGGCAAGGTAGAGAACACTGGGTAGAAATGACAGTAAGAGAATTTTTACAGCGTCTAGGTACTGACGGCCTACGTACAGGTCTTCATGAAAACACCTGGGTAAATGCTCTTATGGCAGACTACGAAGGTACCTATGACTTGGATACTGACCGTACAACTTACCCTAACTGGATCATTACAGACACCCGTTTTCCTAATGAAGCTGAGGCTATCAAAAATGCGGGTGGTATAGTAATCCGGATAGATCGCCCAGGAGTTACTGCAGTAAATGCACATCCTTCTGAGACAGCTTTAGACAACTGGAAGTTTGATCATAAGATTATGAACGGATCTGATCTGACTAGTCTATTATTTTCAGTTGGCAATCTATTAAGAAAAGAAAAACTGATATGAGAATAATTAAACAACAAACCAAAACCCTGATAACCCGTGACAATGGACGGAGTTCGGATGCAGTAGCACCGAACTTCATCTACGGGTGTTTGGGAGGATGTATGAGCTCCTACTGCTATGTAGGACGCTATAATCATGACAGAGTATACGTCAATGAAAACATGGATGATTTACTCATGTCTGTACATGGCTGGATTAGTAAACAGCCCTGGCCTAAAGAACCAAATCAGTGTGACCCAAAGTACTACGTCATAGACATTGGATGCTCTACAGATATCCCACTCATGCGTAAGCATTATAACTGGCAGGAAGTCTTTGACTACTTCAGTTACAAAGACGGTATGGCTAAGAGCACATTTGCCACTAAGTATCCTACTATGTTCTTGCCGATGAAGTACAACCTGGAAAAAGAAAAACACCGTATCAGGGTAAGCCTGATGCCTCAGAAATACTCTGACATCCTGGAGCCAGGGACAGACAAAATCTCTGATCGCATAGCTGAGATACCAAAGCTGATGGAATATATGGAAGTACACATCAACTTTTCTCCTATCATCTACACTGACGACTGGTTAGAAGAGTATAAGAAACTCTTTAAAGAAATCCGATCTGCCGGCATAGATACTAAATGTGAGTGTATCTTTTTAACACACAATATTCATCAGCACGAGCGTAACTCTAAGCCTGTTCAGGATCTCCTGTGGCGTCCAGATATCCAAGAGAAAAAAGACTCTCAGTACGCTCCTGATAATATCAGGTATCAGTTTCAACTGAAACGCCAAATGATACAAGAGTTTACTCACCTGTATGCAGATTACTTTAATCCCTCTGGTATCCGTTACATCTTTTAACCTATGGCACAGACAGCATTAGATTGGTTTCTCTCTAGAGTTAATAAAACTAGCTACGATAAGATCAATGAGCTTATAGAGCAAGCTAAACAACTAGAAAAAGAGCAGCGTATACAAGACTATAATGCTGGATATACCGATGCTCAGTGTAACCATATCAATGATGCTGAGAATTATCTTAATGAAATAACCTATATGACCGATGAAAATACTACACATTAGTGACACTCATGGCTACCATGGTACTTTCCCTGAAAGTAGGTTTGAAAGTATGGATGTAGTAGTGCATAGCGGTGACTGCTCCAACTATAGAGACTCCTATAGAAACAGTAATGAAGTACTTGACTTTATAGAGTGGTACAAGAATGTACCCGTCAAGCACAAAATCTATGTAGCCGGTAACCATGATACATCTATAGAAAGAAGATTAGTAACCCCCGGGGACTTTGCTGCAGCTGGTATCATCTACCTGGAAAACCAGGGAACTACAATAGATGGAGTCAAGTTCTGGGGTAGTCCTATCACTCCTACATTTTGTGACTGGTCTTTTATGAAAGCCAGGGATAAGACCTATAAAGTATGGGCACAGATCCCTGATGATACAGATGTACTAGTAGTCCATGGACCTCCCAAGGGAGTCCGGGACTTAAGCTTTGACAGACAGGGTAACCTAGAAATGTGCGGAGACCTAGCTCTTATGAAAAGATGCTATGCACTAAAGGATACACTAAAGCTAGTATGCTTTGGGCACATCCATAACATGGACGGTGTAGATACTAACCAAGGAGTATCTCACTATTCCCGTACAAAGACGGTCTTCTCTAATGCAGCCTGTGTTTATGACGGACGCTTTGACCTTGGACTTACATCACACGGAAACATTTTAGAACTATGAGCACAAGACCAACACTCACAGAAACAGAAGTGCTGTTTATGCACTACAAAAAAGGTATGGCAGGCAGCGGTATGACTGCACTAATAGATGCCATATGGAAACTAGATAGAAAGAACAGAGCTAAAATAGCTCTAGGTTATCCTGAACTCGTTACAGTTTGTAACAGGTTCAATGACGAAAACGGTTACTGGGAAGATCTTCAATCTAGATGGAGAGAAGCTAATCAGTACGTCAATGCAGATTTATAACAAATAAATCCTATACTATGAAAGACACATGTATCCTATGCGGAGTGGAGACGGCTTATGATGAGACTACCCACGTTGACATGCGGGTAGGCTACATAGAAGGAGCTGGACAACTCTGTACTCAATGCTACCGGACTGGTACTAACCGCAACCATATTGCAGTACCAGAATCCATGATTCTAAACACACCTAATGATATGGAACTAGGTGGTAAAGTAAGAAATCTATACTATGAAAATAGATAAGAATCAAGTACTGTTGTGGGTATGCCTGGTTGGGTTGTTATCAGTGTTAGCAGTAGCCATTTACCTTGATGACAACCGGCCAGCTCCCCCAACACCTGCACGCATCAGATATCTTAGAGATAGTCTAGAAATGGAGTACTATAAAAAAGCTATAGAAAACTCTTACCCTTTTGATCACAGTAAAATCCCTACTCATGAAAGCAATCCTTGAGTTCAACATGGACGATGACACACATGACTTCCACCTAGCTGTTAATGCTAGTAAGTGGTACGTTCTAGCCTGGGAGATGGATCAGTATTTGCGTACTAGGATGAAATATGAGGAAAAAATATCAGACGATGAGTACAAAGCAGTAGAAGCTGCTCGGGATAAACTTAGAGAACTTATGAACGAAAGCGGCCTACTTTTTGACTAGGTATTGTAGATGTCAGAAAAGTTCTCTATTTTTACAAAAAAGTTCTCTAAATGATTCATCTTAACGATAGCTTAAACACATTACATTCTGAAACCTGCGTAAAAGTCTATGATCCAGAGCTAAAAAAACTAATTGCTATCTACCCTAACTATCTAAAAGCAGCTAACAAGTTAGGAGTATCCTCATCAATTGTACAACAAAAGTGTACGAGAAAGACAAGAGTCTTCTCACCACTGTACGGTAAAGAGGTAGCATGCCGGTTGTCTTCTGTTAAAGAAGAAGATAAGGCTCTGATGGAAAGATGTAAAAACAAATTCCTATGAAAAAGTATATCGGTCCCATATTGAGTATAGCTACTATAGCGATGCTATTCTATACCCTCTTTGATCTCAAAGAGCAGGTAAAACAAATACCTGTACTAAAACAGCAGGTAAACTCATTACAAAAAACGAAGGATAGTCTTCATGATGAAAACTTTATGTTGAACACAGAAATGATGAGACATGAGATAACCCGGGACGAAATACTGCCTAAATACCCTAAAGCATATGATGCATACTATTCGTACCTGTATTCACAAACTGAGTAAACTTAACTGGACATTTTTAACTGTCTGGATTGGGATCATGTTGATAGCATTCTTCTTCTGGTCCTGGGTACTCAGTCTAATATTTTAATCCTATGAAAGTATCCTTTGATTTTGACGGCACCCTGGAACAAAAAGAAGTCCAGGACTATGCCAAACAGCTCTTAGAAGAGGGCATAGAAGTATGGGTAGTTACTACCCGGTGGGATGAAAACCACAAGCACAAGTATCCTCATAACGCCACACTGGACGATCTATGGGAAGTAGTAGACAGACTCGGTATTCCCCGGCATCAGGTAAGGTTTACCTGCATGGAGTGGAAGCACAAGTATCTAAACGGTACTCAGTTTGTATGGCACCTAGATGACAACGAGGATGAGTACTTCAAAGCCAGACAGAACGGTGGCTGTAACGTACCCATGATTAACGTTACATCTTACTACTGGAAAGATAAGTGTGAAGAACTATTAAGAGATGCAGTTAATTGAAGACCAGGATTACTATCTAGACGGTGACAGAGTAATATTTACTGCGGCATTTCATATTAAACGTGGTGCCTGTTGTGGCAACGGATGCCGGCACTGTCCCTATGATCCTAAGTACACCAAAGGAAACACCAATATCAATGACTCTAAAGACAGCATTATACCTAGACGACCAAAGAACACCGACAACAACAATCCCGGGGTATAACCCCTGGTCTGTAGTCAGAAACTATGAAGAGTTTACTAAGTTCATTACCGAGTTTGGCATTCCTGATTTAATCAGTTTTGACCATGACTTAGCAGAAGAGCACATAGAAGACTACTTCAAACAGAAACTAGAGATAGGATGGCAGCAGCCAGACTATGCGTCTTATAAAGAGTATACCGGGCTAGACTGTGCCCGATGGCTGGTAGAACTCTGCCAAGAAAAGAACCTGCAGCTTAAAGCTGTATCAGTTCATAGTCACAATCCAGTAGGTGCGGCTAATATACAAAGCCTAATCAACGGGTTTAAAAGACATATGGGATGGCCTGAAGATTGCTACATTGGCAAACATCCCTTTGAAGTAACCGTAAACAAATAAAAAAAACAAATATGCATTTAGAAATTAGTCTTCTCAGCCCAAAAGAAATGTTAGCAGGTTTTAGAGTACACACCTATCAGTATTTAGAAGGACCTCAGGATAGAATGACACTTCATAGTAATATAGCATTCTCCTTAGGACTTATATTTCTCAATCTTACACTGACTATAAAAAAGGGGGCATAACCCCCTTTTTTTAATAGAAAACATTATCTACTCTAATATCCCATTCCTTTCTAAAGTCATCATCTAAAGCAGCACTAGTAAGTAGAAACTCTTTTCCAGCAGGAAGTATTCTAAGTAAATACTTCATTGGTTTCGCACTTTCAGTTAACTCTTCATCACCGGTTGCCCTACCATAACCTTCTTTAAGAACCTGTCCTGTTATTTTATAAAGGTCTTCTGCTAGGCCAACTGCAGGAACTGGGTTTTTTAGCAACCTTGTAAATTCAATAGGACTATAGTAGAACATAAACTCGTTATAGTATTTTCTTATAGCTCTAGCTAAATATTTCTTAACTCCTTTTTTATCATCATCATCATCACCACTTAGTGCCCAGAATAACGCTCCAGATATTGCTAAAACAACTAATAGCTCTGACATCATTGATCTCAGATTAGCTATATAAATATCTATAAACTCACCTTCTGATATTTCAAAGGGCTCCCCACGTTCATAAGCCTCTCTCTGTAATACTTGATAACGTTCTTTAGCAAGCTCTATAGCATTGTCACCAAATCCAGTTATAATTGACATTAAAAGTCTAGGCATTCTTTTGCTAAAAAGATCACCAAAAAATACCCTAAACTTTCCATAAGACCAAGTCTGTAACTCGTCATCCCACTTAAGCTGACCAGTTCTTTCTTCTACCATTTCCGGAATCCAACTTCTAAACTGCATAAGAGCAGATCCAAATAAAGTAGTTCTAATCCTATTAATATCGTCCCGGCTCTGGTTACCTAATATTCTTTTATTGACACCTTTAATCTTATCCCTAAAAGCAGCATAAGCTTCATCTGTTCTTTCTATACCAGGAATACTAAAGTTTCCATCTTTATCAAGAACACCTACTGATAACAAGCTTTCTTGTTCCTGAAGTTCTCCAACCTCTTTATCAATTTTGGCTTTAATCTGCTCACGCTGATCTGAAGGTAGATTATAAAAGTCGGTATAGTAGTTATACTTTTTCTTTACAAAGTCTTGTATGTTTACAATATTACCCGTCTCTTTATCAATCATATGCTCAAGCATCATGGCAATAGCAACAGGATACTGAACTGCCTTGTCAGATTGTCTCTGAATAAAGTAAGCGTTGTTTTTATTAAGTACTTTATCTCCAAGATGTAAGCTTAGATTATCTACAAATCTATCAGGAGCAGCTTCAAGAAGAATATTCAAATACCTTAAAGCTGCCTGTGCTTTTTTACTAGACGCTGTTAAATACATGGATCTCCCCCACGTCTTTTTAGTAAACACAATACCTTTTTGTGCTTGGAACAAGGCGTTACCGGTACCCCCAACAAACTGAGCAGTACCAGATATAAGGTTAAGTCCTAACGTTTTTAAAGAAAAGTAACTAACTGCAGCTTGAATACTTTTAAGAGTTGAATATTCCTTTCCTTTTATTTTAAACTTAGTATCTTTTGTTCTTCCACCAATCTGATCATATAAATAAAAGTTTACAAACTCAGAAAGTAGCTTTGCATTAGCGTCATTGGTATCAGTTGTTTTAATCCTACCGTTTTCAATTACAGGATTTCCAAAAATAAAGTCCACGACAACAGACTTTTTACTTTTTTCTGCTTCTACAAGCATAATAGAAGCATCTTCTATGCTTTGCATGGCCTCATAGTTATACATATGTTTAGACCACACTGCAAATACTTTAAATAGATCTCTAGATTTTTTGGAGTAGTCCATGGTTCCATCTTCCTTCTTTACTCCAATATCGTTTGTAAAGTAAACTGGTACTCTGTTAATAATTGTTCCGTCTGTAGGATCAATCTGAGGGCTATATTGGTTACCTGCGTCTACTTGTAGGTCATCAAATAGTCTCATAGGGTTTGAAAAACCTTTGACATCACCAAACGAAAGGCTTTCTATCTTAGTAGCATACATAGAAGGTATAAACTTAGGTGAGTAGCCATCTAGCATTCCTAAGTTTTCAGCATATCTTAGTGTACTTTGAAAGTAATCATATACATCTTTAAGTGGTTTGTTAGACGGATCTATTAACTTATTCCATTTATCACTAAGCCACTCATCATTAGGACGCAAAAACCTGTTCTTTGAGTTTAAGATTGCATCCATATTTACTTCACCATTAGCATCAATAACCTGATGTCTGGTTTTCCACTCAGCAATTTTTTTAGCTATAGTCTCATCATTCTCTTTTTTATCGTATGAATACAAAACAGACTTAAAGAATTCTATTTGTTTTTTCTCAGCTTCCCTATATGCTTTCTCATCGTACTCCATATTTTTACTTACCCACAAAGCATCTCCAGATGCTATAGCTTTCTTTCGTAATTGATAGAACTCAGGCTTGTACTTGTCTAAAAAGTTACCATTCCAGTTTCCTTTATCATCTACTTCCAGCATCATTTCCATAGCGGCTGTAGTACTAAGACCTTTTGAACTAGCCCATTTTGTAAAGTTCTCTTTAAGAGATGTTAGCTTATCTACAGAATCCTGAAATCTAACATCACGATCATTTTGTGCCTTTCTAAGAATGCTACTAAAAACTCTAAAAGCTTTCTGCTTAATATTACTAAGTGCTTGAAAAGTACCTGCAAAAAAACCAACAGGTTCTTCAGGATCTAATAAGTTCATTATGCCTCTTTTTTCACCAAGCTCTTTGGCCTGCTGATCTCGGTATTTTTTCATATCCTGAATCAACTTAGATACCTTTGAAGTCATCATCAAAAACTTCTTGTTCATCTCTTCATAAGTAGCAATTGCTTTCTTGTCACCTTTCTCCTTTATTGTTTCATAGTACTCTTCACGGAGTTCATAAAGCATAACACCACTTTCTCCAAACACATCTAGTATCTTAATACCTTCCATTAAATCCTTACCAGTAAGCGTCTTGCTTTCTAAAAGGTCACTATACTTTTTATACTCCAAAAGTCCTAGATCTACTAGTCTATCAATTCTATTGCGTAGCTGAAGATCTCTTAAGACTAGTCGGAGTTTACCAAGTTCTTCTCTTTTCTTATATACTTCTTCTTTGCTATACTTAGTATTCTTAATCTTATCATAGATACCGTTGAGCTTTTTAATAAGCTCATCAAGCTGCTCGTTACCTGTACTCTCATTTTTTAAAGTAACAGGTAGCAAATAATTCTTATCTTCTGGGATGAGGTTAGGATCAATATCACCTATCTCTAAAGTCTTAAGTCCATATATAGAGTTATTCTTGTATATAAACTGTGTTTTAATAGGTATTGCACGAACCTTTCCAAAGTTTTTAAATCCATATTGCAGCTGTAATATTTTTCTATAGTTCTCAAGTTGTATCCGATACATGTCCTCTTTATAAGGCTTGAGATCATCTTGTCCTCTATATATTTCCTGACTTTTCCAATCATATATATCAACAACACCATCTGGTTGTACTACTAACAAGTCAATACTGCCCGCTATTTTAGTCTTTTGATCAAAGATCTTAACCTCGGAAAGAAACACAGTATTTCTTTCATACTGATTCATAAGTGATTCTACATGACGGTTAAGCAGGTTGTATAGACTAGGATTAATTTTTGGTTTGATAGGTGTCTGTGTAGCTTTTTTAGTTCCATCTGGGTTAGTCCAGCTTTTGATAATATCCTGCATCTGCTCGTGGATAATATCTCCGTAGTCCGCTTTAGCTAGGTCTATTAACTTTTGAGTCTCAGAACGTTCATCAGATCTGAATATACTCTTTAACCACTTGTCTACATAAACACTAGTAACAGAGCCTTTTCCCTGGATACCATCATAATAATAGATATGTCTTTTCTGTCCAGTGCGTGGATCTATGCTATTATCAAGAGTAATTCTATTTTGATCCTGCCGTAAAGAACCCATGGGGTCTTCATACTGATAATATTCTTCCTCACTAGGATTCAGCTCAAGACCTTCTATATCTATATTAAGAATCTTTTGAGCAGATTGTTCAAATGGATTTACCTCAGATTTATTAAACACATCTGTGATAAACTTCCAAAGCTTTTGCCACCAAGTCAATGCTTCAGCAACACGTCCATTTGATTCATCCCCATGGTTGAGCTTTATAATGTGTTCAGCAATAAGCTTTCCTATAGCTTCCTTCTTCAACTTATCAAAGTTGATAGTACCATCCATGTTCCTATAGGACTTAAGATTTTTATACTTATCAACTACAGATGAATAGATTTTATAGTCTGTTATCTTTCTAAACATCTCTTTATAAAGAGGATGTCCAGGACCTAACATCTCTACAAAGAAGTGGGCAGCTTCTTCAGGTAGGGTATCTATCTGTTCTTTACCCTGAACTACTTCAATAATCCGGTTTAGCATATCCGCTTTAGCATTTGCGGATAGTTTATTTCCATTAGCGTCTCTTATTACATCTACACTTTGTATAGACACACCTATGCTTTCTAAAAAAGAAGTAACACGGCTGTTTATCTCCTGATCAGTTGGCTGAGCAGCAACAGGTTCTATAGTCTCAGGAGCAACTGTAGTTTCTATTTCGGCCGGCTCAACCTCAATAGTTTCCCCAAACGTTTCTTTATCATTAAGTAACTCATCAAAGCTTGTTTCAGTGTCCTTACCAGCATTGTTTAAAACATATTCATCAACAATATTGGAGTAATCTTCAAACAAGGGCTCTCCATTGCTGTCAAGCTTTCCGATAGTTTTCTCATCGTTTACTTCCCAGTCTCCAAATATACTTTTGAAAGTATCTGTATATGCAAATGCCCATGCCTTAAGAGACTCTTCTTTGTCTTTCTGCTCAAAAGAGTCTAATATAGAGTTAAATAGAATTGACTCCTCACCATTAGGTGCAAGTACTTTACTTACCTCTTTAGTTTTAGGATCACGTATAATAGTACAGATTGTCATAGGGAATTATTTCTTATTACACTTTTTAGACTCTTCTTTTTTACGATCAAGAACTTTACGGATGTCTTCACCGGTTTGCTTAGACTCTTCTATTAACTTTCTGATAGAGTTTAAAGGCTTATCATCTTTAAATACTTCTTCTTTCTTAACATCCTTATCCTTTTCTTCAGTCTGATCCTCTTCCAAGTTTTCATTTTCTTCAGCCTTAGACAACTCAGGAAACAAATCTGATGCTTTAGTCCAGCCACCGTTCTTTTTAGGTTTAGCTTCAAGAGTTAGCTTGACAACATTAGACTCAATAACACTATCTTGTTCAGGGTCAGTATATATTTCAACCATACGGTTTCCAGCACCTAACTTATTAATAGGTAAGTAAAGTATTTTGTCTCCATACTTTCCTCCCATTTGATCTGTTCTTTGAAACAGTATAGAAACATACGCCTCGTACCCTCTTCCTTCTTTCTTTAGTGTTTTGATCTCATCTCTTGTCAGATTAGGATTGAGCATATTCTTAATATAGAAGTCTTGTTTAGAAGCAGAACTGAGCGGGCTGATTTCAAGAACACCGTCTTTCATTTTAATCCAAGAAGGAGCTTTGGGAACTATACCTTTGTTATACCAGTTATTCTGGTGAAAAGTTTTCCATACCTGATCTACATCTATTTCACTTCCACTGTTTATAAACGTTTGGAATACATCTTTTAGTAAGTCAGAGTAAACTTCAGTACTTAGAACTTTTTTATAGTCCATGTAGCTACTGTTAAGACCCGACTGAAGTATACTGAACTTAGCCAAATCTAAAACAAAATTATCTAAAACAACATCCCCAGTTTGCTGAGCATAACTTCTAAGATCATTCAAAGCTTCTATCACTGAGTTAATCTCAAATGTATCCAATCTTTGTCTTAGAAGCTTAACGTTGTTAGTATCTTTAATGTTATCACTCATCATCGGTAAAAGCTCTTTGATGATAAGGTTTTCTGAAATCTCTGGATCAGGGGATGTCTTGTAATCATACAGCTTAGCAGCTAAAGACTCCTCGCCAAAAAACATAGACTGGTACATATCATTTAGAGCGGTATCAGTATCTTCAGAAGACTTTGTTTTAGTGGTGTGTAGTATGTAATTAAGTACATGGTTTTGGTACCTGTTAACAAGATTAATACCATCTTCTTTAGTAAGGAATACGTCAGGGTCATCAATCTTACGGTATAGCGGTGCAAAAACCTCTTGTAAATCAGGGCTTAAAGCAATAAAGAAGTTTCTAAACATATTAAATATATCTTCCTTCTGCTCTTTAAGTTCTCCTAAGAAGGTATTCTCTAATATAGAGTTCGGATTTTCTATAAAGCCTTCTGATTTACTTCTCTCCCATTTAGATACCTGAAGCATATTTTCTTGAACAGTCTTTGTACGAGTAGTATCATACCCTATAGAAAGCATAAAATTAGTCATGCCTCTAGCCTGAGCCTCATATCTTAAGTAAGACATTAATACTGCAATCTGTAGTCTTGCATCAGCCGATGACCCATCTTCAACAGCCTGCTGAAGATCATCTATACTAAACTTTTCATAACTGTTGTACAGAACATTAAGTCTTTTAACAATACCGTTCTTTATACCCATTTCCATTGCGGTACCGTCAATACTTGTTACCAAAGTAAGTAGATCGCCTCCTGTGAGCTTATTGTAGTAAGGAGCTATAACCTTGTAGAATAAATCCTCTCTTGTAAGAGAGTCATTATTAACTTTTTTAAAGTTAGAGTCTCTTTTGTTAAGCTCTTCAAAGTAAGAGTCCATAATAGGCTGAGAAAATAAATAAGCAATTTGCTCAGCTGGAACACCCATGTGTTGTAAATAAAACCATACACCAGCAGACTTTAAAGATAAGTTTAAGTCAAAAACAAAAGGATCTTTTGCTCCATCTACGAAACCAGATGTAGACTCTGAGTTATTCTCAGAAATAAATCTACCAGAAGTATCCGTTCTGTAACCTATAGCATATGTTCCATCAGATAGCTTTGGATGATGATCTAGTTTTATGTCAATAGGCTCTCTATTAAATACAGCTACTATCTCTTCCTTTTTACTTTTATTCTTCTTGCGTTTTTTCTTTTCAATCAAATAGTTAATAGATGAGGTCTTATATGTACCTGTAAGCCTTAAGCCACTTACCTGTGCAATTGTATGAAAAGTAGTATGCTGAGCTGAAATACCAACCATACGTTTTGATGTAAGATATCTCTCCCTTGTTAATACAGAACCAACAAATGATCTTAGGTATGTAGCTGACTTTTCATCTTCATTATTTTTTGTACCTGCAGCTATCTTGGTGCGTTTAATTCTTTCTGCTAAAGTCTTAAGAGTTACTGTAGTATTTGGAGCAACAAGCTGTGCAAAGTTCTCAGGTCTTAAGATCAATTCACTCATTATAGATATGAGCTTATTCTGTAAACCTTCTGTAGTAGTATCATTAGGAGTAGTATACTTAATCTTCTTACTACCTTTGTACTGACTATTAAAATTGGTTAAAGACTTTTTGACTGACTGCAGATCTTTTAAGTTAAGATCTTTTAAAGTCTTAATAGCCTCTAAACTACTAGGGGCATTATATCTTGACCTTCCACTTTCTGTATAAGTAGATTGATTAATAAGAGCAAAATCTTCTGTACTAAGATTCTTAACAACACTCTTTGCAAAAGACTCAGTTGCTCCGTTCTCAATTAAGTTAGCCTCAAGAAACTGCAGAAACTCTTTTCCCTCATATGTAATACCTTCTATAGAGTAGTTTGGTATATATAGATTAAGTTTATCTATATCAAAGTCAGAACCTGCTTTTCCTACAATCTCAGAAGGCACTACTATCATATCACCGTTCTCAGCAGGAGTAAATCCTTTAACAACAATACTTTCAATAGAGTTAGGAGCTTGGGTAGGAATACGGAATCCTATAATATTAAGCAAGCTTTTATCTAGACCTGATATACCCTTATCAGGTATTCTGTATATACCATTAACTAACTTAAGACCAAGTTCTTCTGGAGAAATTCCTTTAAAGGGCCAGCTAATATATACCTCCATTCTCTGAATAGCCCCGTTCTCACTTCGGTAAAACTTCAGATCATTAGAAGCCATTTTGATAGTAGCCTTTTGTTCTTCTGTTAGCTTTTTAGGATCTTGTAGCTGAGTATAAACTCCATCTTTTAGGTATACAAAACCTCTTGGATTAGCCTCATATAGAGTACTTGCAACTTGAGGAGAAGACTTACCATGCATCTTTTCAGAGATTACACGGCTGTCTACTATAGAGTTAAGAATATTATCAATCTTATCTCTATTAATTAAAGTATCAAAGAAGTACTCAAGCTCTTGTGTATCAGATAAATAGTTGATAGAATCAATCATATTATCGGGCATATCACGAGCTTCTGCCTCTTCTCTTAATAGATTTACAAGGTTTCTAAGATCTTTAGTAATGTAATCACCGGCTTCAGTACGCTCAAGACCAAGCTCAACTAAGAGTTTTTGCTTACCAAGCTTAAACATCTTATTAAGTGTATCGTTGTAGCTCTCAATAAGTTCTGCAACCTCAGCATTTAAAGGAAGACCGTTTTCATAAAAGTTAGTCATAATTATCTTAGTAACCTGAGTACCTCTTACTACATAGTTCTTTGGCTTATTAGACTGCTCTACCTGTATTCCATAGAAACGGCTGTAGAGTGTTTGAACAGGTAGATCTGAAGGCAAAACAAACTTGCCGTCTTTCGTATCTACATTTACAGAACCATCTTCTTTGTATGCAGGTACAAACTCCCCATTATCTTTTGTGACATTACCAACTTTTTCTCCTGATTCAAAACCTATAATATCAACCTGTGCTTTCTGAGCTGCTATGTAAATCTTTTCAAACTGAGTACCTTCAACATGCCTAAAGAATTTTGGCTGCAAGGCGTGCTTTAAAAAGACTGTATGAGTAACATCTTTAGTGTTAGCATAGCCAAAGTATTGCGGTTTTAAAACCTGAAATACATGACCAGGGTTACCTTTCTGGTAAATAGCAAGAGCATCAGCTAGCTCAGAAGGCTTATATTTTTTATATATAGGATCTGTCTTCTTTACTGTTTTACCATCAGCTCTAGCAATTTCTCCAGATCTTACAAGCTTTTCGTAAGCTACTTCATAATCCCACTGTGCTTCATATTCTGGAGTTAGTTTAGAACTCATAAAGAGCATATCACGAATTAAGTCTGGCATACCCATTGCCATAGCATCTGCTTCTACCAGACTCATATAAGCTTTAACTGACCCAGTAAAATCATTCTTTCTATCCAAGATAAATCCTGTAAGCTTTCCGTTTGAGTCAAACCTTGCTCCAATAGAACGTTCAGCTTCTTCTGAAGAAACGTTAGACTCAAGCATTTGCTTAAACATCTTTTCCGCTATTTCTTTGTAGAATAAGCTTGCTACATTGACATCTTTAAAAGAAATCACATTCATAGTCTGAGACAACTCAGCTGATCGGATCTTACCGTCATTACGAGGCATGTTGTTATCAGCCCACTGAATAACGTCTGTATCTTCTACAAATGCTTCCTTAGTTGATGTAGAACCATTAGCACGTTTAGGAAGATCTTTATAAATTGCAGGATGCCCATATATAAGTTTATGTTGTTCTGTAGTGTATATATCTTCGTTTATAGCTAAAAGACCAGCAATTGTTTTTATCTGATTTTCAGTATATCCATCTCTTTCATTATACTCTCTGCCCTCCCTGTATTTAATCTGAGGAGGGTTTTCCATTCCAAGTAGCTTATTAAGTAAGTCATTGTCTATAGCATTACTAATAAATTTATCACTTGTAAATGATGCAGGCTTAACAAAGATGTCTTGCTTTTGTAAAAAGTCTACAGTAGAGTTTATTGAAGAGTTAATATACTTGCTTATGTCTTTTTCTAAAGCCTCTTTATTAGCCTCAATAAAATCTTCAAAGTTTACATCACCTTCTACAACTTGGTCTACAAACTTGCTTATGTTCTTAGCAGATATGATATCAGAAAAATGGCCAAGTTTTAAAACACCATCTTTGTAATACTGAATATTAACAGGATTTTCTGCTTGAACCTGAGCTGCATGCATCTCGTCAGCAAGATGAGTCATGTAGAGATCTATAATCTTTGTATCAGTTCCCGCTAAAAAACCTTCTAGATCTGCTCGTTGTATAATCAAATTCTTTCCAGGCATGCCTATTCCATACTCAGTGCTCTTATCAGAGTTAATTACAGAAAAAGGAATACCGTTAAGTAAGTAGTGTATCTTAATTGCAGTTCTTTCTGGTAACTGTAGTTTTGCTGTATTGGTACCATCTACTTCAGAAATACCAGTTCCGGATATAACTCTAAATGATAGATCAGCTCCTGATTTACGATTACCTTTTTTATCAAACAAAAGACCACCTTTCTTTAAAAGATCAGATCCTGTTTGATATGGATTAAGAACTACATTTCCAGATTCATCAACACGACCAAGCCAAGGGCAGGTTAAAACAAGCTCTTTAAGATTCTTAACTGAGTTAATAGTGTTGATCATATTGCCCCACAAAGAAGGTATCCCAACAGCAAACTGCATTTCACCATCACTGTTCAAATAGCTAAGGATATTGTCTTCTGTATTGTACTGAGCTTCAACAGACAATAGGGTATTTATACGACCGCCAATAACATTATTGCCATAGATATCATCAACTGTTTTAATATCTTCTCTTTCAAGGGCGTTTAATATCTGAATAGCTTCTGTTCTAATTGTAGGAGTTTTAGACTCTAATACACTAGCATCAGCAGAAAATCTAATTCCTAATTTTCCTAAAACGTATAAGGCTTCTTGCATGCCGAATCTGTTAGAACGGCTATCTTCTAAAAGATCAAGAAGTTGAAAGAAGTCCTGGCTGCTTTTACTAACAACCATCTCTCCTTTCTTATTTATTTTAAATAATCGGTTCTTACCAGAAAGCACCTGTACTTTAAGATTGTTAGCCCACTCACTCTTAATTCTATCCTCATTGATATTCATCAACGGGTTAATAGAATAGATATTACCTTCATCATTTACCAAAAGTTTGTCAGGTTGAAATCTAACATTACTAAATGACTTAGTAAAAGCTACTTGAAGCATCATCTCATCTTTAGTTAATGTAGATGATGGCACCCTGTTACCTGTGCTGTCTGTATACTTAAGTCTCGCTTTAAGATTCTGTATCCAGCCAAATCCCTCTCTGTATTCCCCTTGAGATGTAATATACTTATCATCAAGCTTGCTAAACATCTTATCAAGCTGGTTTTCTCTTACGCCATTCTCATTAATAATACCTACAGTATTACTTAATTCATTAAGTAGTATAGTATGAACTTTGTCAGGGTTTACCAGTTTTGGCTGGTTTAAGCTATTTCTAACAAGCTTTCTTTTATTATTCTCAATCGTTGTTTCAGGTAACGAAGCCAGTAGAACCATTACATTTACAGAGGTACTCTTTCTAGGATCTACCGTAATACTATCACGTATACCTAGAGTGTCTGTTATGTTTGACTCTGATGCCTCCTCTAGGTTTTCAAAGTTGACACCGTATCTTTTAAGGTTCTTTTTGAATAGCTCATATAGCTCAGTCCTATTTTGAGATATAATACTTGATACTCTAGGACTTACAAACTTTAAGTTATCAAGAACCTTATTTAAAGAAGACTCTATGTTTGCTTTAAGAAGTGAGTTGCTTTCCTTTTTATCAAGGTTATATAAGATAGCATTAATATTAGAACCTTTAGAAAGCAAATCAGTAAAGAAATAGTAATTAACTCCCTCAAGAATCTCACTAGTTTCCTTCTGAGTTAAACCTGTAACAGCACGATATGTTGGTGCTTTAAACCGATCATTCTCACGTATCTTTTTAATGTTGGCAAACTTGCCAGCCATTATTCCAGAGAACACATCATTTACTTTACTTTCCAGTTCGTTTCTTTCAGAACTATTAATACCAAACAAAGACTTTATAAACTCCCAAATCTTTTTAAATATGTTTGTAGTCTTTGGTGATACAGAACTCTTATTGTTTAGAACATAATCTCTAAACTCTTCAGCCAACATTTCTCTAACATCGTATATAGAAGCGTCCTTGTAGCTTTTAGTTATTCCAGAAAATACGTTGGTAAACTTACCATTACGGGATCTAAACTCATCAATAAGCTGAGACTGTTCAGCATCAGTAAGATAGTTCATCCAGACACCTTCAAAGGCTTCATGGAAACCAGTACCAATCTCGGCTCGCTCATAGATATATAAAGCATCGTTTTTAAACTGGCCCCAAGCTTTACCAGCTATAAGATGAGCCATACGTTTAACAGAAAACTGAGGAAGCTTTTCTTCCAAAAATGCTTTTAGCTTAGAAAAGTCTTCTGTCTTTTCTACCTCTTCTCTTAAAGCTAAACGAAACGGAGCTTCATCAGCACCAGCATTTAGCTGGCTGCCAAGCATTTTTCTAAGTATGTACTTACCTGCATTTAAGTTAGCAGCAGGTATACTTATAGTAGCCTGAGCAATTATCTTACCAGAATCTTTATCATATACCTCAGCAGAAAGCTTTCCGTTCTGTGGAGTAGCATTTAATACCGCTTCTTCAATAGAATAATACTTGTCAGTAGATGCAGGTGCTTCTTCTAGTTTTGTTTCTACATCAGAAACAGAGATATTTTTAGAAAGAGACCCAGGTCCATAGAAAGATTTAGAATCATATATTACATAAAAAGGATCTACTGATGTACCTCCAATAATATGATTTACAACCTTTACACCTTTTACTTGAGGGTTAGAGTTTTGGAAGTCATTGAACAAAGATATTATAGCAGGTTGCTCATTTGCTTTCTCAGTTCCATCATATTCTTTAGCAGGATCATTTTGTGTATAAGAACCTCTGTCTGGACTATTAAACTTATATCCTTTACCTTTAAGTTCTTCATATAGCTCTTTTTCAGTCTTATTAGCATCAATTACAATAAAATCAGAATCTCTAACTTCTCCTTGTATTGGCTGACCATATCTTTGAACTAAAAATGAAGTAGTTGTAGATGAGGCATTTAAACCATCACCAAACTGGCTAACTTGTTGTTTACCTCTTTTAAAGCTTCCAAAATCAAAGTCCTTTGGTTTTACGCTAGTGTGATGATAGACAGTCACTGTATCAGAAACAGGAGCTGCTGGAGCAGGGGCTGCTTGAGGGCCCTTGTATCTTTTAGCGGCAAACTTACCAGCCGAGACTTTCCATAAATCATAAGGTATTATCTTTTGATCCTGGCTCTCAGCAGCAGTTTTTAACTTGTTATATTCTGCCTGCAAATACTGCTCTAGAGTCTGAGAGCCTTGTGTCGCTGCCTGATTCTGAGCATTCTTCTTTTCTATTTCTTCCTTCTGTCTTTGCCTTAAAGTATCTATTACTTTATTACGTATAGACTTTAAAGAGCCATACTTATAACCTGTTATTTTTGCAATCTCTTGTAAGATAACACCTCTATCTTTTTGAATAGCATCCTTAGTAGAGTATATAACCGACTTACCACCCCTGTTCTTTTTGGGGTTGTAGTACTTAATTGAATACCCTTCATCAGACTGTTCAATTGAAAAACTTACGCCTTTAATCTTAATGCTACGCTTTCTTAGACTAAGAAGCTTATCTATTTCTTCATCTTCTTTACTAAACCTTACACTATCAAATAGAGGTTCTTTATCTTCTTCTTCAGAAGATTCAGGCTCTGCAATAGCAGGGTCTTTCCATATAACATATACAGATGAACGTTGAGGTGTTTTAGAATCGTATTTAGGTAAGGATGTATAAACAGGAGGAACTCCTCCGTCATCTCTTTTAGCTATAAGATATTCTTCATAGCTAGCCCATTTTTTGCCTATCTCAGCTTTACCTTGTTTAAATTTAATCTCAACAAAAGGCTCATTCTTACCCAAGTAAGTAGTATATACGTGATGCTTTGCCGTCTTAAGAAGAGCATCTCTATTTTTTAAAATAACTCCTTTCTCAAGCTTTATAACCTTATCCCCTCTATGCAAACCATTTTCTATCCAGAAATATTTATTACCACCTTTTTCTGCCTTGGGTTTCTTCCAATTCAGTACACCCTTTAAATAGCTCTGAATAAGAAGCAGTTCATTCTCTTCCTCTTCAGAAAGCTTAACTACTCTTTTCTTTTTAGTATAAGGATTAAGCTTATATTTCTTATTGAAAAGCTCACCAATACGAATGAAGGCATTCATTATGGTATCCTTTTCTTCCTCTGTAAAGTTTCTATTAAATACACGAAACAGCTTATCCCCATATTCTTTACGACCGTTGTTATTCTTATACTCTTGCATAACAATGCGGCCGGCAAGTATACCTGGAGCAATAGCACCATCAGCAGTAGCTACCCTAAGACCAATATTCATCTCAGGATTTATTACACTTCTGAGATCTGAGTAATCAGGATCTTCTGATATAACACGTCCTTCCATGTCAGCCATTGCAAACATGGTCTTCCCATCTTCGTCTACAGCTACAGTTCTTTCAATTTTTTGAACACCAGGAGATGTAGTAACTACGTCTAAATAAACTGGTTCCTTACTTGTTCTCTTTTCTAAATCTTTCTGCCACTCAATATGTGCGTCTAACGCTTCTTGTAGCTTTTCATCAGATGTAGCTGGGTTTACTGTATAGTCTTCTCTAATTCTATCTACATCCCATTTATTTCTATCCATTAGAGATCTATAGACAATGTTATCCTTGTCTTCTTGCCCAGCTGGAATTTCTTGATTATTTACATCTACGTAAACATACTTAGTTTCTCCAGTAGTATTGTCTTGTATCTTTTTTACAATGACAACCTTAATATCATCAGGATTGTACTTGGGTTCCCTTATACCACCAAACTTTGTATCATTGTTTTTTGTTATAACTTCCAGAGCATATCCTTGGTTTGCCATATTATGCTTGGCAGTAAACTGATAAAATCTTTGAGTACCACTTTCAGTATTAGGAATAGAATCATCAGGATCACGATATTGAAGACCAAATGTTTTATTAAAACCGATCTCTTCAAACTTAGGCTTCTTGTCACGGCTATAATCAGGCTTTTCATCATCTGATATTTCAGTGTCAGCTTCCTCAGAAGGAGTTGAATCTATTGCAGTTCCAGCACTAGTCTTTTTTACTTTAGGTTTTAACTCTGTCCATTCTTCATCTTTTAAAACTTGTGCAACTCTAGCAGCATCAAGTTCTACCGCATCTTCTTTATTTAGAGCAATTGTGATTGTTTTATCATCATCAGAAATGCTTACTATCTTAATACGGTCTGTCTTATTGTTTTCATTCTTTTTAAGATAGGTAGCTCCCTCAGTAATATCTAGTGACTGATCATTATTGTCTTTATCCTTATATGTAATAGTTGCAGTTCTACCTGTTACTTCCTCCTGAGAAACTGCCTTTACTACATCTTCATCAATCTTCTTTTTCTTCTCGGCTTCATCTAGAGCATCATTAACTGGTTTTACTATCCCCTCATTTACAAAGGCCAAGAAGTTAGACTTTCCAAGTTTTGTATCTGCATACTTAGCTATCTCAAATCCTGCCGTAGTAGCAGAGTTTAGTATTTCACCTTTAGTCTTTATCTTATCTTTATAAATCTTAACAAGAGGATCATTGTTTCTTCTTGCTTTCTGATACTTATAGAAACCTTCTTTGTCTTTTTTAACCCCTTTTAATGTTAGCTCATTTTCTTCAACAAGCTCATTAAGTTCAGATTGAAGATCAGAGATAAGCTGTTGCTGTATTCCTTCTAGCAGGGGACGTTCTTGCTTAGATTTCTTTATCTCTTCAATAACTTCATTAGCTGAATTAATTCTATACTGAAGTTCATTTAACTGATCAACTATGCTATCTGAAAGAGAAGTATTATTCTTATTACTTATTTTGTCATTAAGTTCTGAAGCCTCGGTTTCTACTTCAGAGGCAACCTTATTATACACAGCTTGTTTTGCTGCAAGATCACCAATGATAGTTTTTCTTGCACTGTCCTCAACACTACCATCAAATAATATATCTCTATTAATTAATTTATTTTGTTTAATGATAGTACTAGCCAGACCCATATAATCTCTAATCTGCTGCTCTGTATCTTTAGTTACATCAAAACCAAGATTAATTAAATCTTCTGGTTTGGCTTTTGCAGAAGCTTCTAGCTTTTGTAAAAGTGTATCTTCAATACCCGCGTCTATATGTTTTGAAACAAAGTCTGCAAATGCAGTATCTCTAAGTATACGCTGCCGCAAAAGATTACTTTCTTTTTCAGCAGCATCTACCATCTGCATATTAGTTCTAAAACCTGTAGTTATTCCATTTAGTTTTTCATCATCTACTACAGGCTTGTTTTGCTCATCCAGCACAAGCCTTTCTTGCTTTACAGTATTCCCTTTACTATCAGTTGTTTCAATAGTCTCTGACTTGTATATGTTTCCATATTTAATCCAGTTTTGCTGAGAAAGGTTAAGAGCTTGTAATGCTGATTCAGTAGTAAGACGGTTTGCCTTATCCTGTCTGATCTGACCAACACCACCAGGCAATCCTCCTAAAATACCGCCTATACCTATGTTCATTGCTGTTTCACGATTCTCAGGATCATCACTAGACCCAAAAACAGCTCCTACAGTTTGTTTGCCATACTGTTTAAAAAGATCATCAAAGTCTGAAAAGTTGGCTACTTTACCTGCAGCACCATATTGCTCATTCATACGCTGAATAGCAAGCTGCATGTTTTCTTCTACAAACCCTTCTCTAAGAACTCCTAAACCAGCTCCTTTTATAAAGCTTGAAGTAGGAGACTGTAAAAACTTATCAAGTTTACCCTGAGGAGCTAAAGGACCTTTAAACAAAGATCCAAGACCACCTGGCTGAGATATATCTGAAGCCAATCCAGTTGTTTTTCCAAAGGCTTTATATAAGTACTTGAGTTCAAACAAGTTGGTAACTCCTAGAAGAGCAGCATTAGACAAGAAAGTATTACGAGCAGCTCCTGCTATAATCCTTTGCTTTTCATCTTCAGGTAAATCAGAGTCTTTGAGAGCAAGCTCTACTGCATCTTTTACACCTTTAGCCTCAAACATTGATTCCGAAGCTGTAGCAAGTGCCCAAGTAGTACCAAAGTCAAAAGTCTTTGCTAGTCTTTGAGCACTGTTTAAATAGTTAGCAGCTCCTTCTAAACCACCAATTGTAGCACCGGCAGTTTCAGCACCTATACCATATTTAGAAAGACCTCTTGCTAACTTCATACCTAGACCTAGCTTGGATAAAGCAGCACCTGGTAAGTAAGCGGATGCTAAAAAAGCAGCACCATCTACTACATCTTCTGTCCAAAAATCTATATCTGAAACAGCTCTTGCCCAGAATCCTTTATTTCTGTCATCGGTTTCCTGAAAGGTCTTTGTCCATGAGAACTCATCTCTAGACCAGTCCTCCATGTTTTTAAAAACCTCACTAAACCCATTATCAGCAGCAGAAGCAAAGTATCCATCTGAACTAAACATGTTAGCTGGATTAAACAAGCTTCCGACAAAGCCAACACCTTGGCCAAGTTTTGCAACAGTATATAAAGGAAGTTTTAATAAACCACTTCCAACTTTTTCTAGCGTACTTTGACGTTGTGCATAGAAGTCCTCATTATCTGCTCCCCACATATATCCAAAGTCCTCATCTAAATACTTTTTTGCCTGGTCTAAAGGAACCCTGTTAGGCTCAGTAAAACCCGTACCATAAAAAGGATTTCTTTTACGAGAATCTGATTCTAAAACACTTATGGCTTGAGAAAAAGAAAGTGGTTTTTTTGGACCTGGTCCCTGTACCTTAGGTGCCCCTACTCCAGGATTTTGATCCAACCCTGGAAGGTCTAACTCATCTATTGGACCAACAGGACTCTCAATAGTTGGAGCCTGTGGTATACCAGATGTTTCAGGAATACCAAATTCAAAATTATCAGTGATAAGTTCAGTCATAGGATAAGGATGTCAGATTATTCACTCTTAAAGGTCTGATTTAAACCTAGTTCATAGTATCTGTCTGCTGCAGACTTAGCAATATCTAATAGATCTGTAAGGCTTGAACGACTTATAATTGGTTTGCCACCACTTTGATCATTGTATAAGTAATACATTTTATCTGTACCGCTGGTTAATACCTTATAATAAAACTGCGGTATAGGGTTTCCATATTTATCTGTAGTACGATCATTTGGGTAGAAATGTGGAGACTGGTATTCATGACCAGCTTCATTTTGACCAAACTGAATCAATCCTTTTTCTAAAGGTGTATAGGAATTAAACACATCAAGACCTAAGTTTAGTGTACTAAACCCAGGTTTTTCTTTAATATAAAAACGATTTATTTTAGCATCATATTTAGCTTCTATACCTAAAGATGTCAAAGCAGTTACAATATTAGCAGATTCTTTAGTTGCATCTTTTTTCATTGCCTCACTGCTAACAGTAAAGTAAGCATCGTTGTTACCTCCATAAATTAACCCCTGTATATTAGTTGGATCAAGTCCAGCAAGAGGAGAGATTTGTCCTCTGGTAAATACAGACCTTTTATCTTTTTCGTTAACTACAAATCCCTTTTTACCACTAAGCATATTATTTCCAAAGTATTCATTCAGTGCTTCTTGGTATCTTTTTTGACCGGACTTTCCAGTCATATCTACAGCCTTTTCGTAAAGATTAACTATAGGATCATCTCCAAATAGGCTTTTACTGCCTGATACAGTTCTACCATTTACTGTAATATCATATAAACCACTAATAGGTCTTCCAGCCTCATCTCTTCTCTGTACCATCTTAGCAGTACCTTTCAAGACAGCATCGTGCATCTCTTTTGGAGAGATACCTAGTACAGACTTTCCACGTACAAAGTTTTGATAATCAGCTGATAAATTGTTTACACTTGGACCAAATACTTTTTGATTAGCGTAAGACTCTGCAGATGCTATTTGATTTTTAAGCATGTCTTCTTTCAGTATAATACTTCCTATAGCCCTTTTATAGTTCTGATACTGCGGATCTGCCTTAGCCCTATCTGATTTTACATAGTCATTATAATCACGATCTGTAATTTCAGAAGGTTTTTTACCAAGCTGAGCTGCTACGTGATTTCTCATTAATCCTGCAAGCTGTGCATTCTGACTTTGTAAACCTTGTAGCTCAGCATTAATTGATTCAATACTGTTTTTACCATCTGCATTTGACCAGTCAGAAGGAAGAGATACTTGCTGTACTTGACCAGGAATACCTTCTATCTCCATACGTTTTCTAGCATCCTGCCTATCTTCACTATACACCAAACGCCTCCAAGTTTCTGCTTCCCTATATTTCATCATGGCAACATCGTCACCACTAATTTCTCTTTTGTACTCTTGCCAAGAAAGTCCTTTGGCAAGCTTGTTTACAGATTCATCAAAATATAACGAGAATGCAATTCTTTCAGCATTACTCTTAACAAATCCAACGTCACCCTTTTTTATACTTTCAAGGTCTCGGTTAAGATCATCTATTTTATCTTGATACTGTTTTCTTAAGTTACCTAACTGAGTTTTTTCCTGAGAGTTCTTTGTTAAACTAACTCTATTATCAATAGAACGTAACTCACCCTGTAAAGTATTAATATCTTTTTCTACAGCCCGAGTATAAAAAGGAAGTACCTGTTCTACATTGTCTCCAATACGTACAGCTGCTTCTATACGCATTTGATTTTTAGCTTTTTCAGAAGCAACAGAAGAAAAGAATAACTTTAGATCCTCAGAAGTTGCACCAGACTTTTCTTCTGTTATGTTATATAAACCTGCTCTTCGTTCTATAGATAGTTTATCTGGTTTATATGAACTAAACCATTCTTTAAATTCTTTATTCCAATCATAGTAAGGAGTATAACTTCGTCTGTTTCCATAATAGGACTTCCAAGATTCAGGAGTATCCATGGCATAAGCCATTCTTTGTTTTCTCACATACTGTAAGTTATCCTCACTAAACTCTTTACCTCCGTCTTTTAAACGAAAACTTTCTGCAATACTTTCCTGTTGATTCCAATGAGCCGTTAAAGCCATATCCCCTAGAATATTTGTATTCTTAGTAAAAGGCTCAAATACTTGGGATGCTGCACTAACATTCTGCATCTGGCTTAAGTCCATAGCTGAAAGATTCTTTAAGTTCTCTCTTGCTTGAGATAAGAACTGTTCTTTCTGTTGAGTATGAAGTGGATTAGTAGTTTCTCTGTTTACAAAACGATATCTATCAGCAATCTGAGAGAAGCCCTGGTTATACAACGCCTGACGTCTCCTAAGCATGACATCAATGAAATTAAAGTCAGGCCTATAGTTAGAAGGCTGAGGAAATACGTCAGTTAAATATGATGAAGTAGCCATAGGGGTACATTATAATATACTGAAAAATCTTTAAAGTTTATAGTTAAACTTCATAAGTTTATTCACATTTAAAAATTAAAAAGGGTATGCAGAATATCCACCATACATCATGTTCATACCTCTCATTGTAAATCTTTGATTGTCTACAATACCGTCTCCGTCACGATCAGTAACAGTTCTGCTTCCACGTATAAAATCAAAGTACTGACCAGGAGTTAAGCCGGGAAAGTTTTTTTGTGCTTTTAAGAATCCACTATTAAGGTTAGCCCAGTAGTTATCATCCATACCCGGCATACTACTTAGGGACTGTGATCCAAATCTACCAAGATCATTAAACCCAAAACCACCTTTAAATGTGACTCTACCAGACCAGGGATCTACTTTTAACATTGGTTGAGTAGCATTAAGCATTGCGTACTTATATCTATTGTCATACGCTTTTTCATAAGCTCCGACTTTATCAGCTAAAGAACCTCTTGCTGAGTTACCAAACCTTATATCTTCTTGATTATTTAAAGCTGCTAGATCAGTTGCTCGTTGAGCTCTTCCCATACGCTCCTGGTTTCTTATCTGAGACTTAAGAGGAGCAAAACGGTTAGCTTCTCCTACGTTTAAGTTGTTATACCTAGATAATATATTAGCTGCATTTTCTAATCCCTTAGACTGAGCAGAACTCATATTAGCCATAAAAGATCTAGGATCACCCATTGTACTCAAAGACTGACCTAAAATGTTCATCTGCTCAGCATTTGCAGCAAGCTCTCTTTCTGGACTATAAAAAGTAGGTTCTGGTGTTTCTAAAGAATAAGGTGCTATATACTGACTATACTTCTTTGGTCCATACATTAATCTTGTAACTACATTTAAAAAGTCAGGTGCAGTATATCCAAAAGGAATCTTTTCATTGCCTTTAAATGGATTTTCACCAGGGCCTTCATAGAAAGGAGGTTCCTCTTTTTTAGGAGGTTCCTCTTTTTTAGGAGGTTCCTCTTTTTTAGGCGGCTCTTCCTTTTTAGGTTCTTCTAAACCAGGTGCGTTAAAAGTGTATTCACCAAACTTTTTATCTTTTTTATTAAAAGCCTTATCACCTTGAAAATAGGAGTAACCGTACTTTTTAGCAAACTCCTCATCATACTTTGTCTGAAAATCTAAAACATCTTGTTCACTTACTGGATTCCATGATTGACGGTTTGCAAAATACCAAGGATGTCTTTTTCTAAACTCTTCTAGTTCATCCATTCTAATATCTCCATACAGTCCACTTTTCTGTTTTGGTTGTAAAAGAGGAACAGTGTTATCACCACTTTGCATTCTAGGAGAAACTATAAAGTTAAAGCCCTTATCTTTTTTAAGACCAGCAATAAAGTTTTGAAAATCAGGAGTAAAAATAACATCACTACCTTTCTGACCTGCTTTTTGATACTTTGGTAATAAATAACCACCAGATTGTGCCATTGGCATTACAGACGCAGCTACATCAGGTATACCTTGAGGAAACCCTTTCATTGACTCTTGAAGTAGTGCAAGCTTTGCAAGTTTATCCTTATAGGTTTTAACGATTAGACCTGCAGTAGCTTTCTGAATACTATCAGAATCAGGATTTTCCATTATAGCTTTAAACTTATTAATATCGTATTTTTTAGCAAGCTCTGCCGGAGTAGCTTTTTTCTTACCTCCTGCTCCAAAGTATTGAAGTGCATCTTGATCCTTAATAGTTAACTTCTTAGTATCAGAGTATATAAAGCTACCTTCAGGTAACTTAAGAGGTGTGCCTCCATTAGTATGGCGTTCTCCACCAATTACAAAATGTTCCATAGAACCGTCACCATCCATATCAGCAAGAACAGTTTCGTCTTTTTCAGCTTCTACATTTGCTTCTTCTCTTGGAATAGGTTGTAATCTATTAGAATAACTTTGATGAAAGTTTTCATCATCATCAACAAAAACTTTTCTCTGTCCTAAATCTAGTCCATAGTTAGACTGTCCTCCATACTCCATATTTTCATTTTCAGAAGAAGGAGTTGATGTAATACGTATTTTCATAGTTTCAAGTTTTTCACCACCGTCTTCAGCAGTATACATTCCTTTGTTTACAACCATTTGGTCAGGTCTAAAAGCACCATATGTAGTACCAGTTTCAACATAGTCTCCATCATCATCACTATTTACTACAGGCATTAAGTTATCAGTAAGACCCTCTAGCCTTTGATTGCTCATAGTATCTCTACGCTTATTATTAGCACTAATAACATCAGTTAAGGCTGACCCTACAGCTGCCCCAATCTGAACAGCTTTTGATATTGCACCTATTTTACCCATGGTATTTCTGCCTTTTTGACCAATAACCATCCCTGGAGCTTTTAAATCAGTACCATAGGTCTCATTAAAAGAGCTTATACCAGACTTTATATCTTTTGCAGAACCAGTATTAAAAGTGTTCTGTAAGTTTTTTACATCCCCAAAGATTGGATTCTGATTAGTAAACTTTAAGTTAGGATCAACAGGCTGAGTTTTAAACTTTGTCATTCCCTGATTTACAGGGTTAGCAGGAATAGGACCTGGTGTATAATTAAAAGCACTAGTACCTGTAGCATTAAGTTGAGTACCTGGGTTTGCTTGCACCGGATTGATACCCATCAAAATATTATACGTCTGCCTTTTCATTGCAGTTGGAGTAAGAGCTGGTGGCATACCAATAGGAGCTGGTCCAGAAAGATTAGATGTTGTATTAAACTTATTTACATCATCAGGAATACAGTTGCCATTCCCGTCATCTTTATACCCAGCACCACAGTTATTCTGACCGGCAAACTGATATTTCTTTAATGGATTTTTAGTAATACGTACACGCATGTTAATACATTTTATTCTGTTGTAAATTCAAAACCAGCTTCTCTTAGTGCTTTAGCTTGAGCAGGAGTTACTTCTAAAATATCTCCCTCTTCTATTTCTCCACCAGCTTTTTTTATAAGTCCTCTGCCTTGCTGTAATCTTTCCATAAAGTCAAAGTCATACATGTTCTTTTGAGGATCTAAAACCATCAAAGTATCTCCTTGAGGGAAATACTTACTAGTTAAGTCTCCAATGTTCTTAGGTCTACAATTTATACAACCATAAGAAGCATAGCGATCCTCAGGTGACATATTATAAAGCTTACCTCTAGAAGCAGGATCATATGTAGTATGTATAGCAACATTTTTAGAATTTGGTGCTTTCTGGTTAAATGCGGCTACAGGCTGCAAAAAGTATCCAGGTGCCCCATAAATGGTTCCTGATTTATTTCCTCTGTCTTTTCTACTAGAAGGAATCATATTGTAGGTTCCTGCTGGAGTTACTCTGTTACTTGGGTTATTATCTAAGTAAGCAACACTATATGGATTTTCTGTTCCCTCTGGATTAGATCCAGTAAGTACAGGAAATGACTCTTGAATCTTACCATCTTTTACAACATGACCCATATTAGTTCTCTTATCTACTACAAAACCTGACTCCAGCTGCTTATCACTATTCATGTGGCTTAAAACAGACTGTGTAAAGTTTATTGGATCAGGAGTAAACGTAGGTCTAGCTCTGAGCATGCTAGGAGCAGAAAGTAATTCTGAGGTTGACTTAGAAGATTTTACATTCTTTGAGCTAGGTGAATCTTTTAACTCTTGTCTAAGAGCTGCTAATAATTCTAAATTTTTATTAGCTGAAAAGTTATAATCTTTTATACCCATTTTTTCAGCAAGCTTCTTACGAGATTCTTTATCATAAGCCATTCCCTTGCTAGCTAAGTAGTCTACTATACTTCCACCTTTTTGATAGAATGTATTGTTATACCAAGTTGAGCCTCCGGATTTCTTAAAGTAGTCATAGTTTCCATAAGGACTTCCAGACTTCAATCTCCAGCCTGATGTTTTTTCATCATAACCACCCTGAGTAGTATCAATTAAATTCTGATCATATAGCTGTCTTACTCTAGGATCTGCGGTTGTTGTACTAATAAGTCTACCATCAGGAGTAATTAAATTAACTACTTCACCTTGAGGAGCTATACGAACCATACTAGTTCCACCGGGTATAAAATTATCTACAGCATTCCAAGCTCTATTAGATCTTCCTATGTCTACAAGTATGTTTGCAGGTACAGCAGCTGCTCTTGGTAGATTTGCACCAGCCTTACTTGTCATAGCACCAAAAGCCCTTGTAAATGGATTGACTTTATTATCAATCCATCTTTGTGGTTTAGTAAGAGTTATAATGTCTAATCCTTTACCTACTGCATTTGTAACTTTTTTAGTTTTTGATATAGCTTTAGCACCATCTGAAGCAAGACTTACTACTTTAGCACCTTTACCTATTTTTCCAATAATAGGTAACGCTCCAGCTACAGATAAAAATCTATCAAAAGCCCCACTATTAGGATCATTAAATGTTCTTGCTACATCGTCCCAAGAACTAATACCTGTAGGATCAAGCCACTCAGCGGCATTTTCTAAAAAGCTATCATCATCCGGTACAGATTCTCCTCCTTCTTGAAACCTTAGAGGAAGACGTTTCATAAACTTAATACTGTTTCTTAACCATGGAGTTTCCATAGCTGCGTTAAGACCTTCTTTAAAAATAGAAGTTCCTGCTTTTGTCTCAGATGCTATTGGTGCAAGCTTTGGAAAAGTAGGTACAGGTTTACCCCAGCGAACAGCTGCAGCTTTCTGTGCATTAAAACTTCTAAGAGCTTTGGCTTCTTCAGCTGCTTTCATGGCATCAAGAACCGCGTCTTCTTGTTTTGCTTCTTGTAGCATATTATATGCTTCAACGTTTTTAAGAGCGGTACCTGGCCTTGTGTTTGCAATATCCCCAGAGATCTCAGCTAAATCTAAACTTTTTAAAATGTTTTTCTGACGAGCGGGCAATGAGTTGTACCATTTAGAAACCTCTTTTACCTTTTCACCGCTAGAAGCCAAAGATTGACTTTTAAGACTATTAACAGCTTTAGTAAGTTTAGCTTTTGCTTTTCCAGAAAGATTATACTTACCCTCTTCAATATTACGAAGAGCTTGTCTAGCTTCAGCTATTCCAAGTCCTCCAATTGTAGCAAGCCCAATAACAGTTGCAGCTATCTCATTTACATAGTCGTCTTCAGTTTGAGTTTCAAGTTTTGGAGGAGCTGGGTTTTGTTTTTTAGGTTGAGGCTTAGGTTGAGTTTCTTGAGCCTCTGAAGGTTTATTATTATTGGTAGCACTTGCTACTTTTTTAGATCCTGATACAGGAGTATAAGTAGAAAGCTTATCTGGGCTACTACGTAACATGTCAAGCATACTTAAATTTTGCTCAGCAGTACCTCTGTAATTTTCTATACCTAAATCTTTAGCAAGTTGTTTACGACTGCTATACTCAGGAGCTTTCCCTTGTGTAACCATAAAGTCATAAATACTACTTCCTTCATAAGGCTTTAGTACAAAGGGAGATTTCTGATCAGTAGTTGGAGCTGCAACGGGAACCTGTTGTTGAACAACTGCAGCCGTGTCTCCTTGAACAGGATTAAGGCTTGCTAGATATTGATCTAATGCAGCAGCATAAGTCTCATAATCAGGAAAGTCTTGTTCTTTAGGAAGAAGCATCTTTCCATCTTGAGCTTGTGGTAAAAAAGGCTGACCACCATTTTCCCAAGTACCAAAACGCTTGTGCCAGTAAAGAGGACTAAATGGATCAGTAGCTTTAGAAGAGTTCTTTCCACCCATCCTGTTCCAGAAGTTTTCTTTGCGTTGTTCTGATCCATGCTGAGAAAAGTCTTTCATACCATCATATCCACCATGCACAACTTTATAATCAGATCCTTTCTTAGCTAATACCATCCACTTCTTACCAGGTCTTGTGCTGTTCTTCTTAACACCTACTTTGGTAAAGCCCATGTTTTTGTATCGCTCTGGAATACCTCCATCACGCATTTCTTCCATAGGAACTTCTTCTTGTGCACCAGTGGCCTCAGGGTTATACATCATGTAATCTGATACAGCATCTGCATAATGATCCATAAGAGTAAGCTTAGAGCTAACCCATGGTTCTAAATCTGAATCTGGCTGAATAAACTGACGTAGCTTTTCAAGCTTGTCCATAGCAGCATTTATCTGACCTAGTGCCATAGATCCATCTGGCTCACCACCTTGCTGCATCATCGGCATAGGAGGAGCTCCCATCAACATAGGTGCCATCTGCATAAGCATTGGCTTAGCTTCATCTATACGTTTTTTAATTCCAGGTAACATAAGACCACCAAAAGGCATTTTAGGTTTCTTACCAGCTTTTTTCATTGCTATAGCAATAGCAGCCTGCTGTGCAGCACCACCGTATCCCATTTCTGGAATATATCCTCCAAAAGCCATGCCGTCAATAATCTGCTGTTGCACCTTAGGAGGTAGTGCACGGAAGCCTTCATTATCTGGTATACCACCATCTTCCATATATGGTATTTCCATGCCATACTCAGCTTTACGCCAAGTACCTCCTTTACTCTTGTACCATTTAGCAGCCCAGCCGTTAGCATAAGCTGAAGGATAGACATCAAATTTCTGTTTAGCTAAAGACTTAGCTTTAGACCAGAGGCTCGGATTATTGGGTTTGTTTGCCATATCTTGTTCATTTGTTTCACCACCGTACTCTTTTCTACGATGCTGATAGTTTATACGTTCACTTGAAGTTTTAGATCTTTTAAATTTTTCACGCTCAGAGCTTGAAAGCTCACCAGAAGTTTTTGGAGTATCTTCATTTACTCTACGAGAGGGACGGCAGGCAGGGTAACTTCTACGTTTTTCTCCTTCTTGTCTGCCACATGCTTTTCCTGTCTTTACATCTACCCACTTCTCTGCAAACCATCTGTCCAGTCCACCATGTTGTCCCCCTGACTCAAAGTTTATACGAGCACCTATAGTTGGAACACCATACATATAGTTAGCAGACAAGTCAACTCTTGGAGTTTTGTATCCAACGGTTGCACCAAAGTATGGCTTACCTTGCCAAAAGTCAAGTGATGGTTCAGCATACATCCCCATTCTCTCACTATCTAACTTTGGCAGATTAAGATTAATCGGATACTCATCTACATATTGTGCACCTGGAAACTTATAGTTCATACCAGGCATCATAACTTTTGATTTTCCAAAGCTAGGTTTAGCTAATACAGGATACGGAACGCCATCCATAGTAATATTAGATCCAGAAATACGAGTTACTTTTCCAGGATGAGCCCACTGACCCCGATTATCTTTTATAATTGGTCCACCGGAAGCCTTTATATATTTAATCCAATACTCTAAATCTTTATTAGGCTTTAGTACATTATCTCTTAGATCAATAATGCGTTTTCCATACAAGGGATTCTTACGCATATCTATACCACCTGAAGGAATTGGAACACCATAGATGCTCTTCATTTTAAAACCGTGGTAATCTTTCTCTGTATCACCAGATATTCTACCCAACCCGTTATATACTTGCAACCTTGTATATGGATCAGTAATCCCCAAACGATCTGCTTCTTGCATCTTAGTAGCAACAGATCTAGCAAATGTATCATAAGGCTGAAACTCTGGAGAGTCATCTTCTGTAAACTGACTAGGAACCATTTTGTCTTGCCATTGGTTCATAAGTGTATGACCAACGTTTCCTGCTTTTTTTGATGTACCTAAACCGGTTTCCTGTAATTCAATAGCTAGTGCTGTATAAGGGTCTATACCATATCTCTTTGCAGCTTTGACAATATTATATATCCGATCTGAAGGATACTCACCAGTTACCAAATCTCTGTTTGGATCAATTTGTTTACCTGTGGTTAGACTTTTTTTCCTACCATCTGAAATCTTTATTTTTTGAGGCATAGTAAGAACTACCTGTTTTGGCTTTTCATCTTCAATGCCAAAAAGGTTTTTTAAGTCTTTACTAACTCTACTAAACCAGCCTGGTGTTTCTTGACCATTCTGTGCTTTAGGAAGGCCAGAGAAATAGTACTGCTGTAATATGGAGTCACTCCGTCTCATTATCTAGGACTTTGTAATATTTTCTGGTTTGATATTTTAAATAAGTATTTAGTATTATCACTTTTTAGCTTGCGAAGAAAGACTCTGATTGCGTTATGTCTAAACTTCTTTCTTTCTAAAGCAGACTTATTATAATCTATATACTGAGGATTAATATTAAACTGGTAACCGTCTGGGCTAGTATTAAACATTGGAAGACTAATATTCTGAAACTCTCCTCTATTTTTTGTTATATCCCAAAACTGATTAAAACGGTACTTCTGTTCTTCTTTAGAATAATTAATACCAATTGATTGAGATCTTATTTGAGGATAGGTTAAAAGAGTTAGAGGATTACTTTTAGTCTTTAACTCTAACTGAAGAAGACCAGATATTTGTTCTGAGTTATAGACAATAGCCTGATCAAAGTTTGCATCAAGTACATGAAACTTATCGCGACAGTCATTATGAGCATTGTAAGCTTCTAGTAGATACTCAACATTTCTCATAGAAACTGTTTGCTGTCCTGTAGCAGAAATAAACTCTACCTCAAATGGATAGTCTATACCATAGAAGTTAGTATACTTATCACAACGTATATTATGCTTCCATATAGAATTCATATTAACGCTCATAAAATGAGCCTTCCCAGGAATCAAAAAACTTGGTTTCCAATCATGAAATGAAATCCACGTCTGACTCTTTGGATCATAGCTTAGCGTCCAGCTTGCATCTTCAAAGTGGGTTTGATCAGTAAGAGGAATGTAAACTTTACCTGCAGTAGTTACCTTGTAAAAACCACCCGCATCATAGAGCAAGTCATTAACCTTAGGTTTATAGTCTTTTTTAGTAACATATAGTATCTCATGAGTGTTATCATATATCATCTGAACACCCACTCCTGATACTGGGTTATCATACAAAGGAAAGTTAGGATAAGCTTTTAACAGGTGACTTGGTAGATAGTTAGCAAACCACCACTTCATACCATCTCTAGAAATTTCTTTAAGGCCACCTGAATACTGAAATACCTTACCTTGATTTTGGCTTACCCAAAATATCCCATGAGTAGTTCCAGCAACAGCAAATTTATTTTGGCAGCTACCGTACTCGTAAGACTCATCAGTATTTATTATGTTCTGCAAAGGCTGTTGAAATAGTCCCCCATCACCTATTGTAATCTTTGTACCTATATCAGTTTGAAGTTGATCAACTCCTGTAAACTGAACTGGACTTTGATTATCCATCATAAATAGAGCACCAGTTTTATTAACTGGTTTAACAACAGTTACTTGACCGTTAAAGTCTTTATAGTTATTAGCCAAAAAGATTCTCCAGTTATCTTTTTTAAGCTCTTGATCTTGAGGTAAAGAATACAAAACTCTCTTTGGTCTATAAATGTAACAGGTGCTAGCAATAGCTGGATTATAATCTCTTGGATAAATACTTCCCCATGAAGAATAGTTATTAAATAGCTTTGATATACTCAAAGAGTAATCATACTTATAATAGTTGCCAGATCTAATGAAGTCACTTCTAAACATGTTAGGAAAGTCATTATACTCAATATGGTCATAGTGACGCTTTGACATATCATCTTCCCAATCACGATGAGCTAAATTTATTCCACTCTCTACATAGAAGTCCCTAATACCATTATAAAATAAATAGAAGTATCCTTGTTGTACAAAAAACACAGCGTTATCTACCTGGTCAAGATTTCTAAAATTTGCCACGTTTGTAAACAGCTTGTAACTCTGACGGGTTGAGTCCATCCAAAAACGTGGAAAAGCTATATTCATGTAGTTCCGATAGTCTATTTCTGTAAGATCAGGTTCTCCCATCAACCAGTTGTTAAAGAAGAAGAAAGAGTTCTTTTCTGTAAAACGGTTAATATAAACATCACCACCAAAAATTAGACCTGAGTTATATTTAAATCTAGCTACTGGATTTAGAGCTGGAAATACACAAGCACCAATAGGTATTTGTTTGATAGACTCTAGCTGTCCATATTGAGATGGAAAGGTTACTTTTAAAGCTCCATAGTGTGCAGATATAGTACTACTTGCTAGCTTTTCAAGTTTACCAATTTTAAAAAATCTAAAACGACTGTTATCAACTATAGCAGGATTTTGTACATCACGATGTGTTTTTAAAGCAACAAAGTTTGGCCTGTATAGATTATTTATAGTAAAGTTTGTATCAAAAGAATGTAGATTACTTCCTATATAAGCTGAGTTTTCAATACGAAACCTTCTGTCACCTTCTGGATTTACAACTCCGTTTTCATAAAAACCATGTGAGTCATACTGTAAAGCATTCTGACGTTTTGGAACCATCCCATAGATAATATTCATTATCTGTTCACCGACTGCTTGTGTCTCAATAAAAGTCATAGCTACTGCCATAACACCATTGAACACTCCAATTATAGTATTCTCTATAGCAATTACAGGATTTGGTACAGTAACCCCACTACCTAAAAAACTTGCCCCTACTTCATGGTTTGGAATCTTACTAAGAGTAAGTTTCTTGGTATATGGTAAGTCTTCTGTTCCTTGAAGGCTAAGATTAGAGTCATGAGCTATTGTACTAAGAATATTTCCGATACCAGTAAGAGTAGCTATAATGCTACTAAAAATACCACTAAAGTTTGTTAGAGTTTTAAACTTTGGATGCTTGTAGGGGTAATGAAAAAAACCTTGAGATTTTCCAGATACTTCTTGATAAAGCTTTAGTTCAGTAACCCCAAGAAACGGTTTAGTAAAAGTAGTTTCTGGGCTATGAAAAGAAAGATAGTTTTTTCTATAGTCTACTAAAGGACTATCTAAACTAGTTTCAGAGCTTCCTACATTTCTTTCATTAAGCTTACGCCTTTGCTCTCTAAGTTTTCTTTTAGCTTCTCGTCTATCTTTACGTCTCTGCTTTCTAGCCTTACGTCCATCCTCGTCATCATCATACTCATCATCAGCAAGGTCTGTAATATCAAAATTGTCCTCATCTAGGTCTCTGTATACTGATGCAAGGTTTGGGTCTATAAGACCTGCATTTGATGTAAGAAGGTAATCTGCAGATAAATCATTATAAGGATAGTTTTGATATAAACCGGTAACAGAAGTACCAGGAATATCATAAGCTCTCATGTTATTTAAAAGTCCCTTTGCTACAATAGATTTCTGACCTTCCCGTGAACCTCTTAAAATTTCATAACCAATAATAGATGAAATTGGATCACCCTTTTCATCTAATGGATGAGTAATATTTTCAAACTGAACACCAAGTAAAACAATATTCTTAGATACATTATTGTACTGTTTAAGTATATTGTTTACAGTCTCATCAGGCATCTTATGATGCCTAATTGGCTTTCCACAAAGAGTACCCCAAATATCGGGTCTATCTGCAGGATATAACTCCGTGCTCTCCCAGTATCCCATTCTTCCAGAGGCTGTAATTATACCCCCATCAGGAAGAGTAGAGGGAACAATAGAATCTACTATTGCAGTATTTTGAACCTGCCACCTTTGCCTTGATTGTATTGTAGAAGGATCACCAACTGTTTCAAAAGCATCACCTCCAACAACAGGTACTGTGTCTGTTGCTAAAGGTGCTCGTCCTGGTATATGAAATGAAGCAGATTTTTCTCCTGTATTGTATACCCATCTTATAAAGAAACTATATTGCTCATCCCTCATATAAGATGTCTTATTACCACCTTTATAGTAATAATCATTTGGATACTCTACAGCAACCCACTTTGCTGTTATATCATTAGCTTGTATCTGATAATTAAACTGATATTTACTATAAGAACCAACTCTAAGCAAGTACCCATTAACTGAGTACATTGAATCACTTTTTTCAATAGGTTCTATTCTTAAAGCTATTTGACTTAAAGGAACACTAGGAAGTTCAGGATTGATTGTATCTACATAGATAGTACCCTGAGCAGTAGAATATATTCCAAGCTTTTTAGCAACTGTTTGAGCATTGACTGTTGAAATAATAACCAGCTCAAATTCATCAAAATCTTTATCTATTGCTGTAATATTAACTTCTAAAGAACTATTAATATTATCATGAGTAAACAAAGACTGAACATTAGAAAGTCCTATATAGTCTGATATCTTAATTGCATTTATTGTATATGCAATGCAAACCTGGTATGATCCATTTGCTAGTGTTCCTGCCCCTCTGCCTCTTGACAATGATATACAAGGTTGATCTAACAGTGCGGCTAGTCTAATCTTCTCACAGTCAAGTTGAGTAGTATATGTTTTAATAACACATCCATTAACTACACTTTGAGTATACTTAAAAGGAGGGTTATCTATATCCATAAAACGATCCGGATTCAACCCATCTGACCAATATACAGGAAGAGCACAGTCAAACCTTCTTCTAGATACACCTGTAATAAGATTGGTAGTCTTAAAGTTTAAACAGCGGTCATTTACTTTTTTTGTATAGCTGCAATCTGACTCATCAAAAATTCCTATTTCTGAGTCTACGTTATTTGTAGTAAATATAGCCCACCGGTCATCTGTAAGATGTATACATCCAATTAGAGTATAAGGAAGGTTAACACAAAACAAATTTGCAGGCTCATTTCCTATTACACCAACCTGGCCGTCATGCGAGTTATTTACTGCATTACGAGCATGGGTCCACAGACCTTCACCTACAAAGGTGTCATTATAGTCTTTTACCATACCCTTAGTAAAGGTATTAGTAACAGCTCCGGGGTTCTGTGATTGTTCAGCCATGTTTTATCTGTAGCTTCTTCTTTTGTAAAAACTTATAAATCACTCCTGAAATGTGTCCTGCTAGCCAAGCCTGAGCCTCTTCATCTGTAATATCACGATCCTCAGTTACTCTTACCGCAGCATGAAATACTTCATGAGCTATTGTGTTATGAGTCAAGTAAGACTTATGCAAAAGAAGATAGTAAGTAGTG
>Ga0315901_10000912_pt1 | contig 42943 bp, 38 predicted proteins | sample LakEriMetagenome_10_FD_203761 | JGI IMG/M metagenome (GOLD analysis project Ga0315901, IMG submission 203761) | Freshwater fungal communities from buoy surface, Lake Erie, Ohio, United States - Buoy 2 MA116 | ecosystem: Environmental > Aquatic > Freshwater > Lake | place: USA: Lake Erie, Ohio...
GGCAAATGCGGTTCTGAGTGATCCGGTTTTATTATTGATCTCCAGAATTACATTGGTAGGTTGTCCGTATGGAAAACATAATCCTGTATAGGCGAGTTTTACGCTCTTAAGTTCAAGATCCTTGGATGTACAGCTGCTGGGCGATGGAAGCGTTTGTGCCAGTATATTCTCATATGATATCAATGTGAGAATAACAGAGAGTAAAACTACAATGTTCTTGACAGCAAATCTTTTACCCAGGAAGATGGCAACAAAGTGATTCATGATGGTTGATTTAGGTTTGTGAATTGCTACAAATCAGAGCATCATGCGAAGGAGCAAACAGAACGAACAGTGAAAGTATTACAGGGGGCATATCACAGCCAAGAACATTGGCTGGTATAAATGAGAAATACTGCGGTAAAATAAAATGTGAGAGTGATCCCGATTGGATTCGAACCAATGACCTACAGCTTAGAAGGCTGCCGCTCTATCCAGCTGAGCCACCGTAAACACTGGATTTCCGAAATCATAAAAAGACTGAAACGGCCTGTAAGGTTCCCCATATTTAAACCATTAGGAATTAGAAATTATTTTCTAACTTAAATGGTTTAAACATGAAAAAGAAGAATTTTTCAGAGGCACAGATTGTCTCGATTTTGAGAACTCAAGAGACTGGCAGGACTGTCAAGGAGATCTGCCGCGAAATTGGTATCAGTGATGCCATATTTTACAATTGGAAGGCAAAGTATGGCGGTATGGAAGTTAGCGATGTGGTCCGCATGAAAGATCTTCAAGATGAAAATGCCAGGTTGAAACGTATTGTTGCCAATTTGACCTTAGAAATGGATGCCGTAAAAACAGTACTTGAAAAAAGTACGGAGGCCTGACGATAAACGAGAAGCGGTAGAACTTTTGGTTCAGGAGAACTTGAGTGTTCGTCAGGCCTGTAAACTGGTCTCTTTGCCCAGATCTGCGATGACCTATAAAAAGGTTTGCAGGGATGATAGTTCTTTGATTAAAGCCTTGAACGAACTGGTGGAAAAGCATCCATCAATTGGTTTTTGGAAGTGTTATTACCGGCTTCGGAGAAAGGGATTGTTCTGTAACCATAAGCGGCTGTATCGTGTTTATACTATGCTGAAGCTCAATATCAGGAGAAGGCCCAAAAGAAGAATCCCCCATCGGGTAAAAGAACCCCTATTGATTCCTCAAGGAATGAATAAAACCTGGAGCATGGATTTTATGTCGGACAGTTTGGTTGATGGCAGGCGGTTTAGGTTACTCAATGTCATGGATGATTACAACAGGGAGTCCCTAGCTACTGAGGTAGACACCTCGCTACCAACCTTAAGGGTTATCCGGGTGTTGGAGAGGCTTATTGAGCATCGAGGAACTCCTGAATCAATACGCATGGACAATGGTCCTGAGTTTATCAGTGAAAAACTAAAAGTATGGTGCGAAGAACGATGTATTCGTTTGTTGTTCATCCAGCCTGGAAAACCTGTACAAAACGCTTTTATCAAACGAAAAAATGGATCAATGAGAAAAGAATTGCTTGATGCCTATCTGTTTTTTACACTTGATGAAGTCAGAATGCTTGCTGAACAGTGGCGAATGGATTACAACCATGAAAGACCACATGCAGCACTCGGTTTTGTACCCCCGGCAGAATATATTTAATCCGTTTCCCTAGAATTACTAAAAACCCCTAACACTCTAATCCAAAGTGGTCCAAAAATAGGGGGAACTTACATAATTAAACAAATATGAAGTATAAAATCAAAGTAAAAATTGATAAGGCAATTAGAATTAAACTGATTATCTCCGTGAAACTAAAAGAAAATATTTTATTATTTTCAGAATCAAAAAAAATAAAAACTTTGCTGGCTACACCTATACCGATGTAATTCTCATTTATTTGCGTTAAAGAAAAAAATAAATAATTATCCCTAATAACAGCCTTATCAATTAATCCCTGTCCAATTGTCATCCCAATAGCTTCTCCAGCTTTTTGCAACTCATTTTTAGAATCAGAATTGGAGGACTCCGCCATTTTATCCTTCATCTTTTCAATTACGGCCTGTCTGTGATCTTCTAAAGTAGGATTTGTCGCCATTAATGCGAAAAGAATAAAGCCAATTACAATTAGAGTTATTTGTGATGATTTCATATCTATAAATGAAAATAAATAAGGGATTTCACTAGTTACGAGCTTAAATCAAATTATTAAGACTCAGACTAAATCACACTGAGACTTTCAAACCTTTGTTTGAAATTATTTTTTTAGTGGCATAAACATAAGAGGCATTTACTGTTGAATCAAAATCGTTATAATAATGCCTTTTATCATTGACAACAAAAAAATACTCACCGTTGACATCCTTTAAAACTTTAGTTTCAATTCCATCTTTAAAGGAAATAGTATCACCTTTTACACTGGAAACTTCTGGAATAAATATTTCTGAAAGTTTTTCATCAATAAGAGTAGTATCAGACATAGTTATATCTTTTTGATTATTAATATTTATATTATTACTTCTTAGATGACCTAATATCTCAGTCAAAAGATTATTTGTCTCGATTTGCAAAGAAATACGTTCATTAATCTTATAGTACCAGCACATCACCTCTCTCATTATAAGAAATACCACTACAACAACAAACAAAATCAAAAAAATATTACCAAAGATGCTGCCGCCTGAAACCTGTAAAAAAACATTCATAGCTAATTATTTTAGTGGGATAAATAATTTAAAAAATAGATTAATAACGTTAAGAAATTATTTTATATATAATTAGAAGTGAGGTAAATAAGATGAATGAAATAAAAATTATAATTCTTCTAAATGTAATTTTATCATTTGAATTTTTAATCATTACAAAAATGAAATAAGCCATAGCAAAAAATGCTATTATTTGAAATACTAACGACATGGCAAATCAAAAACAAAAAGTGAAGGCCATGAACTCTTTTTATCAAGACTTTCTTCATTTTCTTCATTTTCAACATTTATCAAATAAATCACTTCCCCATCAAATGCAGTTCTAATATTGAGAGTACCTGCTGGACGCTTTAATATAGAAATCAATCTAGAACCATATCTATCTCTGTATACATAACCCGGCATTCCCGGATATGGTATTTGGCATGACTCAGTATTGTAGAACGTTTCATATAAGGTAACTTTAGTCAAAAAAGTACCATCATAAGTTCTCTTTGATGTCATATTACCAATAAATTTTAATTGTTGATAATTCTGATAATCTATATCAGATTTACTGGTTGGCTGAAATATTGACTTTTGATTAAACAACTTTTTTAATTTTTCTTCAACAAATAATTGGTGCTCTTTTTCACCTTTAAAAAAAGTGCACGAAGACTGGAAGAAACTTAAGAAAAGAATAATTGTGAAAGCAGAATAAAAATGCAAATGTTTCATGAATTTATTTTTAATTAAGAGAAATCACATTCAGGATTTGACTTTGAATAAAAACGCATATCAAATGCTTTTCCCTTCATCCATTGCCAATCGCCAATAAATCTATTCTTACAATCCCCTGGTACATTCGGATTCGAAACGCTTAAAATTGAAATTGTCTTTGTGGTAGGACTATATCGATATTTTACTTCAGATCTACATGACCCGTTTTGACCTTTTTTATTTGGCATTCTAGAAATTAATATAGCATTGCTTTTATCTGTGAAAGTTATATCCCAAATTGGATCACATTCATAGCATCTCAAAACACTATTTCTTCCATCGTAGAAAGTGTAAATTTTACCAATAATCAAAGGTGCAGTTTGTGCTTCTAATTGAATAGAACAAAAACCGAGAAAAATAATTATTAGGCACTTAAATATTGTCATTTCATTAATTTTAATAGTCCTTTTTATCTCGAATATATTGCTCAACTCCTTTTTTAAAACAGTAATAACTATATTCATTAGATGTCAAACGATATAGATAATCCGCATCCGCAATTAGACCATTTCCAATCTGATCTCTAGCTAAATCATAGCCGGCATCAAAGCTTCTTTGGTCACTACATGAGTGTTTTTTATTATAATCATCTAAAAACTGATTATTATTAGACTTAGTTTTAGGTGTAAAATTTCTCACCATATAAACAGTCTCCACATTCTCACAATTAACACTATTGTATATCAATCCTTCAATATCATTATTATAAAACAAAGTAGTGGCTGCTTCTGGGTCTGTTTCATCAACATCATTACTAATCACCGTCTCACTAATATATTGCAATGACAATATATTATTCGAGATTAATATTTTATATTTTCCTTCAATGATTCTATTGAACTTAAGCTCTTCCCCCCAATTTTCGTTATTACGTGATAGTCGAGTATAGTAAGCATCCCATTTAATGTATATGATATCATTTTTAAGTTTCCATTGTCCATTATTTCTCCCATCTAATGTCGCAGGATTACCCATTTTAGTAGAATGTGCTGAAATGACACTATAACTACATTTATCAGCATTATCAAATTTTATCAATCTTCTATATTGATCTTCACCAGAAGGAATAATGTTTTCTAAAATAAAACAATGATTTTTTATTAAACTGAGTGTATCAATTGTATTAGTATATGTTGTAGATGAATCTAAACCGCTGTAGGCATTATCATTCCCAATTGCTTCTTCTGATACATTAATATTATTAGAATTGCAACTCAATAAGAATAATAACATTGATAGATTTAGTGTCCTAAAACAATTAATATTCACGTGTATAAATTTTTAAGTTCTATTTAACAAATAATCAAAAGGACTAATTTCAGCAAAATCACTCGTCAGATTTGGTATTACCAAAAGCACTTTATCGAAGTCCTCTTTCATTAAATCCATATACTCAAACTCGCAATCTTCATCCTCTTCGTTGATTGCCTCACACATAAACTCGTGATTAACAGCAGTGATCTGTAAAAAGTCAACTATTTTTCTCACGACATTACCATAGTCTAAGGAGCTAAATTCCTCGATACTATTATCTCCTATTTCTGGATTTGTACATAAAACAAAAACAGTATTTTTTCTTCCTACCCCGATACCTAATAGTTGATTGCTTATTGCGCTGTAAACCCCAATACAGGGATGATGTTTCCCCGGTTCAAATAAGATATTTTTATAATCAACACCTAAAATTTGATCCAAAAAGGGAAATACTTCTTCAACAATATTTTGTTTGTCTGACAAAAATGGGAATGAATATAAATGGTCTAAAAAATCTGTTCCATTATCCTTAATCCAAATATCAAGTTCTGATGAAAGAAAATAACCTTCCTTACACTGCATTTCTGTGCATCTGTAAAGATTATTAGCGATTCTTTTGTCGATTAAATATTGCAATTGATTAGAGACCATAGATATTCTCTGTTGAATCGTGGCTGAATTTCCCCATTAAACAGTTTAATTAACTATTTTTTGGCATTTAATCGGTGATGATTTACGTGCAGTAATATAGGCTTACTTATGAATAGATATAATATGATTTACAACTACTTAAACATTAGTGATTAACTTAATTATTACTTTACGAAAATAGTGCCAGTCAATTTTTGGTCTTCAATAAGCTTCTCAAACACGCCACGTGCTACTGGCTCTTCCTTCTTCTTTACAATTAGACTATCATATATAGGAATTAATGGTATCCCCATTTGCTCCAAAACACTCATTACCATATCCATAAAACTGGACTCTTCTCTCTGTAGCAATGCTGAGAGGTTCTTATACTTTTTATCAATGTCCCAATCCATCCTACCCACAGACAGTCTTACCAAAAACTGGTAAAAATCATATCCAAATAGTTTACCACACAGTTCCTTCCTAGAAAGACCTCCAATTTTTGATGCTGGACTGCCAAAAACCAACCTGTAAAAAAATGTCTTTACCTCTACCCTCTTTACTTCATCTTTTATATACTTCAATCCATACATTCTCAATACCATATACTGGTAAATGTCAATTTTGGATCCTTTTACTACTTCAATAGCATTCTCGTAACTGTGTGAAGTGTCTGCCAAATATTTTTGTGATGAATAGTACCACCTTTTGAACAACACATACAAAAATGTTAGCCTGGATTCAGTATGGCATAGCCAATGGATTCATCAATCAGTTTAAGAAAGATCAAATCATTAAGTGGGTCGATCTGCTGATGAAAAACGGAGTAGTCTATTCCGAAATAATAGACCAAAAAAGACCTTCGAATTAACGGTTCGATTACATTTACCCTAAATCGGCAACCAATGGGGCAACTTAAATTTTCGAAGACTGACCAAACGCACTCCGGGAGTGATTTCAGAGAAAGAGTTGTGATCCCGATTGGATTCGAACCAATGACCTACAGCTTAGAAGGCTGCCGCTCTATCCAGCTGAGCTACGGGACCGGAAGAACTTAGGGCTGCAAAGATAATTTTTTTTAGATTGCATCCAAGTGAAAAGAATGGAATCGATCAACGTAAAAATTGCAGCTGGATGGAAGGAAGCCTTAAAAGATGAATTTGCCAAAGCATACTTCCACCAGATCGTCGAACTCCTGAAAATTGAAAAAAACAGCAACCAGCCTATATTTCCTCCGGGTAACCTTATCTTCAATGCATTCAATACTACCGATTTTGATGCGGTAAAAGTGGTTATTATTGGTCAAGACCCTTATCACGGGGCGGGACAAGCACATGGATTGAGTTTTTCCGTTCAAAAGGGGGTTAAACCTCCTCCCTCGCTCATCAACATATTCAAAGAGATGGAATCGGATTTGGGTATAACCATGCCAAGAGGAAATGGAAACCTGACCCATTGGGCCGAGCAGGGAGTTCTACTGCTCAATGCCTCTCTCACCGTGCGGGCAGATCAACCCAATAGCCATGCAGGGATTGGATGGCATGCATTTACCGATCAAGTGATACGCATCCTGAACGACAAAAAAGAGAACCTTGTTTTTCTCCTTTGGGGAAATTTTGCCAAAGAAAAAGGACAATACATCGATGAAAAAAAACACCTGGTCTTAAAAGCAGCCCACCCCTCGCCCTTTGCTGCCGACAAAGGATTCTTCGGATGTCGTCATTTTTCCAAAACCAATGAATACCTTACCAAAAAAGGAAAAGAGCCGATCAACTGGCTCATCAAGGAGCAATAGCATGATGAGAAATATTCTGGGTAGAATCTTTACAGTTTGGGGTGGATTGGTGTTCATCAGTACCATGCTCATCTTTATTCTTCCCATATGGGCAACGATCATTTTATCCGAACCCAACAGAACAGCCTGGGTCATCCGACTCTGCAGGGCCTGGATGGCTCTCTTTTTCCCACTGGCAGGGATCCGCGTCAGGATAACCGGAAAAGATAAATTCCAAAAGGGAGAGAATTATATTGTGGTGTGTAACCATAACTCACTCATGGATGTTCCTTTAAGCTTTCCAGGTATTCCCGGCGCAAATAAAACCATCGCCAAAATAGAGATGTCCCGGATCCCCCTTTTTGGCATCATTTACAAAAGGGGAACAGTACTGCTCGACCGAACCAACGACAACAGCCGAAAACAATGTTACTTGCAGATGAAAGAAGTACTGGCGATGGGAATGCACATGTGCATATATCCGGAAGGCACAAGAAATAAAACCGGCAACCCCCTGAAATCATTTCACGATGGAGCATTTCGACTATCTTTTGACACAGAAAAAAAGATTATTCCCTGTGTCATAAGGGGAACTGGTAGAATGCTTCCACACGACAAATCTTTTTTCTTCTGGCCGGGAAAAGTCAGCATGGAATTTTTGGATCCAATTGATCCGAAATCATTTGCCAATGCAGGAGAGATGAAACAACATGTTTTTGATGTGATGTGGACTGAATTATCCTAGACGTTAGACCTTAGACGTTAGACGTTAGACGTTAGACGTTAGACGTCAGACATCAGAAAACAGAAGATTTAAGAAAGAAGGTAGAAAATCGTTAAATGAAAAACACTGTCATCTGACGTCTGACATCTGTAGTCTGTCATCCTATCACTGTGTATAGAAGAACCTGGTTCTGTTGATCTTCAAATCCCTAAGCAAACCCGATTTGGGGTTTATTGAAATATTAAAGAATCTGTATAGTCCGATGGGAGTTACATTGATCGACATCTGCCAGCAATGCAGATCGCGTGTGATGAAGGTGGTAAGCGATTGTAATTTCATGGTCTTGATATCATAGTAACCATTTGCCCCGATCTTCCACTTAGGAGTCAAACTGAAATCACCATTGAAATTGAAGTTAGATGTCAGTTCCGTTTTATATGTGTAATCTGGTCGGAGAATCTTGGCAAAGCTCAATGAATAAGAAAAACTGAAAGTCCAGGGTATATTGAAATCTGTGAATTCAGCCGGATTTCTTCTGATATAATCCAGCTGCTGCATCATCTGCTCCTGTGTCAAATTGTTCATTTCCTCATCCCCTTTTGCCGCCTCCCTGTTATCTTTCTCTCCCTTTTCATCTTTCTTCTTACTCTGAAAACTGGTTGAAATATTCACACTTCCATTCGTAATAGTACCTGGCTTGAATTTACCCCCCTTCCAGGCATATTCATTCCTTCTATACTGTGTTCTGGGATCCATTTTATATGGATCTAAAGTAGCATTAGCGGTGATGTTGATCTTCTCAAATAAAGTACTGCGCGCATACAAGTTCAAAGTCGAGAGCTTAAAACTGTCAGCCAACATATTGTAGCCGCCTGAAATTCCGAAGCCATCGAGTAGTTTTACCTTTTTCATCTCGGCCTCACCAGTATCCGTTTTGGATCTCACTTTCATCTCGATATTGTTATCTATTCCAAATCCAATTCCGCCATTTTCCTCAGAAGCAAAGGGGCCAAAAATACTGCCATCGAAAACAGACATCAATGCCCTGTTTCCTTGCTTATCGATCTGTTGCCTGAAGTAATAGGGTTTCATGAGGTCAGGCTTGTAATTGACACTAAACTGAGGTCTCATGACATGGCGAATGGCCTGAACCCTTGCATCTTTTTTCTTTGACTGGAAAGTTCCAAAAACTGCCGTGCTGAACGATAGCCCCATCGTCATTTCTCTCGCTGTGTAGAAACCTTTCTCAATACTGGAATCAAGCTTTTCTGTTACCGGGTTCCAAGTCCGAAAAAACTTTTGCGCAAACCATCTTTCACGGAAGGAGAAATTAGGTGCCAGCTGGAGTGGCCCGAGAGAAGGAAGAGAAAGCGTTATAGGAATATCATGGCTGGCACCCCACTGAAAAGTATCAATCAGTTGCCTGAAACGGAATGCAGTGTCATAAAAGGAAATTTGTCCTTTGTAGTTACCGCTGTATGCAATACCCAGTTTCTCATACCACTTGGATGAACCCACCGATTCTTTAGGTTGAAAAGGATAGATGGTATTCATAACCATTGCTATATCGGGCAAATTGAGATTCACCACGCGGGTGGATGTGTTCTGATTATGGTTAAGATTGACGGCCAAATTGAAGGGAGTGCCTGCCCAGGTTTTTTGATAGGAAATGGTGGATGAAAGCTGATTGGTAAAATTCATTGGCTGCATGTAGTTTCCTCCACCCTGAGCATTGCCGCTGAAACCGGGATTTACAAGAGCTCCATTGGGGACCAGAGAAAGATACTTGCTGCTGCCTGCATTCACACTTGCACTGAAATTCACGCCGGGCCTGGCTTTGCTGTCCATGCTATGCGACCAGGTAACAAAAAAACTCTTGTTTTTTCTGAAGTCTGGATCTCCCTTGAATGCAAATTTGGTATTCTGGAAACTCAGGTTAAAACTACCGCTGTAGCGATATCTCAAGCGGTAACTCGGGGCAAAATTTGCTCTCCAGGAACCATAGGAATACAGATCCATCCAAACCTTGGCATCCAAATAATCATTGATAGCCTTGTAGTAACCAAAACCTTCAAGTCCAACACCAAAACTTTCGTTGACGGTAAACTGAGGTGGTATGAACCCCGACTGACGCCCTTTCTTCATAGGGAAAATGCCAAAAGGCAGATAGAGCGGGAGGGGGACGTCTTCAAATTCAGGATGAACCGGACCCGTAACAACCAATTTTTTATTGATGAATTTGGCCTTGCTGAAACGGAATGCGAAATGGGGCGTATCAAGATTGCAAGTGGTGAATCTCCCGTTTTGTGCATAAAAGGTTTCAGGATCAATTTTTTTTACTTTTTGCGCAAAATTGAACAACTCTTCCTGCTGAAAGAATGAACTATATGTAAGTCCCTTCTGACTCTTGAAATTGAACCGAAGACTATCACTCACGGTAACAGTCTCGCCCTGCTTGAGCTTGGCCATACCTGATACGAGTCCAGCTGTATCCCTTCCCATTTTTGCCGTAACAAATTGTGTCTGCTGATCATATTCAATCTTTGGAGCATTGAGTTGAACATCATCATATTTGAGCTCTCCTTTGCCAAAAAGAAGCACTTTCCGGCTATCCACTTCCAGCACCATGGAATCTTCAGCTTTATGATCCACCGGAAAACTGATGGAATCTTTTGAGAGCTTAAGATTGATGGTATCCACTTTCTGGATCTTGGATGTGTCAGTCGGTTTTTTAGGATCTGTCGTATCAGATACTAGGATGAAATTATGCGCTTCAATAGGGATAGAAAAACTTTGCTTGGGGAATGTTAAAATCGAGATCAGCCCTGAGCACAAAATCAAGATAAAAGGATATTTTAAACTAAATTTGCGTTTGTGCTGCAGCATAGTGATTGGCAGGCAAATTTAATCATTTTAAGTGGTAAGAATTTGTGAAGATTAGAACCTTTCAACCCAAACAAACATTTGCATGGTAAGACCGGTAATCATCATTGCTTTCGCTTTTCTTTCTAACCTGATCAGCCTGTCATTATTGTCGCAGACTGCAGTAAAACAGCCCAAGATCAGAACAATTATAGTAGATGCAGGACACGGAGGCAGTGATCAGGGTGCTAAAGGGAAATACTCAACAGAAGCACAAATAACCCTGCAACTTGCACTGAGACTGGACACATTGCTCAGAAATGAGATGCCGGAAACCCGAATTGTGATGACCAGGACAACGGATGTTTACCACCATGTGAGAGAAAAAGCCAACATAGCCAACAAAGAAAACGGTGATCTTTTTGTTTGCATACATGTGAACGCCGCTCCCCCCAAAAAAACCGTGATTGGGTACAAAAGCGTAGCTGCCTACAAGGGAAAGGGGAAAAGCAGAAAAAAATACTATAAAAAAGTACCTGTTTATCAATACTCTCCCAACCCTGCCCATGGGACCTCCACCTATGTATGGGCGGCGGATCGAGCAGATGAAAAAACACAGGGCATTATCGAAGATGAAAGATATGAATCCAGTGCAGAGGTAATGGATATTCCAGATGTAAACAGCCCTGAAGCCATAATCAAAGCAAGACTTTGGTCGCAAAAATTCTTCAAAAATTCTGTCCGACTTGCCTCTATGATTGAGAGTGAGTTCACAGGAATAGGAAGAAAGAGCCTCGGCGTCTTGCAGAGAAATCACATGGGCATATGGGTATTGCAGGCAACAAATATGCCGGCCGTACTCATAGAAACCGGTTTTATTACTGATGAGGAAGAGGAGAATTATCTTAACAGTGAAAGCGGACAAATTGAAATGACAAGGGCCATAGCCAATGCTGTGATCAAGTACAAACAAATGATAGACGGAAAATGAAAATATCCAACGAAACCAAAGTAGGTGCCCTTGCAGCCATTTCGATCACGCTTCTGATACTCGGATTCAACTTCCTGAAGGGGAAAAATGTATTCAGTAAAAAGGCGACGATGTATGTAACCTTTCAGCAGGTAAAGGGATTGAACATCGGAGATGCCATCAAGATCAACGGACTCAGGGTGGGTTCGGTCGAAGGCATGGAACCACTGAATGCCGACATGAGTGCTGTTGCTGTTTCTTATCACCTGGTCAAAGATGTGAACATACCATCAGATTCCTATGGAACCATCGATTTCCCTCCATTGGGTGCCACATCAATTGTCATAACGCTTGGCAAGGACAAAAACTTGTTGCAGGATGGTGATACGCTGAAAGGGAAGGAAAGCATTGGGATGGTTGAAGATCTGAAACAAACCCTTTCTCCCACTATTGACAACATCAATAAAACGCTTGCCTCTTTGGATGTTGCCGTAAATAATATTGGAAAAACTTTTGATGAAAATGCGCAGGCCAACATAGGCAAAACATTGAATGAGCTGGCAGAAACAACTGCGAAACTGAATCGCTTACTGGAACCTGGCAAAGGTTCTCTGGCCAATACTTTGGACAATGTCAAGGAGTTCACTTCCAACCTGAAAGAGAACAATGATTCCATCACCAGTGCAGTCAATAATCTTACAAAAACAACCCGTTCCATCGCCGATGCTGATATCGGTAAGACCATAAAAACGCTCGAAAGCGCTGCAAGCCAACTCAATTTCATTCTTGGAGATATTCGATCAGGTAAAGGCAGTCTTGGAAAACTGGCAACGAATGAAGATCTATACAAGAATCTGAACAGCACTGCCAACAGCCTGAATATATTGCTGCAGGATCTACGTCTGCATCCGAAAAGATATATCAACGTATCAGTTTTTGGCAAAAAAGACAAGTCTGAACCGTTGATGTCGCCCCTACCCGATTCGTTACGCAAATAAAATCGATGAACAAGGTCTTCTTATCATTGATTTTACTGTTACTGACAGGCTGGGCATGGGAACCCATAATGGCGCAGGATGTATCAAGTGACAGCCTACCTCCATCAGACTCCGGAAGATTCGTTCAGATCATCAAAGCAGACATATTCAGAAGGATCAAGCAAGATTCTGCAGGTGATCTCAATGTGCTGGTGGGTAAAGTGGTCATGAAACAAAATAAAACCCTGATATACTGTGATAGTGCCATTCAGAATGTAAAGATCAATCAGGTAGAAGCTTTTGGTAACATCCATATCAATGATGCTGACAGTGTGCATACATATTCCCAATACCTCAAATACAAGGGAGATATCAAAATTGCAGAGCTGAAGAAAAAAGTGAAGATGACCGATGGAAAAGGTGTGCTAACAACAGAGGCATTGGAGTATGACGTAAATGCCAATATCGGAACCTATAGAACAGGAGGTAAGGTAGTGAATGGTGAATCAGTGTTGACCAGTAAAGAGGGATACTATTATGCTGACACAAGAGAAGTATATTTTCAGAAGAATGTGAAGATGGTTGATCCGGAATATACCATGTCAACCGATACTCTCTTGTACAATGTAAACAGTGAAGTTGCCAGCTTTGTAGCAGCAACCACCATCAATGATGGCCGTTCAACGATCAGAACGAGATCCGGATACTACGATCTCAAACAAGGGAAGGCAAGCTTCAGCAAACGACCTGTCATCAGAGATAGCACACAAACCGTAGTGGCTGATAATCTTGAATACGATAAAAATACCGGTGCCGGTATTGCCCGAGGCAATGTATTCTACAGAGATTCAGCTCAGGGCATGTCTATGCTTGCCGGAGCAGCTGATTTCAACAATCAGAGAAAGACCATTCTCTGCTTCAAAAGGCCTCTCATGCTTTTGAAGCAAAATGATGATTCTCTTTATGTGGCAGCTGATACTCTATATTCCGCCTATGTTCACTACGATAGCATAGGTCAACCCATACCGGGAGATACGCTTCGCTATTTCAAAGCGTACTTTAATGTAAAAATGTATTCAGATTCTTTGCAGGGCAAATGCGATAGTCTTTACTATTCAGGCGTTGATTCTGTTTTCCGCTTTTTCAAAGACCCGGTAATGTGGGCCCAGGGAAGCCAGATCTCCGGTGATACCCTGTACCTCTTCACCAAACTAAGGAAAGCCGACAAGGTATTGATCAATGAGAATGCATTCTCTGCGAACAGAACTGCTGAAGGCATGTACAATCAGTTGAGGGGTAACAACATGAATGGACAGTTTGTGAATGGAGAAATTGATTTCCTCAGAACCAAAGGAAATAGTGAAAGTCTATATTATTTACAAGACCAGGATAGTGCTTATATAGGCCTGACCTACTCTATGGCTGATGCCATTACCATGAAATTTGTGAATCGGGAATTGAAAAGAGTAACCTGGATCAATGGAGTAACAGGAACAACCTATCCCATCAATCAGGTACCAGCAGATAAAAAAGAACTCAAGGGATTCAAATGGCTGGAGGCTTTGAGACCTAAGAGTGTGGGGGATCTTTTTGATTAGACCTTAGACGTTAGACGTTAGACGTTAGACCTTAGTGTCCTTGACTTTGGGGTTAACTGAATAAAAATCGTAAATTGAAATTTCACAATACTTAATCAAATTCTCATTTACTAACGTCTAAGGTCTAACGTCTAATGTCTAATATCTAATACCATGCTCCTCACTCTCTTCATCATAGGATACCTCGCCATTGCATTTGAACACCAAATCAAGTTGAACAAAGCTGCCAGTGCCTTGATCACAGGAGTGTTGTGCTGGACTTTCTTCATCTTCAACGGCGGTGATCATGACAAGATCCATCATGCTCTGCTGGAGCACATGGGTGAGATCTCCGGTATTCTTTTTTTCCTGCTGGGAGCGATGACGATCGTTGAATTGATCGATGCCCACGATGGATTTGACCTAATATCTTCCAATATCAAAACCAAAAAGAAGTCATCCATTCTTTTCATTATTACGATCATATCGTTTTTCCTTTCTGCCGTATTGGACAACCTTACTACTACTATCGTGCTCATCTCTCTGGTAGCCAAAATCATTCATGATGAAAAGGAGAAATTAATTTTTGCTTCCATGATTGTTATCTCGGCTAATGCCGGGGGTGCATGGTCTCCTATTGGTGATGTAACCACGACCATGCTTTGGATTGGTGGACAAATATCTGCGCTTACTACAATCAAAGAAGTATTTATTCCTAGTCTGGTTTCTGTTATCATCCCTTTGCTGGCACTTGGTTATGGGATGAGAGGAGAAGTGATGACAACAGCACAAAAATCTATGAATAGTATAGACAGTAGCACCAAAGAAAAGAATTTGGTGTTTGCCGTTGGAATGATGTCGCTTCTGTTTGTTCCCGCATTCAAAACCCTAACTGGACTCCCACCTTTCATGGGGATGTTGTTTTCATTGGGCATCATGTGGTTGATCACTGAAATCATTCACAGTGGAAAAGACACTGCCAATAAAGACAGCCTATCAGTCAATTATGCAATCAGGAAAATTGATACCCCAAGTATCCTTTTCTTTTTGGGCATTCTTCTAAGTGTAGCTGCACTGCAATCAGCCGGGATTCTGAAAGAAGTCGCAGCATTTCTGACTGAAAATTTGGGAAATCAAAAGTTTATAGTTGTATCACTTGGTATTCTTTCTGCCATAGTTGACAATGTTCCTTTGGTAGCTGCAACGCAGGGGATGTATTCACTATCTGATTTACCTATGGATCATCCCTTCTGGCAATTCATTGCCTTTTGTACCGGAACTGGAGGCAGTATCCTGATCATCGGATCAGCAGCCGGAGTAGCGGCAATGGGTCTGACCAAAATTGAATTCTTCTGGTACCTTCGAAAAATCAGTTTTTGGGCTTTGTTGGGATACCTTTCCGGAGCTTTGGTCTATGTTGCCTTGAATTGGCATTAAAAGAAAGAATTCATTGATATATCAATGTCCTAATGCAGCCAGATATCTTTCGGCATCAATGGCTGCCATGCACCCGCTGCCTGCTGCCGTGATCGCCTGACGATAATTCTTATCCTGAACATCACCACAAGCAAATATTCCTTCTACGTTGGTCTTGGAAGTACCGGGAATCGTTTTGATATAACCCGCATCATCCATGTCGATGTAAGGTTTAAAAATATCTGAGTTGGGTTGGTGTCCGATTGCCACAAAGAATCCCGAAATGGGTATTTCCTGTTTTTCTCCTGTCTTGTTGTTGGAGATGCGAACTGCAGTAACATTTTTTTCACCAATGATCTCTTCGGTGTCAGTATTCCAATACATTTTGATATTGGGTGTATTCTTTACCCTGTCCTGCATCACCTTGGATGCCCGCATGGCATCACGTCTGATGAACATGTGTACGGTACTACAAAGTTTACTCAGATAGTGTGCTTCCTCAGCTGCCGTATCTCCTGCGCCAACGATTGCTACTTCCTTGCCACGAAAGAAAAACCCGTCGCATACCGCACAGGCACTCACTCCATAACCATTGAGCCGCTGCTCACTTTCCAGTCCGAGCCACTTTGCAGATGCGCCGGTTGCAATGATGACCGTATCCGCATGCATCTCTTTTTCTTCATCGATCCAGACTTTATGTGGATGACAAGAAAAATCAACCTTAGTTGCCAATCCAAAGCGTATATCCGCCCCCATGCGCTTGGCCTGATTTTCAAAATCAACCATCATTTCAGGACCTTGTACTCCTTCGGGATAACCCGGATAATTTTCCACCTCAGTGGTGATGGTCAATTGCCCGCCAGGCTGTATTCCCTGATACAAGACAGGATTCAGGTTGGCACGTGATGCATATATGGCAGCGGTATAGCCGGCAGGTCCGGAACCGATGATGAGACAACTTACTTTTTCTATTGCTGACATGAAAAATGATTGATGGGCAAATGTAATAATTGTTATGCAGAGTAGTGGTCAGGAGATCCTCATTCTATCCACAGATCATCGAAGGATGATCGTCCTGAACTGACATCCATATCCTCCGAAGTATCCCAATGCATTGTTGCTAATGTTTGACAAAATGCGGGTGGGACTGGAAAAGGGGTTGCCTATGCTTTGCAAACTGAACTCATAGGTACGCCAGAAATCGTAGGTAGCCTTGTCAATATTACAGAGTTTGACAATTACCGTATCTCCTTTTTTAAAATAGGATAAAGTGTCGGAAAACTGACCGTTCTTATCAAATCCCTTATCTATGGGAATGGTGTAAGTAGTCCCGTCGATGATGTTGTCATCAAAAACACTGTTGAATCCAGGCAGAAATGGTTCACTGTTCACCTTTGTGAAATATCGGATGTAATCACCTAATCCAGGCTTATCCGTTGCTCTTATGACGACCCTTGAAGAATTGGTATCCTTTGCAAGCGGAACCTTTTCCCACCAAAGTGAATCAATCCTCCGTGTTGTCTGCGGAATGGTAGTATTGGCTGTGTAAGTTTTGCCTGATACAATTATCTTAATGGAGTATGACCCATTGAGTTTACCAACAAATGTTTTATCCTGCAGAGATGTGGTATAAAAATAAACCCTGGCTCCTTCCCTACTCACAATTGAATCAGCAACCAGCTTTACTTCCCGTGATCCATCGGATACAGTTATGGTTGCGTTTCTTATAAATGATTTTCTAAGAGAAACTGTATCAATCCTGCTGAAGAAATCCAGGCTGCTGGTAAGAAATACGAGCGGAGGTTGATTGCTTTCTATGGTTGCTTCAACCACCAGTTCACTGTCAACGGGTTCCAGTTTGATTTCGATATCTTTCTCGCAGGAAATCAGAAAAAAAGAAGAAAATAAAAAAAGGATGACGAGTCTATAATGAAAAACAATCCTTCGGCAATCAGTAACACTCATACAGATAAAACATCCATAAAAAACAAAAGTTCAAAAAAAAGCCCCGCTTTCGCGGGGCTGGCACTTATTAACCCAAGTACGCTTTTAGAGCGTTGCTGTATCTTGCTTTCTGAAGTCGCTTGATCGCCCTTTCCTTGATCTGGCGAATGCGCTCCTTGGTAAGGTCATATTTTTGTCCGATCTGTTCGATAGTAACACCATTCTCCCCATCAAGACCGAAATAGGCATTTACAATCTCTGCTTCGCGAGGACTCAATGATTTCAATACACGGCGGATCTCAGCACGAAGAGAGTCTTTCATCACATCGTCATCTGTGTCATCACCGCCTTCCAGCAAATCACCCATGGCCACGTCTTCAGCTTCATGAACGGGAGCATCAAGAGAAGTGTGACGGGTATTGCTTTGGAAAATATTGTTGATCTCTGTTTCACTCATTTCGAGAATCTCGGCCAACTCTTCAGTTGAAGGTTCACGCTCGTGCTCCTGTTCGAAGGCCATATAGGCTTTGTTGGCTTTGTTATAAGTACCAATCTTGTTTTGAGGAAGACGCACCAAACGACCCTGCTCAGCCAATGCCTGAAGAATAGACTGTCGGATCCACCATACAGCATAAGAGATGAATTTGAAACCTTTGGTTTCATCAAAACGTTGAGCTGCTTTGATCAATCCGAGGTTTCCTTCGTTGATAAGATCACTGAGCGACAAACCCTGATGCTGATATTGCTTTGCAACAGAGACCACAAAACGGAGGTTGGCTTGAACCAGTTTATCCAATGAACGCTGATCGTTCATTTTGATTCTCTGCGCCAAAATGGTTTCCTCTTCAGGGGTGATCATGGAGATTTTGGAAATTTCCTGGAGATACTTCTCTACCGCTTGTGAATCGCGATTGGTAATCTGTGTAGCTATCTTTAACTGCCTCATATTATTGTTTGGTCCTCCTAAGGAAGACAATTTAGAATGGTAAAAGGTTGACTTAGGAACAGTTAATCTTAGGATAAGGAGGCTTTTACAAAGGTAAAATTCATTTTGCAGAAATCATAGCCTGTCTACTAAAATCCTACAGATTTTTATGAAAATCAACCTTATATGTGCAACAAAAGTTGAAAAAATTGCCCAAACAGACATTTTGTTCAACTAATTTCGCAGCATGCTAATCGACCTTAGATCGGATACGGTAACCCGGCCTACATATGAGATGCGGGAAGTAATGTATTCCACAGCTGTTGGGGATGATGTTTTTGGGGAAGACCCTGCCATCAATACTCTGGAAAACCTTGCATCAACCATGTTCGGGATGGAAAGCGCCGTTTTTTGTCCTAGTGGCACCATGACCAATCAAATTGCCATCAAATGTCATACCCAGCCAGGGGATGAGGTGATTTGCGATGAGCTTTCTCATGTCTATCAATACGAAGGCGGGGGTATTGCTTTCAACTCCGGCGCTTCGGTCAAATTGCTGCAAGGTGACAGAGGAAGGATCAAAGCGGAAATGGTTGCTTCCTCCATACAACCGGACGATGTGCACAGGCCTGTATCAAGACTGGTGGTGCTGGAAAATACCGCTAACAGAGGAGGTGGGAGCTGCTATGAGTGGAATGATATTCTTGAAATTGAAAAAGTTTGCAGGGCAAAGGGCCTATCTCTGCACCTCGACGGAGCCAGGCTTTTCAACGCATTGATTGCCAAGGGTCAGACTCCGGAGCAATACGGTAAAACTTTCGATAGCATTTCGATCTGCCTCAGCAAGGGATTGGGTGCTCCAGTAGGAAGCCTTTTATTGGGTAAAAAGGATTTCATCAAAAAGGCCAGAAGGTTCAGAAAAGTGTTTGGGGGTGGCATGCGTCAGGCTGGAAGTCTTGCTGCGGCAGGTACGTATGCCCTTCAGCATCATGTATCAAGGCTGAAAACAGACCATGAACATGCCAAACAAATTGAATCCGCTTTAAAAAGTAAATCCTTCATAAAAGATATAATGCCGGTTGAAACAAACATTTTGATCGCAGAATGTGCAGATGGATTCAACCTTACAGACTTCATTGAAAAAATGAAAGCAGCAGGCATTCTTTTCTTCGCCATCTCTCCTTCAAAATTCAGGATGGTCACTCATCTGGATATTGATCAAAACATGATGGATAAATTGGTAGATACGATTAAAAAAACCGACTGATGTCACTCCCTTCAATCAACCCTACTTCCACTGAATCTTGGAAGAAACTGAAGAACCACTCCGAAGAAATGAGTGGGGTTCATCTCAGAGAACTCTTTGCGGCAGATCCCAGGCGGTTCGAAGTTTTTTCACAACGAGAAGGAGATCTTTTGTTTGATTATTCCAAAAACCTCATTACGAAAGAAACACTTTCACAATTGTACGAACTCTCAAGAGAGTGTGGACTTCCTCAGGCTATTGAGGCTATGTTCAGCGGTGAAAAAATCAACAAAACCGAAAACCGCTCTGTTTTGCACACCGCCTTGAGAAATTTTTCAGGTCAGCCTGTATTGACAGATGGTAAAGATGTGATGCCGGACATTCATCGCGTTTTGTCTCAAATGAAATCCATCTGTGAAAAAGTTCATAGTGGAGCATGGAAGGGGTACACAGGTAAAAGGATCAGGCATATTGTAAATATTGGAATCGGGGGCAGCGACCTCGGACCCGTTATGGTTACTGAAGCGCTCAAACCTTATTGGGTGGAAGGTATCAATGTACACTTTGTTTCCAATGTTGATGGAACACATATTGCTGAATGTCTGAAAGTTATAGAGGCCGACGAAACTATTTTCTTAATTGCGTCCAAGACATTCACCACGCAGGAAACCATGACCAATGCGCATACAGCCAGAAGCTGGTTTCTTGAAAAAGCCGAGGATACTGTACATATAGCCAGTCATTTTGTGGCTTTATCAACCAATGAAAAGGCAGTCACAGCATTCGGAATTGACAGGGAAAATATGTTTGAGTTTTGGGATTGGGTTGGAGGAAGATACAGCCTTTGGAGTGCCATTGGACTTTCAATTGCCCTGACCATTGGTTATGAAAATTTTGAGATGTTATTGAAAGGTGCTCATGCAATGGACCTCCATTTCAGACATAAGCCACTTGAAGAAAACATTCCAGTAAAAATGGCCCTGATCGGGATCTGGTATGTGAATTTCATGGGAGCACAATCAGAAGCTATACTTCCTTATGATCAATATTTGCATCGTTTTGCCGCCTATTTCCAGCAGGGCAATATGGAGAGCAATGGCAAGTCAATTGATCGTAATGGCTATAGGATCAATTATTCTTCGGGGCCTGTGATCTGGGGTGAGCCCGGAACCAATGGACAACATGCCTTCTACCAGCTCATTCACCAGGGCACCCTGCTGATACCCTGCGACTTCATTGCGCCTGCCATCAGCCATAACCCGATAGGCGACCATCATGATAAATTGCTATCCAACTTCTTTGCACAGACCGAAGCGCTGATGAATGGTAAAACCAAGGAGGAAGCTGAAACGGAGCTAAGTAAACTATCGGAGGGAGAACGAAATGCTTTGGTTCCTTTCAAAGTATTTGAGGGCAATAAACCCACCAATTCCTTCCTCGTCAAAAAAATTGATCCCTTCGAGTTGGGCAAGTTGATTGCCGCTTACGAACACAAGATATTTGTACAGGGTGTGATCTGGAACATCTACAGTTTCGATCAATGGGGCGTGGAACTGGGCAAGCAACTGGCCAATCAGATACTACCCGAATTGAAGGGAGAGGTAACCGTTACAGGGCATGATTCGTCTACCAATGGGTTGATCAATGCATTTAAGTTTTTTAGAAATTAGGAGTTGGGAATTAGGAATTAGAAACTAGGAATTAGAAACTAGGAATTAGGAATTATATTGAAAAGAAAATGGAGGCAATGCCTCCATTTCAAACATTTCAAAAGATTATTTTTTAGACTTTTAGCTCCTAATTCCTAGTTTCTAATTCCTAATTCCTAATTCCTAACTCCTAATTCCTAGCTCACCATTTATCAACTGATTCATCAGCTCCGTTGTCACCTGAAGAGAGATCTTCTGTGGGAGTTGAAGGGGGTGAGGTAGTTGAGGGGGCTGAAGAGGTTGAAGAGGTTGAGGGGGTTGAAGAGGTTGAAGATCCGGATTCATATTCACCCTCTTCGTCATATTCATGGTTGAAGGCATCAAAATCGAAATCAGGCATCAATTCAGTCTTGACATGATCGACAGCTTCGTTCAGTGCTTTTAAAAATTTATTGAAATCTTCTTTGTACAGGAAGATCTTGTGCCTGTCGTAACCATCATCATTGAATCTTTTTCTGCTCTCTGTGATGGTCAGATAGTAATCGTTTCCACGGGTAGTTCTTACATCAAAAAAATAAGTCCTTCTTTTTCCCGCCCTGATACGTTTGCTGTAAACGCTGTCCATTCTTTTTTCGTTGTTATCGTACGCCACAATCAATGATTTTTGAGTTAGGTTTTGGTTGCTTCCTATAAAGATAGTATAGTTTTTGAATTGTCAAAATTTACTTACCATCAAAAAAAGAGGAGAAAAAGACCTGTTTAATTTACTTGCATTTAGGCTTCTACAGGTTTCTGAAGATTGGCAAGACCAAAATAATACCCTTTGATAGCCATGAGCTGATCGTGGGTGCCTTCTTCTATTATTTTACCATCTTCCATCACCAGGATCTTATCGAATTGAAAGCCGGGAAAGATCCGGTGTGTAATGATAATGGCTGTTTTATTTTCCAACAACAAGTTGAGATTTTTTGTGATCAAATGCTCTGTATTCAAGTCTACAGCACTCAGACAGTCATCTAAAATCAAAAGATCGCTATCCCTGGCAATAGCCCGGGCTATTGAAATCCTTTGTTTTTGTCCCCCGGATAGTGTTACTCCTCTCTCTCCTATTTTCGTATCCATACCTTCCGGAAGTGTATTGACCTCATTGAGGATAACAGCGAGTTCAGCGGCTTTGATAGCTTTTTGAGGATCATCATCAGAAGACCCAAAATTGATATTGCCTCGGATGGTATCGCTGAATAAAAAGATATCCTGGGGAACATACCCTATCAGGGATCGATATTGATTCAGATCCAGTGATGTGAGTTTTTTGCCATTCACAGCAACCGTTCCTTGCTGAGGGTCATACATCCTCAGGATGAGCTGGGCTACAGTAGACTTTCCGCTCCCGGTTTTTCCAATAATGGCCATTTTCTGCCCCCTCTTCAAATGAAAATTCATTTTTTTAACGGCATGTATACCAGTGTGGGGATAGATGAAACTGACGTGCTCAAATGCCAGTGTATCGATGGCTTCAATTGGTTCAGGGTTTTCCGGCCTGTGGATGTTTGATTCGGTTTGAAGAAACTCATTCAGTCGTTTCTGGGAGGCAGCAGCACGCTGGATATTGGAAGCTACCCAGCCTATTGCTGAAACCGGAAAGGTCAACATGTTGATATAGACCACAAACTCTGCAATGGTTCCAGCGCTTATCTTGTGTTGTAGTTGGTATACGCTGCCTATGTAAATGGTCAATAGGGTACTCAACCCTATCAGCAATCCAATAGCCGGAAAGTAGACAGACTCCATGGTTGACAGGGCTTGTCCACTCTTGCGGTATTCTTCGCTCTGATCATCAAAAAATTTAAGACTTGCTTTTTCCTGTCCGAAGGATTTGATCACCCTTATCCCGGAATAAGATTCCTGGGCGGTGGTAGTGATATCGCTGAGTTGAGCCTGAATTTTTTCACTTTTACGGTTGATGTAAGTATTGACATAGTACATAGCAAAAGCCAGTATGGGTAAGGGGGAGAGAACGTACATAGCCAGTTCAGGATCTTTACTGAACATGAAGAAAAGGGATATACCAATGAGGACGCAAAGATTAACCAGGTACATGATTGCAGGTCCGGTATACATGCGCACACGGGAAACATCTTCAGCCATGCGACTCATAAGATCTCCGGTTGCATTTACTTTAAAAAAGTGAAGGTCCATTTTCTGATAATGGGCATATACTTCATTTTTCTGGTCATATTCGATATGACGGCTCATGACAATGATGGTTTGACGCATGAGAAACATGAAAAAACCTCGCAACAATGCAAAGACCAGTAATAACAAACCACAAGCCATGATCAGTGAGGAAAAATTGAGGTTCAGATTTCTGAAAACAAGAATAGCATACTGTACCAATGGGTCGATCAGCCTTGAGGATGTAGTGTTGTTTCCTGTCAGATGTCTTTGCACCTCATCTACTACAAATCCAGTCATTTGAGGTGCCAGCATCCCAAAATAATTGGATATCGTAATGAACATGATCCCCAGAAATAAACGCCATCGGTATTTCCAGAAATAAATATTGAGGGCTTTGAGGTGGTACATGAATCTCAAAGTTACCAAAGAGCATTGGGGGATGATGGATTTTTTAGGATGAATTTTTCATTAATCGGTTTTGATGAGTTATTTTTGCGCCGGAGAGATGGCAGAGCGGTCGAATGCGGCGGTCTTGAAAACCGTTGACTGTCACAGGTCCGGGGGTTCGAATCCCTCTCTCTCCGCCCAAAAATCAAATGCCCCTCATAGGGGCATTTTCAATTTAGGTCTGAGTTCATTCCCGATTAATCCTATTGTATCTAAAATTTTATCATGTGGCAGCTCTGCTGTATCCAATTGAAAAGTAAGTCGGGATATTCCTCCCAGCGCCTCTGAATGTCTGAGGATCTTCTCAGCCACTTCTTCCACACTCCCAACAAGCAGTGCTCCACCCGGACCCATCTGTGCATCAAAACGTCCACGAGTCATGGGCGGCCATCCCCTTTCTATTCCGATTCTGGTCATGGAGGCTGCATAGCCTGGAAAAAATCCATTGATGGCCTCTTCATGTGTTCTGGCAACATAACCCAACGAGTGCAATCCAACTTTCAATGACGATTCCGGATGTCCGGCCCGTCTTCCCGCTTCGCGATACAGATCGACCAAAGGTCGGAAACGATGCGTTTCTCCCCCGATGACAGCCACCATCAGTGGTAGTCCCAATGTGCCCGCACGAACAAAAGATTCAGGTGTGCCCCCAACACCCAACCATATGGGTAATTTTTCCTGCTGAGGCCTTGGATACACTGGTTGGTTCCTTAAAGCAGGGCGATAGCGACCCGACCAGGTAATGAATTCGTTGTCGCGGATCTTTAAAAGCAATTCGAGTTTTTCAATGAAGATCTCATCATATTCATCGAGGTTCAATCCGAATAGTGGATAAGCGTCAATGAAAGAACCTCTGCCCGCCACCATCTCTGCTCTGCCATTGGATATAAGATCCAGCGTGGCATGTTGCTGAAATACCCTCACAGGATCTGCTGCGCTCAATACAGTAACGGCACTGCCCAACTTCATTTTTTGGGTTCTTGCAGCTGCTGCTGCGAGAATAACGGTAGGAGCTGAATCCAGAAATCCTTTGCGGTGATGTTCCCCAATCCCGAAATAATCCAGTCCCACCTGATCTGCATATTCCATTCTCTCCAGCAACTCAGCCATGGCCACTGCATCGTTCTCCGCCCATTCGTTGTTCCCACTCATTCTGGCTGCGAAACTGTCTATCCCTATTTCCATAAACAATGTTTGAACAGTGAAATTAGTTGTTTTTCACAAGTCACTCAAATGAAGCCTAATGCTTAATTTCACAAACCATGAAAGAGCATTTCTCTTATATCGGCGACAGGCTTTTAGAAAACCGGGAAGCAGGTCTTCCCATAGGTGATCTTGCCATACAAAGAGGCTATGGGATTTTTGATTTTTTCAGGGTTCAAAATAAGAAACCATTGTTCCTGGACGATCACCTTGAGAGGCTTTTTAATTCTGCCAAATGCATGAGACTTGATCATGTTCTCGATCGTAATAAATTGGAAAATCAGATTTTTGATTTGATAAACAGAAATGCTATTGAACATTCAGGAATGAGGATTCTTGTCACAGGTGGTGATGCAAATGATGGTTACTCTATCCAGGAACCGAGGATTGCTATTGTTCATCAACCCCTGGCTCCTCCACCTTCTGCCCTCCCACAAGGAGGGATCAGGCTTGTGAGCTATGAATACCAGCGGCAGCTTTCATCCGTTAAGACAACTGATTATCTCATGGCAATCTGGCTTCAGCCATGGATGAAAGAAAATAAAGCAGACGATGTTCTCTATCATCAAAAAGGATCCATTTCAGAATGTCCAAGGTCAAATATTTTCATCATCACCAAAGACCTGAAATTGGTAACGCCCGAAGCCGGAATGCTGGCAGGTATTACAAGAAAAAATATAATCAGAGCGGCCATTAAACTCAATATCGATGTTGAGGAGCGTATAGTCAGTTTACAGGAGGTTTTTGAAGCTGCTGGTGCATTCATTTGCAGCACTACCAAACGGATGGTACCCGTTTCCATAATAGACGGAAACAATATTCAAAGTTCATCTTCAGCAGGCATGATGGAAATGCTATGGAAAGAATTGACCAAAATGGAAGAAGCCCCTGAATGAGGGGCTTCTTTTTCATTATGGATACACTGATTATTGTCTTACAACTCTGTATGTATAATATCCTGGATTGGTAAGATCAAGACTTATCCTATAGGTACCGGCTGATGGAATTACGATATTTGCCCCATTGTACTCCAATGAATTATCGGCATCGTTATCTCCCATATTTACACCCCAATCGGCATTGGCCCTGAACTTGAACTCTTCTCTGCCTCCAACTGTCACTGTTCCTTCCCAAATGCTGCCGTTCAGTGTCATATTGATATCACTGCCCCATCCAGTAAGGCTTCCAATGATGCTCCATGTTGTTTGACTGATGGAAAACTTATTGGTTACCGTATTGGCATTGATACGGAAGAATCCACCTGCACCTGGGAATTTGAGGTTACCACCTGAAGTACTGAGGTTACCACCGCCTCCATCACCATAGTTTGTGCCACTCCAATCGTTTTGTGATGTCAGCTTGAACTCATAGCTTCCGCCTGGCTTTACGTAAACATAACCCTCATGGTTACCATCCTTTTTAGGAGAACCAATTTGAGGTGCAGAAGACGGATTCCATCCCTGATAGTCACCGGCTACCCATAACAATCCATATTCTTGTACGAGGGTAACAGTGAATTTACCGCCCTGAAAATCCATCCTGATCCTGTAGGTTCCTGTTTTATCCGGACCAGGGAAGTTATCACTTAGGTTAAACCCAAAGTCACCACCCTTGTTCAGCCCTGAAACATTATTGTCTTTCACAGAATATTTGGTACTCCAGTCACCATTTACAGGAAGACAGAGATATTGCTGACCACCTTTCATGTAAAAGGTGCCTTCATACGTTACCGAATCAAGTCTTGTAAACTCCTGAGAAGGCACTGGAACAGGATTGTTCCAACCACCTGCAGTAGCACTACCCACCAGGAAAAGTCTTCTGGATGCAGGAGGTGTAACTTTTGGAGGAACTACATATGGAGTAACCCTTAGAGGTACTGAATTGGAGAACTTGCGTTCGTTGTTGTTTGACATGGAAGAAATGATCCTTGCTTCCATATTGTACTGCACATTGTACCTAAAACCATATCCGAGAGCAATGTCATTCAGCTCTTTTGCAGTGAAAGAGGTGGTGACTGCACCTGTCAGAACTTTCTGTGCAGCTCTTGAAAAATTACGACCCGCAGAGTCAATTTCAAGTATATACTTCACCGTATTGGAATCAACCGAATAAGCAGGTCTTGTCCAATTGAATGTGATGATTGTTTTCAAAGAATCAGCAGGAGTAGCTGCAACAGTTGTTGTTGATGCAGTAAGGAATGCTGTTTCCGCAGATCGGTATACTTTCAAGGGTTCGATTTTTTCGCAGGCAGCCAGCACCAGCATGGCCATCAGGATTCCGGAACCGAATTTTATGAGCTTGTTCATGATGTTCATATTTAAACTTTAAACTCCTTATTGTTTTGTTACGGTGAAAGTTCCTGACTGGAAATCCACTACTATCTTGTAATTACCTGCTGTTGCTGGTCCGACAAATGCAGGGTCAGAATCTTTCTTCTGAAAGGTACCTCCAGTTGCATCTCCTGCAACCATGTGATACTGGGTTCCCCAAACTCCATTGTCTTGAAGCATTTTATAAAATCCACCTCCTCTGAATGCTACCACCAATTCGTACAATGTTGGAGAAACCTGTGTAAATTTCTGTGAGGTAACAAATGGAGCCGGAAGTGGATTGTTCCATCCTGATGCAAATGCATCACCAATAACCCAAAGATTACCTTGTGTTGGAACTGGCACTTTTGGAGGTGGGGCAAATGGTGTTACGCCAAACTTGAGGATATTGGAAACAAGTCTTGTTGCATTGGGACCAAGAGAAGCAATGAGTCTCACGTCAATAGAAGCAGGGGTATTGAGTTTTAATTTAAGATCGCTCAATACAATATTAAACTCCCTCTGTGTATAGGATACATTGAGGTCCTTGCTTATAGAAACAGACTTTTTATTGGCGCCATTGAATCCATTGCCGCTAACATCTATCTCAAGTGTATAATTTACATCCTGGCTGCTTACGCCGGAAGCAAACTCAAATTCAGGATTGGTCCAACTGAATCTGACGGCAGGCTGATCCTGGGTCAGGAAGCTCAGGGGGATTGAGTTTGAAACAGAAGCAGTAAGCACTGGAGCTGTTCCTCCGATAAAAACTTCCTTCACTTCTTCTTTCTCGCAAGAAGAGAAGACCGTCATAGCTGCTACAGCCATTACGAAATGTTGAAATATTCTTTTCATGATCTTCAATTTAGTGGGATATGATTAATAACCGGAATTTTGTTTGATGTTGGGGTTGCTGGATACGTCAGCAGATGGTATTGGATAGATGCTTCTGAAAGCAGCAACACCTGTTCCACCTCTTACGCCACCTTTCCAAGGCCATAGATATCCACCTTCAGTGAACCTTCCGAAACGTACAAGATCCGTTCTGCGATGACCCTCCCAATACAATTCCCTGGCACGCTCGTCGAGAACAAACTCAGGAGTGAGCATTGCACTATTGATATTGCCATTTGCATTTCCGTAGGCACGTTGTCTGAGCAGATTAATGAAACCAACTGCAGCTGTTTTATCACTGGCGGTTCCTACCCTGGCAGCGGCTTCAGCATAGATGAGGTATTGTTCCGCCAAACGGAAAAGAGGAAAGTCTATATCAACCCAGGTAAGGTTTGAACCAACAGAATTGTCTTTTCTTCTGTTCCTGTATTTTGTGATAGCGTAGCCATCTTTAAAATTGGTGATATCATTGATCTCCAAATTCTGTCCCTGTGTAAAGAACTGTGCACGTCTGTCGCCAGGATTGGTAAATAATTCTGGCAAACTCTTGGTGGTACGAATACCAAACCATCCGCCATCAACACCAAAATCAGCAGCATTCATATCACCTCCCACTGCAGCATGTGTAAGAAAGGTAGTACCACCCCAGTTTTGTGTCCTCAATCCATCATAATTGATGGTAAGTATGAACTCAGAAGTATTTGTATTGTTATCGGCCACCATCAGGTGTGCATAGTTGTTGATCAATGAGTAACCTGCATCGATTACTTTTTTCGAATAGGTCAATGCATCAGCATAACGAGCTGCCCCACTGTATACGGCAGCATTCAGATACAGTCTTGCAAGCAGTGACTGCGCTGCTGCCTTATCCGCTCTTCCATATTCATTGCCTCTTGCATTGGGAAGATCGTTCTCACAAGCCTTTAATTCGGACTCAACATAAGCGAAAAGATCTTTTCTGCTGATCTGCTTTGGAACGAAGGAACCCAAGGCTTTCTCATCAGTAGCGAAAGGTACATTTCCAAATAGATCCATCAGCACCCAATACTGAAAGGCACGAAGAAAACGGGCCTCAACTTTGTATTTTCTGATCGCATCTGCATCAGCACCGCTGATTCCCCTTGAACTGAGGTTTTCATCAGATGACTGACGGATGAAATCGTTGCAAAGGGTAATTTGATAAAAAGAGCGATAATACAAACCCGTCAGCATCGGATTGCTCGCAGACCAGTTCATATTGTGGAAATCCTGGATACCTGGATCACCCCAGGCAACCACTGCTTCATCAGTACTTAACTCCTGGGCTTTCCAATAAAGACGAAGAAAGTCAGCTGTACCTTCATCCAATCCCTGTATGTCACCGTTACCGGCAGGTCCCTGATTACCTGTTGTAGCAAAGCTACCATAGATCTTTGCAAAGGCCTGCTTGTAACCTGCAGGTGTGCTGTATACCTGAGCGGATGTGATATCATTCAGGGGCAGAATATCCAATTGCTTGGAGCATGATGCCAATACCCCTGAGAGGAGTATCATCGATGCAATTATTTTGATTGTATTTCTTTTCATATACTTTGATTTGTTCATTGGTCAATTAAAAATCAAGGTTTACGCCCAGTACGAAGGTCCTTGGTCTTGGATAGAAGTTGTTGTCAATTCCGCCATTGATCTCAGGATCAAGACCGTTGTACTTGGTGATGACCAAGGCGTTCTGTACGTTGGCACTCAGTCTGAGATTGGCTCTGTTGTTGAATACTTGTCCAACATTGTATCCAATATTGATATTGTCAACTCTCAGGAAAGACGCATTCTGTACGTAGTAGTCTGAGAGATAATAATTGGCACCATTACCGCTGAAACCGCTCCTCAAAACTTCTCTTGAACCATTGTTGATGTAACCGATTGGATTCAGGATATTTCTGATAGTACCGGTACTTGAAGCAACATTGTTGTACATGTAGTTCCCAATGTTGGCGCGGGCAACCACTCCTGCATTCCATTTTCCGAAGGAGAGATTTGAGCTCATACCAAAGAACATCCTTGGATCAACTCCTTTGTATTGGTAAAGATCCTTTTCATTGATCACTCCATCTCTATTGAGGTCAGCAAAGAGGTTATCGATCGGGTTACCTGATTTATCATAAACCTGCTTGTATACAAAGAAAGCACCACGGTTATAACCAACAGAATGAATCATGATGGTGTTGCCTGTTCCCCCGGAGATACCGCCAAAGCGGGCACCTGCATAGTTGGGATCTTCTGAGATGGTAAGCTTGGTGATCTCATTCTGATTGAAGGTGGCATTGAAAGAAAGATCCCAAACCAGTTTCTGTGTTTTGATGGGCTGGAGATTAAGTGTAATTTCCACACCCCTGTTTTCCATACTTCCCACGTTGGCTACAATCCTGTTGGAGAAATTGGTACCTGCTGGCTGATTGATCTCATTGAGGAGATCAGAAGTGGTTCTTTTGTACAGTTCAACCGTACCGCTTACCCTTCCATCAAACAAACCAAAGTCGAGGGCGATGTTCTGGGTCTCTGTTTGCTCCCATTTCCTATTGAAGTAGTAGCCACCGGGACGGAACATTTGATAGAAAGTGTTTCCGAATTGATATTGGGCGGTGATAGAACTAAGGTTGTAGTAAGAGATGTAATCGTAGTAGCCAATTCCATCCTGCTGTCCGGTCACACCATAACCTATGCGAAGCTTAAGGTCGTTGATGACTTTGGAATTACTGAGGAAAGATTCTTCATTGATCTTCCATGCGAAGGCAGCTGAAGGGAAAAGACCAAATCGGTTATCGACATTGAATTTAGAAGAACCATCCTGACGCAAAGAACCTGTAAGCAAATACTTGTTCTGAATATTGATGTTCAAGCGACCCAATGCAGAGCTCAATCTGTATTGAGGTTTATCGAATTCGAAATTAGGGGTAGTAACAACTGTGTTATTAAAGGTTCTGTCAGCGAAATTATAATTGGTGGTCAGATAATCCTGATACTCATAACCCGCTGTAAGATCAATTCTTGTTTTGATGTCGCTGAGGTCTTTTGTATAGTTAAGGTAAGCGTTGAGGTAGCTGTTTTGTCTTACCTGCCTGTACTCATTGTTCACACCACCATGAAACTTATTGTTGGGATCTTTGAATCTCTTGAAGGTAGAAGCAGCTTCTTCAGGCACAACAATAACTCCTTTTCCTTCTGCTCTATCAGTACCTACATTTATGACGGCCTTCAGATCAGGTAGGAAATGAAATTTATAATCAATGACTGCATTGGCAATATGTCTTACCACATCGCTTTTGTCATCACGTTGCATCAGTATTCCAAGTGGATTCTTTGGTGAGAGGGCTTTAAGTCCGGTTGCAGAACTTGGATCCAACCACTCCCAGTATCCACCAAAGTCACTGTTGCCGGAGTAAACAGGCTTGGTTGGGTCAAAGTTGATGGCAGAACCAATGGCACCTTCATTTGCAAAGATTGATTTGCTCAAAGAAGATTTGAGATTGAAATCTATTTTAAGATGATTTTTGAACATGGATGGATTGAGATTCAATCCGAGTGTTGTTCTTTTCAGATTTCCTGTTTTGAGGATACCGTTCTGATCAAGATATCCGAGAGAAACACGATAAGGCAGATTCTTAACTGAACCTCTTACACTGATGTTGTTGTCAGATGTCAATGCAGTTTGATAAATTTCATCCTGCCAGTCGGTACCTTCTTTGGTTCCCTGAATATGGACCTCACTGACCAGTGCTCTTAGTGCAGCGTTACCATATTTATTGACTATGTCACGTACCTCAGTTGAATTCAAGACGTCCACTTTCTTGGTGATCTCACCAACTGAGAACAGTGAACTGAAATTAACTGTAGGTTTCCCTTTCGCTCCTTTCTTGGTTGTGATCATGATTACACCATTCGACGCCCTGGAACCATAAATAGCAGCGGCAGAAGCATCTTTCAGGATGGTGAATGATTCTATATCATTTGGGTTGATCAGTGCTAGTGGATTGGCTTGTCCTGAGATACCACCATTATCCAAAGGCATACCATCAATAACAATCAATGGGTCATTGCTGGCGTTCAAAGATGCACCTCCGCGGATACGAATGGTGCTTCCTGCACCCGGTGCACCGCTATTCGAAGTGATTTGTACACCGGCTACCTTACCCTGAATCAATTGTTCCGGGGTTGTCAATGCACCTTTCACAAAGTCTTTAGCACCTACCGTTGCAACGGAGCCTGTAAGGTCTTTCTTTCTGGCAGAACCATAACCGATGACAACGATGTCATTCAAATTAGTGGTTGATGGATTCAACTGGACGGCAACTGAAGCACCTGTGATGTTTACATCCATAGTGCCATAACCAGAGAAGGAGATCGTCAACTGTGTAACAGAGGAAGGTACTTCAATGGTGAAACTACCTGATGCATCTGAGACAACTGTTTTGCTGGCACCCTTTGCCGATACTGTTGCTCCCGCCAGGGGTGAACCTGTTGAGGCATCTGTAACCTTTCCGGATACTGTTTTGTTTTGCGCCATCGTCGTCAACGCGACCATCTGAAACAGGAATAGCAATGTATACCTGCTCAGCGCATTCTTACATTTTACTACCATAGTAATAGTGGGTTTATTAATTGAAGATTTTGAAGTGTAATTATTACACAAACCAAATGAGACAAATGAATCAATTTTGGAGAAATATGTCCGCATTTGCAATCGTTTTCGTGTTAAAAGTACACAATTATTCGATTTGCCAAATTTTTTTATAAAAAAATAAATTTATGCGTTTGACAGAAAGAAATTGGGATGTTTAGAAACTGACTTTTTTATAAACGCCTAATTCTGATATAGTTACAGACACAGGTGAAGAAGTTATCCTCAGTCTCAACCCATTGGTGGTAACCGACTCAGGGAGCGATATAATGCGACATGCTCCTACAGAAGTTGCCTGACCAATCTTTTTCCAGTTTCCTTCAACCATTGCATCAACCTCAAAAGATTCAATTCTTTGCCCGAGTGGAATGAACTCCCTTACCCGGATCAGATCAAATGTCTGCGGAGCATCCCATTCAGCAATTATAACGGGCGTGTTGACTTTATCTTTCGAAGCCCAATAGGAATTCAGATTCCCATCTACCAAAGCAGTTAGTTGAAAATCCTTACCTCGGGTATCTGAAGATTTTATTTTGGCTGTGGAGAGCAGATTATTCTTAAAACTTCCTGATACAATTTTTCCAAATCCTTCCAGTGCTTTCACGTCCTCATCATCCAGGAGACCTCTGGTGTCTGGGGCAATGCCCAGGTCCAATGCTGCGCCACGACCTACACTTTTCAAATAAAGTTCAAATAATTTTTCAGGTGACTTTGTTTTGCCTTTTTGTTCCGGATGCCAAAACCAACCTGGCCGGAGGGGCACATCACATTCTGCCGGAACCCAGTTCATACCACCTCTGGTACCAAAAGGATTTTGGGTATGATCCAGGTTTCCGGGAAAAGTCTGGCTCTCCCCTTTGGCAGGCACAGGGGTGAAGGTGGCCCATGATGTTTCTCCGGCAAAACCGCTTTCGTTCCCTACCCATCTTACATCCCAACCGATATCACTGAACAAATTGGCCATGGGCTGAAGACTTCTCGTGATCATCCATGTGGTATCCCAACCGTAATAGGTATTGCGATCGATCTTCTTGGTTGTTCTGGCACCTCCATAAAATCCATCTCCCCCATTGGCCCCATCGTGCCATGACATAAACAGTTCTCCATATTGCGTATACAGCTCTCTCAGTTGCTCTCTGTAGGTTTTGACATATTCAAAACTGCCATAGGCGGGATTGTTTCTGTCCCATGGCGAACAATATACCCCAAACTTCAGTCCTGCTTTTCTGCAAGCCTGTTCAAATTCCCGGACCAGATCACCCTTGCCATTGCGAAAAGGTGATTTGCTGATGTTATAAGTTGTAGTCTTTGTAGGCCACAAAGCAAACCCATCATGATGTTTGGTAACCAGCACCAATCCTTTCAATCCACCTGCCTTTAATGCATCCACAATCTTATCAGCATCAAACTCCTTTGGATTGAAGATCGAAGGGTCTGCATCACCATATCCCCACTCTTTGTTTTCGAATGTAGTTGGGGTGAAATGTATCAATCCATAAACCTCCGTCTCATGCCATTTCAATTGTCGTTCTGATGGCAGTGCCCCATAAGGAGCAGGCGGTTTTTGACTAAAAACTGAAAGGGCAATGATCATCAGGGAAAGTACAAAGCAGAATTTGACTGAAAACATTATTACAAATTTTTACCGTTAAATATATTCATTCAACACGATCTCATAAAATGTTTTCGAATTTATCTATCTACACAAAAAAAATCGAAGTGATATGCTTAAATTGTTGCACCATTAAAACATCAACATGTCATCTCCTATTTTTGAACTTGCATCTCCATATGTCATTATTACCGGCGGTGCAAGCGGCATAGGTCTTTCCATTGTAAAATTGTTCCAGCAACAAGGTGCTTTCATCGATGTATTCGACATCAATAAGCCAGAAGCTACCCTGATAAGTGAATGGGGACTGGACCCTCAAAAAGTTCATTTTCATGCTGTAGACATCACATCACAACAAGAAGTCAAAGACATTATTTCGGTCATTGCCATTCAAAGAGGCATAGGCATTCTCATCAACAATGCGGGAATCGCCAATATCGGCAACGCAGTGAATACCAGCGAAGAAGACTTCATGAAAGTATTCAATGTAAATGTCAGAGGTGCATATAACTGCATGCATGCTGTACTTCCTTATATGGAAGAACAAAGCGAAGGGATCATCCTGAACATGGCCTCTATTGCCGCTACTCTTGGCATATCAGACCGCTTCGCCTACAGCATGAGCAAGGGTGCCATTCTTTCCATGACACTCAGCGTAGCCAGAGACTATATCAAAAAAGGCATCCGCTGCAATGCAATCTCTCCAGCCAGGGTGCATACCCCCTTTGTTGATGGATTCATCAACAAACATTATCCCGGAAAGCAAGCAGAAATGTTTGAGAAGCTTTCTGCCAGTCAGCCCATAGGAAGAATGGGAACACCTGAAGAAATTGCAGCACTGGCCTTCTATCTCTGCAGCAAACAGGCCTCTTTTATCACCGGCTGCGATTATCCGATCGATGGCGGCTTTACAAGATTAAACAATTGATGATATGAAACTATTCAGATTTGACAGAGCAGGACAAAGAGGTTTGGGCATGCTTGATGCACATGGAAAAACCATTGACATTACAGATTCAGGTATGGACCTCAACGAAGATTTTTTTGATCAGGATGGATTGAAGACATTACAATCCTGGATCATCAGCCATGCAGATACTTGCCCAGAGATCGAAGGCGATATACATTATTTGTCATGTATAGCACGTCCCTCCAAGATCATATGTGTGGGACTGAATTATGCAAAGCATGCAGAAGAGAGCGGAATGGCAGCTCCCAAAGAGCCGGTACTTTTTTTCAAAAGTACCACAGCACTTTGCGGACCCAACGACCCTGTGATCATACCAAAAAATTCCGTAAAGACAGACTGGGAAGTTGAACTTGCCGTCATCATTGGTAAAAAAGCAACCTATGTTGAAGAAAATGAGGCTATGGAATATGTGGCAGGTTATTGCCTTCACAACGATTACAGCGAAAGAGAATTTCAGTTGGAAAGAGGTGGCCAATGGGTGAAAGGAAAAAGCTGTGACCATTTTGCTCCCATGGGCCCTTATTTCGTAACAAAAGATGAAGTATCAGATCCTCATGATCTCCACCTATGGTTGGATGTAAATGGAAAGAGAATGCAGGATTCCCATACCTCTGATCTCATTTTTAAAATACCACATCTGGTGAGTTATATTTCACAATTCATGACCCTTTTACCGGGTGATGTCATCAGCACCGGCACTCCGGCTGGTGTTGGATTGGGTCAAAAACCAGAACCATGGTATTTGAAATCAGGAGATGAAGTGCGTTTGGGAATTCAGGGCCTCGGAGAACAACGCCAGATTGCAATTGCTTACAATGATTGATTTGGAATAAACCTTTTATACCTTTTGATATGGACCTTCTTCTGAAAGACAAAATCATCATTGTAACCGGCGGGGCCAGAGGAATTGGTGAAGCCATCACCAGAATACTGGCGAAAGAGGGTGCCTTCCCGGTGATCATTGGTCGCAACAAAAACGATAACGAAGAATTGCTGAAGCAGATCGGCACCGGAGCACAGGTAACTGCAGAGCTGCAAAATCCAGAGGAATGCATAGCTGCAATAAAAACCATCATTGATCTGCATGGCAGAATTGATGGAGTGGTTAACAATGCAGGAATCAATGATGGTATCTCCTTGGAACATGGATCTTATGAGGGTTTTATACAATCCCTGCACAACAATCTTATTCATTATTATCTCATTGTTCAAGCAGCACTTCCTGAACTGATCAAAACCAAAGGGGCAATCGTGAACATCAGTTCCAAAGTTGCCGAAACCGGACAAGGAGGCACTTCAGGTTATGCTGCATCAAACGGTGGAAGGAATGCATTGACCAGGGAATGGGCCGTTGAATTGCTGAAATACGGGATCCGGGTAAATGCCGTCATTGTTTCAGAGTGCTATACCCCTCTGTATGACCGCTGGATCAAGTCTCTACCCAACCCGGAAGAAACCTTGAAAAAAATAGAAGAGAGGATACCATTGGGGAAAAGAATGACAACAGCTGAAGAAATTGCCAATATGGTTACTTTTCTATTATCCGAAAGATCTTCTCATACTACAGGACAATTGATCCATGTTGATGGTGGCTATGTTCATCTCGACAGAGCAGCACTCACTTAAAACCCAAACAAATGTCAACCAACAAAAAAACTGCTTATCTCATTCCCTTTATTCTGGTAACCAGCCTTTTTTTCCTTTGGGGAATTGCCAACAATTTGAACGGAATCCTGATCCCTCACCTCAGAAAAGCATTGCAGTTAACGAATATGCAATCTACTTTTGTTGACACAGCCGTCTACCTTGCGTATTTCTCGGCGGCCATCCCTGCCGGAATTTTTCTGAAAAAATATGGCTACAAAAAAGGAATCATTTTCGGTTTACTACTCTTTAGTGCCGGTGCTTTGTTGTTCATACCAGCTGCAGATCTCCGTGCTTTTGAAGTATTTCTGATTGGATATTTTATCATTGGTTTTGGACTGACCTTTCTTGAAACTGCGGCCAACCCTTATGTAACAAGATTGGGTGATGCAGATGGTGCTACCAGAAGAATCAACCTGGCACAATCTTTCAATGGTTTAGCAGCTGCATTGGGGCCGGCCATGGGTACGATTTTCATATTATCCGGGAAGGAGTATTCAAGCGAAGAATGGGAAACGCTTTCTTCAGCTGAACAGGTCTCATATCTCACTTCAGAAGCATCTGCCGTCAAGATCCCTTATTTGATTCTGGCCTTGAGTGTATTGGCAGTTGCCATCATTTTCATGCGATACAAATTTCCTGAAGTGAATGACCAGGAAACTGAACAGCATGGTGAAGAGGGAAGCATCCGGGGGGCCTTAAAAAAAAGACACCTGCGCTGGGCTGTATTGGCACAGTTTTTTTATGTGGGTGCACAGATCAGCTTTACCAGTTTCTTCATCAGGGTTGCGATCAAGAATGGCGGATTGGATGAAAAGACTGCAGGGTATTATTTCAGTATACTTTGGGGAGTTCTGTTCATGGCAGGCAGGTTCAGTGGAACATTCTTCATGAAATTTATTGCCCCACACAAACTGTTATCCATCTATTCAGCCATCTGCCTCATTCTTTCAGTTGCAGTCATGCAGGTAGAAGGCCCTGTGATTTTGTTTGCCTTGGGTGGACTATCATTCTTTATGTCGATCATGTTCCCCACCATTTTTTCACTCGGGATAAGAGACATGGGTAATGATACCAAGCCTGCCTCATCACTCATCATCATGTCCATAATCGGTGGAGCGATTTTCCCTGTGATCATGGGTTATATCATCGACAGATTTAATGATAATCTGCAGATTGGATATATCGTGCCACTGATCGGATATGCTGTTGTGTTGTATTTTGGATTGGTCGGCTACAAACCGCAAAAAGCTTGATATGAAAACCTTTTACCTCGCACTGGATCTTGTAGATGATCCTGTCCGGATTCAAGAATATGAGGAACACCATAAAAAAGTGGCGCCTGAGATTTTAAAAAGTATTACCGACAGCGGTATCACCAATATGATTCTTTATCGAACAGGCAATCGGCTGTTCATGATCATTGAGGCAGAAGACCATTTTGATTTTGAGGAAAAATCAAAAATGGATGCTTCCAATCCAAAAGTGCAGACCTGGGAGGCACTCATGGATACATATCAGCAAAGACTGCCATGGTCTGCAGAAGGTGATAAATGGGTTCTGATGAAAGAGATCTTCAATTTGAAAAAACAATGACCCTTTGCAGCATTGAAGAGAGCCCGTTTGGGAAAATGCTCATTGCCTCTTCTGATGGTAAGATCTGCTATGCCTCCTTCATGGAAGACAGACAGGAATCCTTGAATGGCTTGAAATATTATCTGATTCATCAGGAGTGGGAACTGGTAAAAGAAAATATACATCAGAAGCTCATCAGCAATATAGTTTCACAAAATAAATCAGATGTACATTGGACCGTTGATCCTATTGGAACAGAATTTCAGAAAAGGGTATGGCAGGAACTGGTAAAAATACCAGCCGGAGAAACCAGAACTTATTTACAAATTGCGATTGAAATCGGAAGTGCTTCTTCTGCAAGGGCTGTTGGTACTGCTATTGGAGCCAACCCCATTGCCTGGATAATTCCCTGTCACCGTGTGATCCAAACTTCAGGCGGTATGGGTGGTTATCGTTGGGGAGTGGATAGGAAAAAAGAATTGCTGGCTTGGGAACAGTCTTTGCTTCCCCATACCCGAAAACAATTTACTCAAACCCTCCTCTTCCCTGATAAAGCTTAACCGGCTTATCCAGTTTCAATTCCAATACAGTGATGTACTTGTCCTGAATCCCTTTGGGAACATCAATGTAAATAAGTCCGGGTACAGGACTCCAAGAGATCTTACCTACAACTTTGTGTTTTAGTTTGGTGCCATTGCCCACAACGTTGATCTCTTTAATATCATTGCTCAACCCTTTAACCAAAATGGTTCCGGAAGTTTGTCCTTGTAGAAAAAGAAATAGAGAAGTTGAATCTTTTGAAATAGTCGTTGGCCCATAGAAATGCCCCTGTGGAATACCGGCACGGGTGCCAAATATGGCTTTTTCATGTTTGCGGTTCCAGCTGCCTAATTCTTTCAGCACATTCACTTGCTCGGCAGGAATCGTACCATCTTCTTTTGGTCCGATATCCAGCAAAAGGTTTCCACCATGACTGACCACATCAGCAAAAAGTGCAATGATTTCATAAGGTGTTTTCCAGTTGGTATCCTTGTGCTGAAAGCCCCAGTTATTATTGATGGTCATGCATAGCTCCCACCAGTTGTAACGGGGTCTGGAAACGGGTACATTCTGCTCCGGTGTATCATAATCGCCATAGCCCATCAATCGTCCATTGATGATAGCATTGGGGTTCTTGCGAAGAAGATTCTGTCTAACTTTAATGCTCTCCCATTCTTCAGCACTATGCTCCCAATCTCCATCAAACCAATACAGATCTGGATTGAATTGTGTGGCCACTTCATCTAATTGAGACTGATAAAACTTCCTGAATCTCTCCCATCGTGCAGGATCATCTTGGATTTTGTAACGGCTGCTATCTTTCATGAACCCAGGATAATCTGGATGACTCCAATCGATCAAGCTAAAATATGCACCTGCCTTGATGCCGCGCTTTCTGACCTCATCATAAAAGGGTTTGAGCAAATCGCGTTGTGCAGGAGTATTTTTAGTGGTGCTGTAATGATTTTCTTTGGTGTTCCATAATGCAATTCCATCATGGTGTTTGGTTGTGATGACTGTATATCTTGCACCTGAAGATTTGATCAGATCAGCCCAGTAGGCAGGGTCATATTTTGATGCCGTGAAACCCTTCAGCTGACCCATATATTCCGGCCAACTTACTTTTTTATTGAAAAAAGACCAACTCTCATCAACTCCATTAACTGCATAGATGCCCCAATGAATAAAAATACCCAGTTTGGCATCTTCAAACCATTTCATTTTGTTGCGTATTGAATCCGGATCAATTTTCTGTTGTGCAGAAATGGCAGATACTGAAAACAATAAAAAATAGAACAGGAAATATTTACGAAGCATATCCATTAATTATACAGCACAAAGTAAGAAAATGTTATCACTCTTTATTCCTTCTCCCTTACAGCAACCAGATCATCCCAATTGACCTGAAGTGGCAGTGATCCGAGGCTTACTATTGCTTTTTTACCCCGTATTTCCATCAGGGTTCCAATCTTGTTATTTTGTTTCATCAAAACCAATCCACCAATGGATGGCACAGTATCAAGCGCCTCATATCTTGAGTCGAGTTTCTTTTTTTTCTTCTCTGTTACCTGTTTTTCTTTTTGGGTAAACAGCAAGGCATGCAGATTCTTCATCAGCTGTTTTTTATCCTGTTCGGATTCAGATCGTCGCCAATCAAAAACCACCTGCTTCAGCTTGCGCTCCATGTCTTTTAGATAGACAAATTTTTCCTGTGCGATGGCATTCTGTTCTTTTAACAATTCAATTTGCTGGCGATGTTTTTCCTTATCCAGTTGCTGTGTCAGTATTTTTTTCAGAGCATCGTTTTCTTTGACAAGCTTTTGAAGATCTTTTTCTCTGCTTTCAAGCTTTCTGAGATCCTGTTCGGTTTTATTTAAAAGTTTATCCAGCGTAAAATGATTCTCATCTACCAGCTCTTTGGCTCTGCTGATCAGGTCTTTTGAAAGTCCGATGCGTTCTGCAATGGAAAAGGTATAGGAACTTCCCGGCTTCCCTATGTTCAATTTGTATTCAGGGAGGAGATGTTTTTCATCGAATGCCATGGCACCATTGATGATACCAGAAGTTTTACTGGCCATTACTTTCAAATTCAGGTAGTGCGTAGTGACTATGCCATAGGCATGTCTTTTCAGCAATTGTTCCAGGAATACTTCAGCAAATGCTCCTCCCAGGTTGGGGTCACTTCCGCTTCCCAGCTCATCTATGAAAAACAAGGTTCTTCCATTGGCTTCCTCCATGAAATGTTTCATGTTTTTGAGGTGAGCGCTGTATGTACTCAATTCAAATTCAATGCTCTGGGTATCGCCAATATGGATCATCAGCTGTTTGAAAATCCCAAAGGTTGAATCAGGATGGGCCGGTACCAGTAAACCTGACTGTACCATCATCTGGAGAAGTCCCGTTGTTTTGAGACAAACCGTCTTACCACCAGCATTGGGACCGGAGATAACCAGAATTCGATTCTTCTCATCCAATGTCAGATCCAGAGGAATGACTTTCTTACCCGCTTTCTTGTTGTAAAGCAACAGCAAAGGGTGAGATGCTTTCACCAAATGGATCCCGGATGAGTCTTTGACCTGTGGAAGATGGGCATCCATCATCTGTGCCAGTTTTGCCTTGGCCCGGATAAAATCAAACTCTCCCAATATTTCCATGTATTGCTTCAGCAAAGGAGCATGAACCGACATCCTGGATGTGAGTTCCCTGAGTATCCTGTATTCTTCATCCCTTTCGTCATTCTCCAGCGAAAAGATTTCATTGTTTATTTCAATGGTTTCTTCAGGCTCTATGAAGGATGTTCGCCTGGTATCGCTCTCGCCATGCAAAATACCCTTGACAATTCTTTTATGCTCAGCATAAATAGCCAACACTCTGCGTCCATTCAGGAAAGACTCTTCGATATCTGCAATGTAACCTGCCTTTTGAAGCTTACCGAGTATGCGTTCAAAAGACCTGCGCTGTTCATTCCGTTTTCTATACAATGCCATCCTGATCCTTGCCAGATCATCTGATGCATTATCTACTACCCTACCGTCATCTCCAATGATCCGGTTGATTTCTGCAGGAATAGCCTTTTCAAAATGGGTCACAGAAAGCACCTGATACAAAGCAGAAAAACGATCTATCCTTTCATCATCAAACCAACGGAAAATGGATCCTATGTTCTCGGTAAGATTTCGAAAAAAAAGGAAAATCTCACCTGCCAAAACGGCGCCCTGGATTGACAATAATTTCAATTCACGGGACAAATTGAAAACCTCATCGTGTTGAAACGTTTGTCCCATTGCCAGCAATTGCAGGTACTGATGTGCCTGTCTCAGTTCAAGATCGATAAAGTTTTTTCGGGTATGAATTCTCAGCTGCTCAGCCTTTTCATGACCATAAAAGGTTCTTGTCTGCTCCACAAGGAGTGACCTTACTTTATCGAATTCCAGTTGAACAAAAGCGGATTCAGGATATAAACGCATGTTAAAGTGTGCTGAACAAGGTGCAAAAGTAAAGGTAA
>Ga0315901_10000914_pt1 | contig 42826 bp, 37 predicted proteins | sample LakEriMetagenome_10_FD_203761 | JGI IMG/M metagenome (GOLD analysis project Ga0315901, IMG submission 203761) | Freshwater fungal communities from buoy surface, Lake Erie, Ohio, United States - Buoy 2 MA116 | ecosystem: Environmental > Aquatic > Freshwater > Lake | place: USA: Lake Erie, Ohio...
TGTCAGCACTACATTCTCGCAACACTTGTGGATGGTTCGCTGGCTCGTCCTTCTGAAACCATAAATCTTTTCCTAGAAAACATTACGAGCCCCGCATCAGCCAGTATAGTTTCAGGCTCTCCCCCTTCAGGCACCATGGTGCTTGGCGTTCCGTGGGTGCGAAAGTTTACTGTCACAGCCGGACAAACAGCAAGTGCGAGCTTGGCAACAACAGCTAATATTAGACCTAGGGTGAGGATTATTGCACCAAACGGTACAGCAGTGTGCAACACTGCACTCAGTAACCTCGGTACAGCGTCATTCTCGAACTGTTCACTCACGCAAACAGGCGTACACTTGATGATATACAGCCCGAACGACGGAGTGCATTCGGGTTATTCAACGACACCGGCAGCCACGTTCACGTGGAATGGACCGTGACGGTGACGGTTTGCCACCACCTCTGAAAAATTTAATGTTTACTTTTTAGACTTATCCAATTTCATTTTGAAAAGTGCATCGCAATCAAAGAAAAGATGTGAGCCAACCCACTACGAGGACCTATCTCGTTAGATTCTCAGAGCTCCATGTGTCACTTGCGATTTCACCCCTCGAGATAGCGCGATGTAAAATTAAAGGATCACAGAATTCCACTGAACTCCGCTTTGCCAGACAATCCTAGTTTACTCTTCAAGCGAACCAAGGTGAAAAGACCAACCGTCAAATCTAGATAAGCACAGATTGAAAAACACGGGAATATCATCAAAAGAATATGAATTTAGAATCAACGAGATTGACTGCTTCGGGATTGAAATTTTTCTGGCTCAAAAAATCATCCTCACCGAGGAACAGAACGGTCCTCGAGTGAGGAAGTCTCCACACTCATCAGCGTGACAAATTCTTTTTCAGCGCTGTAAAGGCCTGTGGAGTCGTGCTGCGTGTGTGCCGGCGGGTGATAGTCCCTTGAGAGACAAAATTCAGCACATACCAGCGTCCACCTGCTTTAGCATTTGTGCCGCTTGCACCGTCTCCGCCAAAAGGTTGTTGATTCACAACGGCACCGGTGGTCTTACGATTGACGTAAAAATTACCTGCCAACTGAGAAAGAACCGGAATCGCATGCTCAAGGAATGTTTCATTTCGGCTCACAACCGAACCGGTGAGACGATAAGGATGCTGTTCAATCAAACGAACCGCATCATCCAGTTTCTTATACGTACGAATCGCAGTCACTGGACCAAAAATTTCGACACTTAGTAATTCATGTGAATCACTATTCACTTCGACAAGCGTCGGTTCAATGAAGAAGCCTTTGCTGTCGTCAGTTTTTCCACCGGCAATCACCGTGCACTGAGAATCTGCCTTCGCCCTGTCAATAGCAGATTTAATTTTATTGAACGCACGTTGGTTAATCACGGGCCCAAGATCCGCTTTTCTTTCGACTGGATTTGTCATGTTTTGAGCCTGAGTTTGCTTGATAAGCTCCGCTTTTAAAACTGGCCAGATTTTCTCATTCACGAGCACAACACTGTTCGCTGAACATTTTTGTCCACTGCGACCAAATGCTCCTTGGACAATCGCCTGAGCGGTGTCGACCACATCGATATCTTCATCTGCAACCAGAAAATCTTTTCCGCCCGTTTCAGCAATAAATCTTGGAAAATTCGAGCGCGGGAAATCAGTGTTGAAAAGATAATTTCCAAAAATGCGGGCCGTATTAAAACTTCCGGTAAAATTCAGACAATTCAGTTCGGGATGTTTGAGAACCGTCGGAAGACATTGAGGACCCTCGCCCGTCAAAAAGTTAATGACTCCCGGCGGAAATCCAGCTTCTTCAAGAGCGAGCATCAACAAATAACTGGTCAAAACGGCATCGCTGCTTGGCTTCCAAACAACCGTATTGCCCGTAAGCGCCATCACAAGGGGCAGATTATAACCAATGGCAATCGGAAAATTGAATGGAGTGACCGCCAGCGTGAATCCCTTCAGTGGACGCAGCTGCAACTGATTTGTTTCCATCGGTCCATCACCCATACGTTCAGCTAATAGCTCCGAATAAAACCAACTGTTGAAGCGGACAAAATCCATCAGTTCTGCCCAACTGGCTGAGCATTCGTTGGCAGTATACCCGCATTCCACTGCAGCGGTTGCGCACGTTTGATACTTCCACTTTGCCAACACTGCCTCAAGGTCGCGAAATTTTTGGAGACGCGTAGATGGCGAGAGTGCTGCCCAGGCCGGCTTAGCTGCAAGCGCAGCGTCAATGGCTTTTTGCGCATGCGCCGCGTCGGCCTCCTGAAAAGTACAGACGACCTGCTTGTTCGCCGGATTGATGCTTGTGCTCTTTTGATTTGAATAAATCTTTTGCCCGCCGATGATCATCGGGACTTCAAGACCCAATGGAATCTCCCGCACTGCGGCTTCAAACTGCGTCCAAGCGTGGTCAGTGTCACGAATATTTTCAATCGGCTCATTGTTTGGTTGCGGCATAGAAAGCACGTTCATGAAAAACCTCTCATTGGACTTTGGTCTGACTGGTCTTAATCAACAGCAGACCTTTCTTTAGAGGCTTGTGGGCGGGACTGCAACCATGCAGAAATTGGCTGAACCTTATTTTCAGAAGGAATGTAAAACTCGAGGTCCTGCGAAAACAGATCTTTACTCACATATTGACGAGCCCAGGGCAAAAATTCGCTGAGCGTCATCGGTCGGGTTTTGAAACCTGTGATGCGATTGTTGGTCATTAGAGGGGATAAAACAACCCGAAAGCTGTGCGTGGATTCCACATCCGCGGGTTCATCGATACGGCAAAATTCCACGTGGGCACCAAGACCAAACGTTGCGTCGCGCGACAAAGACGAGAAAATAAAATTGCCCAACCCGTACACGATCATTCCATCCGATGGGCGTGAATCTATTTTCTGGGCCAGATGTGCATGATGGCCAACCACAAGATCAGCACCTGCCTTTAAAGCGAGCGCAGCATTTTCTTCCTGATGAGGCTTTACTGTCGGCTTGAGTTCATCCCCCCAGTGGAAAGCAACAACGATAAAGTCAGCCTCGGAGCGCACGCTTTGAATAGCAAGACGCAAATCCGCAGTGGAGGGATGCGCGACTCCCGGCCCCTTCTTGCTCGCCCATGCCTCTCGGGGATACGTCGTTGTTGCTGAAAAAACGGCAATTTTGATCCCGTCTTTGATGAGCCAAAGAGGCCTCAGAGCGATACCCAAATGAGCACCCACTCCCGTGAATTGAATGTGCGCCTTAGCCAGGGCACGGCTCGTGTCTTCTGCGCCCGCCCAACCAAAATCCATCGCATGGTTATTGGCACGGGTCAGATGCTGGACACCCGCTGTTTTCAACCAAGTTAAACTCTCTGGAGCCTGACGAAGCGCATAGGGAAATTTTGGAAAAGCACGCTTCCCTGATTGAGTCAGGGAGCCTTCAAAATTGACAACGTTAAAGTCGCCCCAGTTGAGAAGCGGCTGCAGATTTTCGAAAAGTCGCTGCTGAAGAGCCGCAGCTGAACTGTGCGGCGAAACCCAAAAATCACCAAAAAAGCTGACGCGGATTGGTTTTTTACACACTGCCGGCCATTGAGCCTCGACGGAACGTTGTATGGGCTGCGCTGCCAGTGCTCGATCAAAGCACAACGCAAAAACGCCAACGACACCGCCATAAAAGAGCAGACGTTCGGCCGCACGCATTCAGCGCCCCCTTTGACCCCATAATGAGCTGATTCTTAAAGAAACAGGAACAGCTCTAGAGTAACACGGAGAGGTTAAAAATCGGATGTCAACCTTCACCGTTCGGAGTCAAAACGTCAGATTCGGGGTCCTGCAAGCCCTCAAAGTTCAGCAAATGGCGCATTTTTTCCATTTTTGTTTGCAAATATCGACGATTTTCCGAGTGCACGGATGGAATCATTGCGATCCGTTCCACAACCTCGATTCCAGCTTTTTGCACAGCTTCGATTTTGGATGGATTATTTGTCATCAAACGAACGGACTGCACTCCGGATATTTTTAACAATTCAGCAGCGACGGCAAAATTTCGCTCATCCGGCGCAAAGCCCAAGGCCACATTTGCTTCGACCGTATCGAGTCCCTGATCCTGCAATCCATAGGCACGGAGTTTGGCAGCCAGGCCAATCCCGCGCCCTTCTTCGCGCAGATAAACAATAGCTCCCGCTCCTTCGCGGGCAATCAAACGCATGGCTTCATGTAACTGCTGTCCGCAATCACATCGCAACGAACCAAAAACATCACCGGTTAAACACTCGGAGTGCAGCCGCACCAATGGAACTGCACCTGGGCGAGTCCATGATCCCATACCAAGGATCAAGTGTTCCCTCATCACCCCATTCGTCGATGATTCACGGTACATCGAAAGCTCAAATGGACCCCAGACTGTGGGTAATCGGGTTGTGGAAATGTGCTCCATCCGCACCATGACTGGATCTCTTTCCTTGTAAAATCTTGCTGACTCTCATTGACTACGACAGCCCTGAAAATCATGATCCGCTGCACCGAACCGACCAGCCGATAGTTCACAATCAAACTTCAGACAAGCGAAATTCTGGCTAAAAAAAGGTCTGGCAGCTCTCGTCTCTCTCTGATACCTCCCCATTCAGGTCCTGCACAACCCATCGGAGCCTGCGCATGCGTCACGGTCTTCATCACAAAACACTGCTGAGTTTTTTGAGTAGGAACAGCCCGTCTCACGTTCGGCCTTATGCCAGAGCCCAGACTGCCTCATTACAAACTGCGTGCTTTTTCTTTGGGCTTGTTCTCGCGATTGCCCTGATTCAATCCTCGGTCCTGTGCAGTTCAGGCACACTCACAGGTTTTGGCTGGGCTGTTTTGGTCAGTTTATCCGGCGGTTTTTTTATGGCCGTCAGCCAATGGTCTGCTCTGATGCGCTCGCCACTCCCGGAGCCCGTGACCTGGAGACGAGCTATTGCTGCAGGGGCATTACTGTCCGTTTCGCTCTACTTGCTCGGCCTTGCTCTTTCTGCAAGCCCACACGATCCTCTGATGCTGCTGGCTTTGAGCTTTATTCCTTGGAGCCGCTCACTGTGGCGGCAGGCTTTTGCAGGCGATGGGTTTTCACGGTCACGGGATCGATTGAATTCAATGCTCACACTGGCTGCAGTCGTTGTATTTCTATACCCGGAATGGAAAACTCTTATTCAGCAGGCAAAATTGACTCTGATCCCTGACCTGCCATCGGCATCTGTGTTTGCCCGTGTGCTCAAGTTGATGGAGTTCTCTGCAACAGCTCCCCGTTCAAATGCATTGTTGTCTGCCCTTCTTTTTGGAGCAGCCTCAAGCCTTCAAAGACCGCAAGATCGCTCTATTCCAACGTTGATCTTTTGGACAATACCGGCAGCCATTGCAGCACTTTTGCTGTGCAGTGCCGGCTGGGTCGCCTTACATCTCATTGGCAACCGTGCTTCGGTCTTTGGCTATTTGCATGATCCGCACATTTCTAAATTGTGGTCTCTGGCTCCAGCACTCCTTGTTGGCGTTTTACTTTTTGCAGTCAGACCTCGACTACATGCACGTGCAGCTTTCCGCATCGGCCGCGAGTCCACCCAACGTTGGCAGTTCTTAGGTTTATGCAGCGGTGCGGTGGCCGGGCTTTTAATGCTGACCTCCGCTCAAACAGGTCATTTAGACTTGGTTCTGGTTGCTCTCTTGCTCATGGCACATTGGCTCACACGCTCGTCGCACAATTCGGATCAAGATCGCATTCAATTTGCTCAAACATTACGTGCAGTGCCTGCTGAACGAAACATTGAGCTCACAGCCAACGCGGGACAGTAAAAATATGAAATTCACAGTGCACTCGGTTGGACTTTTTTGCGGTGCACAATCAGGTCACACGCCCCTTTTTAAAGAAACTGCTTTTGAGGTCGGTCGAGTGTTCGGACAAAAGGGCATTCGATTGGTTTATGGTGGAAGCAAAGATGGTCTGATGGGCGCAGCAGCCGATGGAGCGTTGAGCTGTGGGGGAGAAGTCTTAGGGGTGCTGCCGGAAAAACTTGCACATCGGGAGGTCGCACATCGCGGCATTCAACGGCTACTGACCGTGGACTCCATGGCACTGCGAAAAGATCTTCTGATTCGAGAATCCGATCTTTTCATGGTTCTGCCTGGCGGACTTGGAACACTCGATGAGCTTTTTGAGGTTCTCACGGCAAACACACTGGGCTTTATTTCAAAGCCAGTGATCATCCTTAACACCTCCAATTTCTACTCGGGCCTCATCGACTGGCTGGAGAAAGCCGCTGCCGCAGGGCTTAGCAAATCACCGAAAGATTTGTTTCACGTCGTCAGCGAAGTGTCCGCGCTTTCTGACGTTCTCCACTCCACCTAATCATTTGCACTGCAAAGTTTTGTAAGCGGGCTTGCGACTCGCGCGTAACTCAGGCAAGTTTGCATCAAGACCTGAACTTGCTCATTACGCGGAGCCCCTCATGACAACCTTTCGTTGCGAGATCATGCAACATAGCAAATCCGGCTTCGCCGGACGGCATCGCTCCTTCAGATGGTTGCATCGTTCAGTTTTGCGACTGGCTCTTTTTTCCTTTGTGAGCATTTGCCTCAAAATCTCCCCCGGCGGCCATTCAATGGCATTCGCCAATGACAGTGCGCCTGAGATTTCTTCGGAATTGAAAAATTTGCAGACCAAGGCGAGTAAGCATCCTTCGTTCAAAGTGAAATTCGAACAAACGGTCTTCAGTGCACTTCGTAAAAAATCAACCAAAAGTGAAGGCGAACTGATTTTTGCTCAGCCGCGCAAATTTCGTTGGGAAATATTGTCGCCTTTTCGAGAACTCTATGTGAACAATGGCGAATGGTTTTGGAAGTACGTTGAAACAACAAAGCATGCACTCCGTCTGCCAGCCACTGCCGGAGAGCTTGATTTTCTGGATGTGATTTTTCAACTCGACAAGCTTCAAAACAAGTACCGGCTTCAGCGGATCAAACTTTTGTCAGACGTGAACGGCATGCCTGCCGATGGTTGTCCTCAAAGTCATACCTGTATTGCTCTTCAGCCCTTGCAAAAAGGACCACAAAGCAACATCGAGCTGGCCATTTCTCAACTCAACGGCTTCGTCAGCACAGTTCGAATTGATTTTCGCAACGGCAATCGCACGCTCATCAGTTTTTCTTCATTTAAGGGAGAAAATGTCAATTCGAAAGTTTTTGAATTCACGCCTCCGGCCGGCACTGCAGTCGATAAGCGCTAAGAGGTGGTGAATGATTTTTGCCGATAATCTGCAGCAACTCAACTGGCGCATCATCCTCGACATCCTGCTGGTTGCATTTATCTGCTACCAGATCATGAGCATGCTCAAGGGCACACGTGCCGTGCAAGTTATTATTGGCATGATCGTCATCTTTATTGCCTATGCACTCAGCGGCTTTTTGGAACTGAATACCCTCAACTGGATCATTTCAAAATTCTACTCATCAATCATCGTGGTGGTCATTGTTCTGTTTCAAGATGATCTCCGACGACTGCTGACCCGCGTTGGACGCGGGCCGTTCATTCAAGGAATGGACGAAGATATGGGCGTGCGTGCAATCGAAGAAGTCATCAATGCGGCGCGAACACTCAGTCATGAACGCGCCGGAGCCATTATCGTTTTTGAACGGGGCATTGGTTTAGATCGATTGTATGACCACAGCGTTAAGCTCGACGCTCTGGTCAATGAACAATTGCTGCTCTCAATTTTTCAATCATTTTCGCCATTACATGACGGTGCGGTGATTATCCAAAAAGGTCGGCTGACGTGCGCGTCTGCTCAACTTCCGCTGTCAAAAAATCCAAGCTTCAGCAAAAAAATGGGCACTCGCCATAGTGCTGCCGTCGGCATTGCGGAGGAGACCGATGCAGTTGTGCTGGTTGTTTCGGAAGAGACCGGAAATATATCAATCGCATGGGATGGTCAGTTACAGCGACAACCAAACGCCGATGTCACCCGCCGTCTGCTGCTCACGCTACTCATTCCGCAATCACGTGAATCAGCCTCGGCAATAATGGCGCCGGTTAATATCTTTCGCCGAATTTTTAACAGAATCCTCTTCGGGCAAGCTGGAAAACCCACAGGCAAGCCCGATGCCTCTCGCCATGAATTCGCTCCCAACGAACGCCGTCCGGCATGGGGAGATGTGCGCGGAGGACAGGTTACAAATGCCCGCACAACCACAGAACCCCGCGCTGCGGAAAGCTTGTCTCGCAATCCCTCAGATTCAGGTTTCACGACAGCCGTGGGGACCGTTGCCACTTTAGGTGAGGACCAACAGCGTTGGTCGATGAGTTTGCGCCTTCCAAGACACCAGACCTCTCGAACGACAGGTTCAGCATCGGCCGCTGTGACTGAAACTGAACGCTCTGCCCTGCGCACTGCTGCGACATCGGCAGCTGCGGCAACGGGCGAGGGCCAGCAAGGCATAGTCCCTCCCCATTTGCACCCCCAGGAAGAAGAGAATATCGACGACTTCGACGATGAAGATCCGTCGCGAAGTACGAATCACCGCTTTGTTCCGCCCATGCCGCCGGAACCCCCGCCGCGTGATGTGACTGTAGGTGGAATTTCGCTCAATCCTCCAATTGATCACAGCGAACCGCCATCAAAAAGCCAAGCTCCTCCGGCTCCCCAAAGCCCGAGCACTCCCGATAACAGTGGCAACAAGGATGATGCAAAATGAATCCTCCTGTTTCAATCTTATCCCGCGGTGCCCGCCTAATTGTTCATAATTTTGGTCTTAAGTTGCTGGCAGTCGCTTTTGCTATTGCGCTTTATCTGATTGTCCGCAGCCAGCAGGTCCGCGAACTTAATCGCACCGTCCGCGTGCGCCTTCACACGGAAAGCGGCATTCTTGTTATTGGACCACAAGAAAGAATCGCAAACATTACTCTGCGAATGCCCGACACACTGTTTACCCGATTGCCGACGGAAGACGAGCTGACAGCTGAAGTTGATCTCAGAAAAGAAAGGCTGGGCAAAATCAGAGTGAGCCTGTCCGGAGAAAATTTCCCAAATTTGGATCGTCGCTACTCAGTCGTCGTCCATGATCCGTGGATTGATGTTGAGCTTGATCGGCTGATCCAGAAAAAAGTCAGGGTCAAAGCTGTGCTGCAAGGCGCGCCCAGACTGGGCTTTGAAATCGACAGAGTATCGATTGATCCTCCCGACATTGAACTCACGGGTGCGCGTCGAGACCTTGCATCGATGGAATCCATTTCGACGATCCCTGTCGATATTTCCAATCTCGGACCTAAAGATTATTCGGCGCAGGCCGGATTGGCACTTGATCTAGAAGCAACAATAAAGCCGGCCACTCTTGATAAAGTGACTGTCAAAGTGAGTTTTGCTGAGAAGAGATTGTTGCCTTAATTCATGCGACAGGAAAGATATTGAGTATGGGAAAGTATTTCGGCACAGACGGAATTCGCGGTGAAGCAAACGTTGGAGTGATGACTCCTTCGATGGTCTTGCGCGTCGGCCAGGCTTTTGGTCTGGCACTCAGAGAAAAGACCGAGCGTCCGCGCGTTATTATTGGCAAAGATACGCGTGTCAGCGGCTATATGCTCGAGGGCATTCTTTCTGCCGGACTTTGTTCTGTCGGTGCAGACGTTCTGTTTGTTGGTCCCCTGCCGACACCGGGTGTTGCATATTTAACTCGAGGCATGCGCGCATCCGCGGGCATCATGATTTCTGCTAGTCATAACCCTTTCCATGACAACGGTATTAAATTCTTCGACAAAAATGGCTTCAAACTTCCCGATGTTGACGAAGATTTAATCGAACGAATGATTGATGATCCGCAGCTGGAAAACCGGGTTGTGAACGCGCAAAAAATCGGTCGTGCCAAACGCATTGACGATGCAATCGGTCAGTACGCAGTCTTTCTCAAAGAGCGTTTTCCAAAGTCTTTGAAGCTCGATGGGATGCGGATTGTCGTCGATTGTGCGCACGGCGCAGGCTATCGAGTTGGGCCTAAGGTGCTTCGCGAGCTGGGTGCCGAGGTTTTTGAAATCAACAACGAACCCAACGGATTTAATATCAATCTTGAGGCCGGAGCTCTGCATCCTGATAGATTACGCGAAGAGGTTCTGCGCTATCGTGCTGATGTGGGTCTTGCTCTTGATGGCGATGCCGATCGATTGGTCGCCGTTGACGAAAAAGGAAATATTCTCGACGGTGACCAAATCATTTCCATGTGTGCACTCGAAATGTTTGCCACCCACCAGCTGCCGAACAACAGCGTGGTTGTCACTGTAATGAGCAACAAGGGTCTTGACGTCGCTCTCACAAAAGCTGGAATTCAAGTCTTCCGCACACCGGTGGGAGACAGATATGTTGTTGAAGAAATGCGCAAGAGAAATATTGTGCTGGGTGGCGAGCAGAGCGGACATTTGCTTTTTCTCGATTCAAGCACCACGGGTGATGCCATCATTGCAAGCCTAAAGATTCTAGAGATGATGTGCCGCAGAAACAGACCTTTGTCCGTTCTTGCAGAGGTGATGCAAAAGTTTCCGCAAATCACGCGCAATGTGAAGGTGGCCCGCAAAGTCCCGGTCGAACGTCTCCCTCATTTTAGTGCTCGCTTGGCAGACATCGAAAAAGAACTTGGACATGCAGGACGAATTTTATTCAGATATAGTGGCACGGAAAGCCTTGCGCGCATCACGATTGAAGGTCCCGATCAGGTGTTGATTCGCACCTTTGCTCAGGAATTGGAGCAGCTGCTCCTGCAGGATATTCATCGCGAAGCGCAGGCCTGAGAAGAACTGAAAAGGCTCCGATAGGCCTGAAAGTGTGGTAGCATGGAAATTCCGTTCAAACCCTTTCGCCCCAAACGTTCTGTGGCCCATGAAGTCAAGGATACGGTTGTTAATAGCGTGTCCGAATTACTTCCAGATACTGAAGATTTGAACCGCTCAGTTCGGCTGCAACTTCTCAATTATTTCGTTCGTCCAGTCCGCCGTGCCTCAAACTCCGATGTTGTTGGTTTTGCAGAAAAGCAAGCTGACTTAACCGTTGCCCGCGTTTTTCGTGAAGCCCTGCAGTTTGCGGGGCTCAAGTCATGCACACATGATAATTCCTTTGGTCAGCTCCACTACTACGATTCCCACCCGGAGTCAGACGAACCACCTCTCGTGATGATTCATGGCATCGGCAGTAGCGGGCAATGCTTTGCCCTGCTCGCTCTGATGCTGAAAAACAAGCGACGTGTCGTTCTGCCGGACCTTTTCCATTTTTCTGGTTTCAGTCACCCCAATAATCCGGTCATGAATCGCAATGCGCACGTCAGCTCTCTCAAAGAATTTATTTCCTCACTTTCAAAAAAACCGGTCGATATTGTCGGACTCAGTCTTGGCGGCTGGCTGGGAATGTCGTTAGCGATAGACTCTCCCACCTTCGTCAAGAGCCTCACCCTGCTCAATCCAGGCGGGTTGGGCTACCGAGCCCATGCGCTGCGTGACACGCTCGTCTACTTAAGCTGGAACAAATTTCACAGTCTTTACCCGGGAATCATGAGCGCATTTCCTTACTCAGGACTTCCGCTGATTCGCTCTCTGGTCAAGCGTGGACTTTATCGCGTGCTGAAGGATGACAGTGTCCGTGATTTCGTTAAAACCGTTGAAGCTCAAGATTTTGTCGACAAAGATCTCAGTAAGATCAGGTGTCCAGTCCTCCTGATGTGGGGCATGCAGGATAAATTACTCTCCCCCGAAACCCCTGTTGCCATTGTCAGACAGATCCCACAGTGTCAGGGTTATTGGGTCAGGGATGCCGCTCACATTCTGTGCCTCGAAGCACCCGTCAATGTTTTTGATTCTCTCGTCCGCTTTCTTGACCTTGAGGCCATTGAGGACAACAATTTTGTGACGCTGGTTCGCAATTCCCACCGCATCTACCCGATGCAGGTGATCAGCCGTCAAGAGATCGATGACAATTGAGGTGCCCCGATGTCTTCGCAGGATTCAGTCTTCAGTCAATTTATGGAACATCTTTTTGCAGGAGCGCGCCTGCAGCGCAGCGAGATGCGAAGTTTTACAGATGCCATCTTGCATTCAAACCTGTCTGATATTCGTATTGCATCACTGCTCACAGCTTTCAGACTCACACCACTCACACAGGACATTGTGCTAGGCGCTCTTGAAAGTCTGACTCAGTCGCAATCTGCCTCACGCAGTCTGCCGCACATGGTCGACAATTCCGGCACAGGCGGAGATGGCTCGCACACTTACAATATCTCCACCATGGCGGCGGTTGTAGCATCAGCCAGCGGCGCAAAGGTTGCAAAATTCGGTACCCGGTCCATCTCAAGCCGCTGTGGAAGCGCGGATGTTCTTGAGGCCATGGGAGTCCGATTGTCACGCAGCCTCACATCCATGAATGCTCAACTGGAACAAAACAACCTGTCCTATCTTTACGCTCCTGCGCTTTTTCCTGCACTCCAGCATTTGAGTGTCGTCCGCAAGAGTCTCGGTTTTCATACGATCTTTGATCTTCTGGTACCGCTTGCCAATCCTGCACCCTTGGCAGGACAACTCGTTGGGGTTTATTCGCCCGACATCCAAATTCTCGTTGCTCGCTGTCTTCAGGATTTAGGACGACAACGTGCGCTGGTTGTACACAGTGAAGATGGTCTTGATGAAATCTCAGTCTGCGGTCCTTCGCGTGTCATTCAGCTTCTCGACGGGCAGCACAATGCGGAGATTTGGACTCCCGCAGATTTTGGTCTTCCGACATACAAAAAAGATGCACTGCGTGGAGCCGGCATTGAAGAAAATGCACTGTGCTTTGTGAATACCTTGGCCGGCAAAAATCCCGGCGCTGTTGAAGATGCTGTCGTTATAAATGCTGCTGCCACCTTGTGGTGTGCCTCGGTCGTCTCTTCCATGAACAGCGGAATCGATTTGGCGCGTGAAGCCATTCGCAACGGAAAGGCTTCACAGGCCCTTGAACATTGGCGGAAAGCATCCATTGAGTCGGCAGGTCATTGATACTTTTACGGCGCTTGAACGACAGGCGGCCGATCTGTGGTGGACACAGGAAGATCGCTCGGTCTGGCGTGATGAATTGCTGCGCGCAAAAAACAACGAAGCGCTCTTTAGTTTGAAGGATTTTTTTGGAAAAGAGTTGAGCATTTTCCCAATCTCCATGTGGGATGAGGATCTTTCACGTTGTTTTTCATCTCATCTAGAAGACTCCCGGGCGGTTCGATTTCAAAAAATTCTAACTGCATTTCCCTCGGCTGAACAACTTCCGTTCTTGTCTGCCATAGCCCTGCGACCTGCGTTTTGGCTGGATGATGATTGGCATAGTACTGAGGAACTGCTGCGCTCGGCTTTGCAAAAAGCACAATGGCAGAAGGCCCCTGTTCTTCGCTTCGGATTTTTCACACAGCAAGCCGATATTTTAATGAGCGCAGACTTGGGCTTTGCAGGTATTTTTATTTACGCAGACCACTTGGATGTCTTTGAACTTCAACTACTCGTAGAGTTAGCCCGTGACTGTCGTCTCGTCCCAGTTGTCATGGCTGCTGATTTTGAACAACTAGAGGTCAGCCTTCAGACCGATGCAGCTCACTTGGCTCTGTGTTGTTTGAGGGGGAGCGATTTCGAATCCGCGCTTCGATTTGTTCAAGAGGCTGTGCCCCGCATTCCCCACAACTGTACAAAGTTGCTTGTCTCGGGTGCCATCACAGAATCAGAAGCTATTTACTTTCACAGACTCGGTGTGCAAGGCGTCTTTAGCTTTGTTTAGCAATTCGCGCTTGTTTAAGTCATGCCAAGTTTCGTTCTTCGCCGTGACGTGATGAGTCTTGATTTGCTTCCAATAGCTCATCATTAAGGCCTTGAGATTCAACCCTCCAAGGCCTCTTCCCGACGCCGCCGTTCCAGAAACGCATCAATCCTCTGTCTCCACTGCTCCGAACCGACCTGCACATTGGAGCGGGTATAAACAAAAACACCAATCCCTGCGAGCATCGTGACAAAACAAAGAATCTGCCCCATGGTGAGCGTATTGTTGAAATAGTATTTCAACTGCTCGTCGGCCTCACGATAGAACTCCATAAAAAATCGATAGAATCCATAAAAGAAGACAAAAGCCGCTCCAATGGTCCCCTCTTTACTCTTTAAACGTTTAACGATGACTAGCGTCAAAAAGAGCAACCAACCTTCACCGAGGCTCTGATAAATTTGGCTCGGATGCCGCGGAAGTTCTCCACCAGTTGGAAAAATAATCGCCCACGGAACATGATCCGAGATCACTCGTCCGTAAAGTTCCCCATTCATAAAATTACCGATGCGCCCCAAACCGATTCCAACCGGAACAGTGAAAGCCAAATGATCGGACAAGTGCCAAAAGGAAATTCCATGACGGCGACAAAAAAGAACGATGGCAGCAATCACACCGACGATTCCGCCATGAAAAGACAGCCCACCTTCCCACACTTTGAAGGCATCTAACGGGGCACTCATATAGCTCTCCCAGTTATAAATGAAAACGTAAGCTGCACGTGCACCAATGATCATCCCAATCATCAAATAGGCAATCAAACTATCGAGCAAAAGGGGGGTCAGCATAATCGATCTTTTTTTAATCCAATGCCGACAGCACAAGTAAGTAAAGACGTAGGCAAGCAGATACATGGTTGAATACCAACGCAATCCCCAGTTAATACCAGCTTTGTGGAGGCCGAAAAACGCACAGACAACAACCGACAGCAGCACAAAAAGAGGCCGCAGAGCCATAATACGGCCCAGTTGAATGTCCGATAGCTGTCTGATCCGTGGCAATAGCCACAGCGTTCCCAAACCCACAAAAAATAAGACAGCAAGAGCTGCAATGCCTCCTGCAGATGACATCCACTCGAGTTTTAAACCTTGAATTGTGAAAATGAACGGACTCAAATCATGCTTATAATAAGTGGGTGCCGACATTCCTCTACCCCGATTCCAAGATGCGCGATGACGATGAATAAGAAAATTTCAAAGCGAGGATACACCCATGCGCTTGATTTGCCAAAAACCATCCGCTAAAGTTTTTTTTAAACACACTCGTGTTCAATCAAAGGAGATGCAATGGCAAGTAACACTGTTTCCACGCAGCAACTCATTTCTACTGTCGCAGACAAGTTCACCGACAAGCTTCCCAAGAAAATGACCAAGACACTGCTGACCGAGTTTCTTGCAACTATCGAATCGGAAATCGCTGCTGGAAACAAAGCACGTATTGATAAGCTTGGCATTCTGTTTGCCAAAGAACGTGCCGCTCGCACAGGCCGTAATCCTCAAACGGGCGAAACAATCACGATTCCAGCGTCCAAGAAAGTTAGCTTTCGCGCTGCGAAGTCTCTGAAGGAAGCTGTGGGCAGCACACGCAAATCCGGTAAGAGCAAGCGCTGATAACTTTTGGTTGTCAGATATTTTTGAAGCCGCCCCTTAGGGCGGTTTTTTTTTGGCTAAACTCACTCACGACCTCTCTTCAAATGCAGGCGATCAGTCAACAAAGGAACGCAATGCGAGCACGAGCCTTCGCAATTGACTGCTGGCTTGAAAGGGCCTTATTCCACTCCATCTTTTTTTATCTAAGTTGAGAAGGTAACATGGTCGCACACGGAGGTGTTCTCATGCGTATGCGCTCATCCACTTTTCGGACAGTCCTATTGGCCAGCTGTTTTCTGCCGTTTTTGAAAGGTTGCGTGACCGTCGGAAATGATTTTCCAAGCGAGGTCACATGGATCAACAAAGACAGAACAACCAAAGCAGAACTTGAACGCCGCCTAGGAGAACCCTTTCAAGTTGGTTTTGACAGCGGACAGCCAACTTGGACGTGGGGCTTTTATCGTTATTCATTGTTTCGTCCGACCCGCACTAAAGATCTTGTTGTCCGGTTTCATCCCAACGGCACTGTCGCCAGCTACAGCTTTTCAAGTTCTTTTGAGAGCGATATTCTTAATCTCAAAGATAAATAAGTGAGTGAATATTTATGAATTCCTCAATCAACAAAGGTCGGATCGTTGTCGTAGGTTTTGGCAACATGGGTCGCGCTCTCGTCAAGGGACTACTGGCCAGCACTGCCTGCACTGTGATTGTCTGCGATCGGTTTGAAAGTGAAATCGCTGAACAGCTCTCTCGCTCTTACCCTCAGCGCTTAAAATTTCTTTTGTCTGCAAAAGTTCAGCGGGATGGAACAGAGATTCCATTGACGAATGAGGACACACTCATCATCTGCACCAAACCGCAAAATTTTCAGGATGCCGTTCAATTTTGGAAGCCGGTTTTTTGCTCTGCGGGCGGCCATCCGCTGGTGATTTCCATTTTGGCAGGAACACCGATCGAACACATTCAACGTGTATTTCCAGGGTGTGTGATTGCACGCGCGATGCCTAACATCGCCGCGACCGTTGATTGCGCAGCAACGGCACTTTGTTTGTCAGAGGACGCAACAGACGACGAGATGTCTCGTGCGAAAAATATTTTTGAAGCAGTTGGTCGAGCATGGATTGTGCCCGAAGATCTTATGAATGCCGTGACCGGACTCAGCGGCAGCGGCCCCGCCTATATTTATATGGTGATTGAAGCCCTCTCGGATGGTGGAGTCAAGATGGGTATGCCCAGACAGCTAGCCCTTGAACTTGCCTCGCAGACTGTACTGGGTGCCGCAAAACTTGTTCAAGAAACCGGCCTGCATCCCGCCGTGTTGAGGGACCAAGTGACAACTCCGGGAGGAACAACAATTTCGGCAATCCATGAATTGGAGCGGCATGGACTGCGACCAATGCTTATCTCAGCAGTCGTGACGGCCACAAAAAAGAGCCGTCTTCTCGCTCGTGCGGCCATTAAGAAAATTTAAAATCAGGCAATACAGATGTGATTACTTAAGCAGATTTTTCAATGACTGATAGGCGTCTCTGAGATTTGGTGGGACGACGGCGGTCTTCTCAGAACGTAACTCTTTCGCAGATGCGATGCGTTCGTCAGTGGCAGGATGAGTTCTTAAAAAATTCATTATCGTATTATCGGAGGGCAATTCAGATCTTGATTTTTCATAAGTCTGCATTGTCTCAAAGAATGACGCCATTCCACTGAGCGGTAAACCTGCACGGCGGAGAATGTCGGCGCCCAACATATCAGCTTCACGCTCATGATCGCGGGAAAACTTCAGTCCCAGCAATTGTCCCCCAGCACCTGCAAGATCAGACAGTGTTCCCAGATCGCCAAACACAGCGCTAATCGCGAGAGATGTTCCAACTTGAGTTAGCAATTGCTGCATGGAATGGCGCTGTACGACATGAGCTAATTCGTGCGACAAAACGGCGAGTATCTCTTCAGGAGATTTGGAGATCTCAATCAGCTTGGTTGTCACAAAGACCCCGCCGTGAGGGAGCGCAAACGCATTTGGGGTCTCAGATTTCATCACCCGCACAACGGGTTCAAGCGGAGCAATCTGAATATTTTTGACGAGCGGCTCCGCGAGCCGCCCCATGAGTTGATGCGCGTCTTTAGGAAGATCCTTGGTTGAGTCCTCAAAGGTCTGACCACGTTGAGCCGCCTCTCCCAGCGTCTGATCCACCGTTCGCGGTATCAACGAAACAATGGCATGTGTACCGGCGCTGCGCCACCGGTTGAGAGAATCGCAGCCGGTGGCGAAAGGCAAAAGGAACAGAAGAATGAAAAATCGCTCTTTAATCATTGTCGCCCATCAAGCCACCTAAAAGGCCGCCACTTGTTTGCTCGGCACTCCGACCTGCACCCACCACGGATGCAATTCGATTTGCCAAACGTGCAAAGGGCAAGGTCTGCAAGTAGACACGACCAGGACCACGCACCGTCGCAAACCAGAGGCCTTCACCTCCGAACAGAGCATTTTTAAATCCACCGACAAATTCAATGTCAAAGTCGACAGTTGATTCAAAACCGACAATACATCCCGTATCAACACGTAACGTCTGGCCGGGCTCCAAGCGACGCTCCAGCACGGTTCCGCCCGCATGGATGAAGGCAAGCCCATCGCCGGTCAATTTCTCAAGAATAAAACCCTCTCCGCCAAATAATCCGGAGCCGATTTTTCTATTAAAGTGAATGGACACATCTGTACCGCGGGCAGCACACAAAAAACTATCCTTCTGAGCAATAAAGCCGCCCTGAAAGTGCGACAAATCCAGCGGAACGATTTTGCCCGGATAAGGAGCAGCAAATGCAACATCCGCCCGCTGTCCGCCCGTATTCTCAAAATTCGTAATAAAAAAACTTTCGCCCGTGAGCATACGGCCCGCGGCTTTCATGAGATTCCCAAAAAAACCCTTATTTTTGTCTGTCGTCATCGATGTCTGCATCGCAATTCCATCGGTCATGTAGAGCATCATTCCGGCTTCAGCGATCACGACTTCCGATGGATCCAACGTGATGACGACTGCCTGCATGTCATCACCTTCAATGCGATAATCAACTTCATCTGAACGTTTAGTGGACATTAAATCACCTCCTCTGATCAGTTTACAAAACATCGGAAGAGTCGATCTCTGTCAATTTTTCAAATGATTGATTCGATTAAATAACAGCACGGCGGGCGGGCACTGCTCTTGATTGGCCAACAAGTCAAAACTCAAAAGAACTGACCAGAAATACTACTTTCGAACACACCCCATCGGCTCAAGTCCGTCGATATAATACTCGACGCCCTGAGCAATCACATCAAATACATAATCATTAAAATCGATCCCCCGCGTTTCCCGCAGTGTCATGTTGGATGGTTCAGCCAGCACAGCATCCAAGTTGGACCGGTACTGGTCTTCAAAATAAACCCGAACCCAGCGACTCATCGGTGCTGATGCCGCAAATGCGTCCATTTCCTGCTTGAGTGTCTGTGTCGAGTCCTGAATCCCAATTAACGGATCACGTCTTAAAATGTTGTTGCGGTCGTATGCTCTAAAAAACACGGCTGATGAAATTTCACCTGTACGCCTGTCTTGATTGGGATAGGGGTTGTAGGGTCCATTGCAGGCTTGAAGGGGCTTGCACGCACCTGTCTGCGGATAATAAGTTTGAACGCGGACATCGAGTCGATTGCAGGCATTCTTGTCAGCAAAGAAATAAACGATCGTATTCAGCGGGGTGGTCTTATTGCAGCCCACCTCTTTTGTGTCACTGCCAATCGTCACGATCAAACAATTTTTCCACCAGGCCTCATAGTTCAACTGAGCGACACGCAACTGGACGAGAACTTTATCGGGCGGAACAGTCGGAATCAGAGTTGGTGTTGTTGGAACCTTGGGTGGAATTGTCACAACTGGCTTGCCACCGAGTCCCGGCAGAACCACTGTCGGATTTTCTACCAAAGGTGGATTATTCACAGGTGTCGTGCCTGTCACGGGAGCTGGCAGCGGATCAAACTTAACAGGGGGAGCCACCGGAGGTGGTTGAGGATTGACGACCTCCTGCCCAGGACCAACCGGACTATTTCTATTTAATTCATTGGGTGAACCTGCCGTCGGCATTGCAGAGGCAACGGGTGATGCTGTCGCCACAGGCGGCACCATAGGCTGACCGCTTTTGAATTTTGTTTTTTCGCAAGCCACAGCAGAAAAACCAGCAACACAGACCAGCACGTATACTGAATCAATCAACGAACGAATCTTGTGCATAACGAACTCCGCCACAAACCTGAGCGAACTCAGCGATCGCCCTCAGTCTAACGCACCGTGCTCCAGTGAAAAACCAGTGAGAGCCAGAATCAGGAACAATGCGGGTAGGAAAAAAAGTGCCATCGGACACAAAAGCCGGAGAGCGAGAAGAGCTGCCTGCCTGGAACAATCAGCCTGAAAATCCTCAAATACGCGTTTCTGTCGCCCAATCAACCAACGATGATTTCCCTGAGTTGAATTCACGTAGGTCAGCCGTAATTCCGAGAGGAACTCTGATTCTTGCGACAGCTCCGCACTGGGCTTTTGAGTGTTTTTTTCCGAACCGAGTTTTCGTATTCCGATGAAAAGATGCGCAGCGTCTTGTTGCCAGATGCCTGTTCCATGCCGGCGGCACACTGCAGCAAAACGCTGTGATTTTGTAGAATGCTGACATCCTTCACTGAGCAAATCCGTCAGAAACTTCAGTTGAGTCCGACTTGATCCAAAGCCTTGTTGCACACCTAGACCAAAAGCAACACGAATCAGTCTCCGACCGAGAGCCACACCGATCGCGTAAAGAATCGCTGCTCCAAGAAAAAACAGACGCCCTTGAAGAGTCATTAAATTTGAAAAAAATCTCTCGCCGTTCATGATGCAAAGAATACAACTGACAACTGGCACAAAGCTTATCAAAAACTTAAGTTGAAGTTGAGATTGTGCCGATTGCTGTTCCACCCACCGATGAACTCGGTAAAGATTGTCGAAAGATTCCCGCCAAAACGAAAGGCCTGCGGTGATTGGTGTGCGTGCCAACATTTCTTCGCATGCTTTCAGAACCAGACGCGCACCCTGCGCATCTGCACCCTGTCTCTTGCCAGACGCCTTTGCAAGATTTGACTGCTCATCAGATAAAGGCAAAGCGACATGACGCGCCGCACTCTGCAATAACTTCGAATCGGACTTCATTAATGCAGCGGTTAATGCTGCGCGCGCAACGGTGCCGGAAGCCATTCTTTGTCCAATGAGTCTGAACAGGTGAGCCGTCTGCTCCCAGGTCAGAGTCTCCAGGCACTGCAGTGAAGAATTTTTCATCCTCGCAATTCCTCGATGAGATGTAGTCCCGTGACACGCCGCAGTCGATCCGACGTTCGTTCAAGAAAGATGACAGCATCAAACGCACTTCGAATAAGCTCTTGAACAACTGACGGACTCATTGACGGCTCAGCGCGCAACACAAGAGCTTCAAGTCGCCTCAGCGCATCAGCTGGAGAATTAGCATGCAAGGTCGAAAAGGAGCCCTTATGACCGGTATGAAGTGCCTGAATCAACGCAAATGCTTCGTCACCTCGGCATTCACCGACAATCAACCGATCAGGGCGCATCCTGAGGGCTTCCCGGACAAGTGACTCCAAGGTCACAGACGGAAGCTCCTCGCCCTGATTCGCGTCCACTGTCTGTAAGTAGACAGCATGACCATGTTGAAGACGAATTTCAGGGACGTCCTCAAGAATAACAATCCGCTCGCATGGAGGCACGCACTCCGCCAACGCGCGCAGCAGCGTTGTTTTTCCGCTGCTCGTCGCGCCAACAACCAAAAGATTTCTTCTTTCAATGACCAACCTTTCCAACATGTGCTTTTGCGCCTCTGAGATCACTCCTCGTTCTCTCATTTCATCAAGTGACAAACCCTTATCGCGGTGACAACGGATACTCACATATCCCTCCCGTCGGGACAGCGGAGAAAGAGCCACATGCACACGAGCACCGCAAGGCAATTGAAAATCGCAACAACCACGCATGGTCACCAGCTCTCGGCCAGCAGCGGCAGAATATTTGCTCAGCCACGCCCAGAGATCGTTCCACGACTCAAAAGGAGACGATTGTTTGAGAAAGCCCTCGTCAGTCTCGAGCCAACAATCATCAAACCCATTCAACAGTATTTCCTGTACATCGTCTGACCGCACCCAGTGTGTGAGCGGGCCCTCGGCATATACATAGCTGGCGATCATCCAAAAACACTGAGAAAATTGATTTAAACGCTCAGGTCCGGCCGCCCTCTGGTCAATGACCAAATTCAGCCTTTGATTAAGCTGATCAACGATAAAATCTGGAGCAATTTGCGCATTCGGTTGTCCTTGTTCGTCGAAGCATTGCTCAAGCGAGAGAATCTCTCGAGCAACTGTTCTGAAACGCGGATTTAGGAAGGTCACAACGGATGAACACTTGGCGAGAATAGTGTTGAGCGAAAAATCGATGGGTTGCGACAATGAGAATAGAGGCTCATTGTTCGCACAAACATCGGCAAAAAGAGTCCGATGCCTTCGTAAGCACATTCGCACGGATGTTGTCCCAAACGTGTGACCGTCACTGCCAGAGAGCTCAGTAAAGCCGTCCTGAGTGGTCAAAAGTGCCCATTCCGAGGATGAAAAAAAGGGGCAGACAACATCACAGACGTGAGAACGCCCAACAGAAAGTTGATTTTGACTATTCAGTTCTGCGCTCGCCTTCCATAAAATTTGTCCGTGCTTGTTTTCTAAACGGAGATTAACGACGTACACGTTGTCCACCTGCAGCAGGCGATATCTCCTGTTCTTCAATCGCCATTCCATCGACAAAGTCTGCAGCCCTGCGCGCATCATCGGACTTCTGAATTGCCTGCTTCTCAAATGAACTTACTTCGCTGGAGGAGCGACCCGCAATTGCTGCCCCCAGTGACGCAATTTTCGATTTGAGAGCTGCACCAAATAGAGCAGTGACAGCAATGGATGCTACAGCAACAACACTCAACAACACGGCATATTCAGTCAAACCCTGACCTTTTTCATTGTTATTCATTCTCGCACCTCGCAGTAAAATTTAAATTTCAAAAAATATTCGATTTATTCATTTCAAAAGGGAAACGATGAATCAACGGGAGAGCCCTGTGACGAATAAAAGTACACAAAATGATCGAAAATTTTACGCCCTGCGATCAACGCTTTCAATTTCAAAAAAACAACAGCAAGAAAAACAATCGCTCGGAGAACTCAAAATGAGAAGCATCTTTCAAAAATATCAAACAGACGATCAACATGTGAATAATATTCATTTGTCGACCTTTGAGTTCAGGATTCCCGAAACTTTCTTTGAACGACTCAAGGGTGTTCACTTGTTTAATGAGCTTCCAAAACACACAGCCCTTATCTTTCGCACACCCTGCGCGCTGCACACCTTTGGACTGAGGCACCCGCTCTGGTTGACTCTCCTTGATGAACACATGAGCATCATTGGAGATATAGAGGAGTGTCCCCCCAATCGAATCATTCTTGCGTTTCAAACCGCAGGCTGGATTGCGGAATTTACCCATCGCCCCGCTCTGGCTGAGAGCAAATCACATTTTAAGGTGAACCAGTGCCAAATAAAAATAATTAAAATTCCCCTCTTATCTTCTGAAAGACTCAATCGAATTATCCACAGAATTTATCCACTCTTTATTTCGCTCCTTGTTTTTCTCTGTCTAATTTTAAGCCTTGTCTTTTCAGCAATGGGTTTTGCCGCCAGCGGCCCCATTAAGCTTCCGATTGGAGAAAGCAAGGAAGTAACACTCGATGAGGCCCCCCGCAGTCTCGACATTTCGCAACCGGACGTCATTGACGTTCAGCGGATCGGGGCAACCAACAAAATCCTTGTCTCCGCTTTGCGGAGCGGGACATCAAGACTAACCGCACGATTTAACAATGGAGAAAACAGACAATGGTCCTTTAGTGTCGGTATCCCCAATCCCACCAACGACATCCCGGCAACACTCTCGTCGGGCTCTCTCATCCGTCTGGCGCGTGACATTCAGAGGCGAACTGGCCTCGAAACGGTCATTGACAACGGCCGCATCGTCATTTTCGGTTACCTCCAAAATGAAGCGCAGTTTAAAGCTATTGTCGACGTTTGCTTTGGGCGCGACGAATGTCTTCCGCGCTATGCGGCCTCCGAGGAAGCCCTGCGGCTACAGACCAAATTCATGCAAACACTCTTTAAAAACCTCGGCTATTCGGGGCTTACAGTCGAAGCGAGTCTGGGCGGACTGGTCATCAAAGGCAGCACCGAAAATCCGGAGGCTCTCGAGAAGTTCAGACGCCTGACAAGTTCAATTCTCAGCAAAGTCACAGAGTCCATCACAGTGGATAAATCCGGAGAAAGTCTGATTGAAACTCAATTAACCTTTCTTCGAATGAGCGCAAACAAATTAACCTCCTTTGGTCTGTCCACAACTCAAAAAAATGCAGACTCGGGTTCGGAGCTCGTCCGAGCAGGGCTTCCGACCTTTCTCAAACAATGGCGGGACGGTCCAAAGATCTCTATGAACTTCCCTGATCTTGTCCTGAATGCTTTGGCTCAAAAAGGCGTTGTACAACAGCTAGCCCGACCCACCATTGTCATCTCCAGCGGTGGAAAAGGAGAAGTCCAAACCGGCGGAGAGTTGCTGTTTCAGAGCAAAGGAGAGCACCAAAAATTCTTTGTCCAAAGTTATGGATTGATTGTCACTTTGCAGCCTCGACTGAGCGGCACGGGGCTGATTCTCCAAAAGGTGGATATCAAACTTTCGAATCCTCAAGCCAACCCAAATCCAAACTCAGTCTCCAGCTTTGATCAAAGTGTTCTCACCACAGAAATCGGGTCTAAGCCCAATCAGCAGATTCTTCTGACTCGGATCAACCAACAATTCAGCGGAAAATCTGTCTCCAAAATTCCAATCATCGGTCATATCCCAATCATTGGGGAACTGTTCAAAAGTCGCGAATTAATCTCGGATGATTCTGAGCTTTGGATCGCAATCAAGAGCAGTATTGGCGAAGCAGCGACGGTAGAGCTTCCGATCCCTGAACAAGCCAACAGCCCAGAAACTCCTTCTGCCCACTGGTTAGATTAAATGTACTTGATGTTTAATCGAAAAAATAAATTCATACAGGTCGGAACAGGATCAATTGATCTAGTTGCTGATTTTGTCGCTCATGATCTGAGCCCAAAAATATTCAGCGAGTGGTGTCTTCTGGGGGGAGCAGCGACTCATGTATTTAATGCTTCAATCACACGCTGCAATAGCATCACTCTATTCCTTCGTCTCTCATTCAATCGAAAAATTTCATCGTGCATTCGCATTTCACATTTCACTTATCCGCGCATTGTGCAGACATCAGCCTGGCTCTGGAATCTTGAGAACAACCAATGCCTCGGTCCCCTTCCCTTTGAGTGTCCCTGCGGTACAAGAGTCCGCTCTCATCTTGGAGTTGTTCGGACGGACAGCAAGAGTCATCAAGAACTGCACAGCGTCGGGAAAATATTTGAAATCTGCAACATCAAGTATTGCGTCATGACGTCCCCGTCTGTGCGCCTCTCAAGTCAGCGCACAATAGTGCGGAGACGACGTGTCTTGTCACGGGCCGCGCTCCTCTGTGCTTCATGGTCTGCGCTCATTTATCCAATTTCATCATCCATAAATGCGGACCTAATGTCTCATCGACCCACAAAAGCTCAGACCGAGAAACCGTCTGATGAGCTCTCAATTTTTCCGAAAGAAGGACAATCTGATAAAGAGCTTTCAAAAGAAAAATCATCTTCTATAAGTCAAAAATTCTCAAATCATGCGAATAAGAACAAACAACAGGCGAAGCAATTAAATACAACTGTCGATCCTATGCGTTGCAGTCCCATTCGGGAACGCGCATCGCAAGCATCCACTCAACTGACTGATGCACAGAGACACGGCGAATCGAGGGACATTGGCCATCACGATATCAGACAAAGGGATCAGAGAGCCGTCGGAGGTCAGTGGTATGTCTGTCGCTGAATTTTTAATCTGCGGGGCTGCCGCAACTGTTGCTCTGGCAGGAGCTCATGAGCTTTTCAGGCTGCAATCGATTTCAAACACACTTTCATTGGTTGCTCATACGCAGGCAGCGCAAATCTCGTACGAAAGCCTGACACACCTTTTAAAAGGGACATTTATTGATAGCAAAAACCCAACTCACTCACAGCTCGGGCAGACCATTGAAAGCCGCGTCAGCACTCTCTTAGAATCAAGCCTCCTTCAGTGGTCTTGGTTTTATTCATCGCAGCAACGAAGCCCCATCACAGGATTGCGGGTCACGCTGCAGGGACCGCGATGGGGCAACATCAGGCAAGGCGCCGAGGTTAAAATTCACGTCTGTCTTCAAAGTTGGATTGAGCCTTTTCTCCGCGTGATCTCAGACCGTCGAAACTGTCTGGGGCAATTTTCATCTCATGCAGAGAGTTCCCGTTCGAGGGGGATTTCATTCGACATCATAGCTCGACGTGATCCGAATGTGTCATTGCATCCATATTTCGGGAGAGTTGTCGATTGAATAATCAAAATTCCGGACAAGTTCTTCCCCTGATGACAATCATCCTTGGACTCTTAGCCGCCCTCGGATTGGCGCTGACCCATTCCCTACTCAACTCAGAAAAGCAGTTCACACAAGACGAAAAAGACTTTCAACGGGTCTTTAACCGTTCGCTTGGCTATGCACTCATCCTGAATGCAATTGCCGAAAATAACAGAAATATTGCATCTCTCATCGATAAAGTTTCGACTCTTTACTTCAATGCCACAGCGCGGGCACTTGATCTGGCTGCCAGCACTCCTGTCTGGGAACTGCGACTACCAATTCCTTCTCCAGACAACGTCTATGGATTTTTTGATCTCACGGCGGCCAACATCCGGAATGAACTCAGCCTCCTGAAAAGGACTAATGATGAATTAAGTAAATCACTTCCAAACGCCCTTCAATCACACCTCAAGTCACTCAATCTTCAGGAAACCTTGTGTTTGACACGTTCATCGAGTTCCTTACATGCATCGTGTGCAATCGATATTCCTTTTGCGTTGGCTGTGGCGCCGCATTTGCGCTCCATTAAGGATTTATCTCCTTTTACAGAACGATTGGGACCCACCCATGGAATCCTGCTGATCGAGTCGGCATCTGAGATTTTTCTATCAACCATCACCCTTCCAAGAGACGCTGCCCAGAATCCGAATTTTCAAAATCCATTCGTTGGTAAATCTCTTTTTCTCACTCATCCGGTGCACTGCCGTGCGCGGGCTCACCCACACGTTAAGTCAAACTGTTTACGAACCTTTCCTCCCTCGAAGGAATCGAAGAGTTTGAGTTCTTTTAGTTCTGAAACTTCTTTTAGACCGCAGTGGAGCATTCGTGTTGAAGACGTCACAGCACCTCTTTAGGTCGGCAAAGGGCCAAGCGCTCGCGGAGTTGATTCTTATCATTCCGCTCATTTTGTTTCTTTTGAATGCGTCGCGTGATTTTCGAATCCAATGGGACGACCGACTGGCGCGCGATACACAACAACTCGATCATGAACTGAAAAAATTTGTCGTCAGCACATCACTCAGCCTGAAACAAAAAACATCAATCCATTGTCTGCCATGGAATGAATCCCAATCAGACACGTTCAGGACACGTTGGCCGGTCGAGGTCGATCATCAGCGGGCCCTCTCTCTCGCCGCGTCACGTGCCGCATGCTTAGCCGAGGCAACGGCACGCCTCGGGCCCGAGATCGCCCTGCCCCTCTGGGCTCTTCATCTGCAGAGCGCCACCGAATCGGTTGCCCAAGCGAGCGCAAGGACTCTCTGCCCAAGGGTCAAGACCCTCGGAGAGCAACTGCGTCATTCCATCTCCCAAACACACCGTCTCAGGATTCCACGGGATCTTTCTGTCGTCGCACAATTGAAGGCTCGCTGCTTGACAGGTCATTCGACCCTATATTAGACCGCACTCCACGTTGGCGCTTTAGCTCAGTCGGTAGAGCAGTAGACTGAAAATCTACGTGTCCCCAGTTCGATTCTGGGAGGCGCCACCACGTCTTGCCTGACTCCTCGCCTCTGTAGCTCAGCTGGTAGAGCATCGCATTCGTAATGCGAGGGTCGCAGGTTCAAATCCTGTCGGAGGCTCCATTCAGGGCGTCATTCAGTTTGTTCTACCTGTTCTACCCTTACTTCCGATCTGATGATCGCACAGCGTTTCCGCAGCAGACACCAAAATTAAATCCACAGGGTATCGATGATTCAAAAACTGAATGTCGCAGCTGTCACTTAAAGGCAGGTGGCGGTCCCGCCATGAATCGAACATGGGCTTCAAGCTTCGGAGGCTTGCGTGATATCCACTTCACCACGGGACCAGTACGGAGGCGCTTATCATTAGACCGCACCATCAGCAAGGTCCTTGCTGGTTCCATCAGTTTTGCGGGTGGTTACATCAGATCGCCGTAATAAACGAGCCATAGAAGAGAGCCAAATGACTTGGGCGAAAGTTTACGGCCGTTTTCACATGCAGCAAAAAGCATTTGCCGCTGGTCGGCAGTTGCAAAGGAAAGGTCAATCCCGAGTTCCTCTCCAAGCAAATTCCACAGTTCGAACATTTCATCATCAGACAGGCAGAGCTCTTCGCTCTCGCTCACTCCTTTTATGGAGAAGCTGCCCTCCAGAATTCGCTTGAGTTCTTCCTGCAGTGTCTCAGGTCTCATGAACACTCCAAGAACGCTGGCACAGAACTTTCAGCTCACCCCTGAGCCAAAGACCACGCCTCGCATGCTTTCACAAAACGCCCCAAATCCATCCCACGACTCCCCTTCACGAGTACGACTGAACCGGGAAGACTCGTTCTGAGAGTGTTGACAAACTCAGCCGGGTTTTCCTGTTGGGCCGCATGCTGCATCTGAATATTCTCAGATCGCAACACATGAGAGTAATGAGTTTTAATTTCCGTATAGACATCATACATGGCGCTTCCGAAGAGGCACAAGTGTGAATTCGGGATTTTCAGAATTTTTGGGACGAGTTTGAGATGCCAACTCTTTGACTCATTACCAAGGTCAAGCATATCCCCAAGAACCATAATCTTATGCTTCGATTGCCACTCCTCAGAAAGTAGAGCATCAAGTGCTGCATCCATACTCGCCGGACTTGCATTGTATGAGTCATCATAAAGCGTCACGCCCTGTTGAAGTTTGACGATCCTCGATCGCATGTCGGGAGGAACAAATGCCTTCCATGCAACTTGCAATGTATCAGCACTGAGCCCCACCAATGCAGCCGTCGCTAGCGCGAGCGCGAAATTATGCGCGTTGTGTATACCGGGCAGAGGGATCGAGAACTCACTTTGCCAACCGCCCTGTTGAACTGATGTCCATTGAGCACGGATCCGCGTCTCGGTTGCGCGTTGACCAACAACGTCAAAGCTGAGTGCAGCAATCTCACCTGACTTCAAAAGACTAAACACAGAGGGAGTAAGCACACTCTCTGGTTGTCCTGTGTAAACGATCACGTCTCCGGCACGTACTTCATGGCTGACTTTGACAAGCTGCGGTTCACATAGCTGCCATACCCGCTTACAATTTTTTGCGGAGCGTCTAAAAAGAAGAAGTTCTTCTTCAACGGCTGTCTCCCATGAACCCAAACCTGCCAAATGTTCCGGCCCCAGTGCCGTCAGCAAGGCAATATCCGGATCTGCAATTGCAACGTGTTCTGTCATCGCACCCACAGCATCAATTCCTATTTCGGCAACCAAAGCCTTGGGCAAATGATCGGCTGCATGTGTCCTTTGGGTCAGAGTCATCGCCAGACCCAGAAATCCATTTTCGCTTTTGTGAGTTCGTGTGATCGGTGTGCCCATGGCTGTCAGCAAGCAACTGAGCATTTCTTTTGTGGTCGTCTTTCCGTTGCTTCCTCCCACCGCCAACACCGGAAATTTAAACTCACGCCTGAATGCTTGGGCCAACCGTCGCAAGCCCTCGGTCGTATTTTCGACGGCGAGGCATCGCTCCCTCCACTGCCCATGTTGCTCAAGCCATTGCCTTTCAACGATGGCAGCACAGGCTCCGCGCTGCAGAGCAGATTCTACAAAACTATGACCATCATGAATCTCTCCGCGCACGGCGACAAAAAGCTCCCCAGCTCCTACAGAGCGGCTATCCGTCGAGAGTGCATGAATAGGACGAGAGGCTGCCCCTAATGAGGACTGCGACAATTCTGCAGGCAGAGGGCTTCCAAGGATTTGTGCAATTTCATTGAGTGACTTTGGCCACATGAGGAACCTCCGAAGATAACAAAGAATAAAGTCTAAAACAGAGGAATGCGAATAGTGGCCGTCAGGACGACCACGCTGTTGAGTCAAAGCGCCATTGCAGGCTATGAAGGGGCCAGCCCCAAAGCTCTTCCGGAGGCAGACCAGGCTTTACGAGCGCGAGCAGTTTGAGGTCAAAGAACAGAACATCGGGACCACGAATGGAAAGACAAAACGCATGAACGAAACGAATGCAATCACCAGCACCGAAGCCCCGGCCATCCCATATACGCCCAAAAACAAAATTCGATTTGTCACGGCCACGGCGTTGTTCGATGGGCATGACGCGAGCATCAACATCATGCGGCGATTGCTGCAGCAAGGCGGCGCAGAAGTGATTCACCTCGGACATAACCGCAGCGTGAACGAAATCGTCAATGCAGTTTTGCAAGAGGATGCACAAGCTGTTGCTGTGAGCTCCTATCAAGGTGGTCACGTAGAATTTTTTAAATACATGCGTGAGCGACTCAATGCTGCCGGAAGAACTGATGTCCGCATTTTTGGCGGCGGTGGCGGAGTGATCATACCTGCAGAAATTGATGAACTTCACCGCTGCGGTGTGACGCGCATTTATTCTCCCGACGATGGACGCAAGCTCGGTTTAATGGGCATGATCGCCGATATGCTCGAGCGTTCAGACTTTGCTTTGAATCATTGGGATGAAAAATTAAAAGCGACTCACATTGAGTCTGAAGAGACACTTCGCCTCTCTCGTGCGCTGACGGTTCTTGAAAATTATCCGGCAGGTCTTCCCGATAAAATTCGTGGGCAGATTGAGTCCGGACGCCTTCGAGCGTCGGTTGAATCCGATGGCCCCACTCACAAAGGCCAACATCCGCTGGTGCTCGGTATCACAGGGACCGGAGGTGCCGGTAAAAGTAGTCTGACGGATGAAATTATTCGTCGCTTTACCCTGGAATTTCCTCAGAAAAAAATCTGTATTTTCAGCGTCGATCCATCCAAGAAAAAGACTGGCGGTGCCTTGCTAGGCGACCGCATTCGCATGAATGCCATCAGTCATCCGAATGTTTTTATGCGCAGCTTTGCAACCCGCGGAAGCAAGAGTGAATTAGCATCGGTGATGCAAGATGCCATCGCGTTAGCCCGTGCGAGTGGTTTTGATCTCATCATCGTTGAAACAAGTGGCATCGGTCAGGGCGATACTGGCATTCTGGGTGTGAGCAATCTGTCTCTTTATGTCATGACCAGTGAATACGGAGCAGCGACGCAGCTTGAAAAGATCGATATGCTGGATTTTGCGGATCTCATTGCCATCAACAAGTTTGACCGTCGCGGTTCGGAAGATGCCTACCGGGACGTCCGCGCACAATTGCGCCGTTCGCGATTCCACGGACGCCATATCGAAGACTCATCTTATCCGTTGTTCGGAACCATTGCCTCAAAATTCAATGATGACGGCGTGAATGCGCTTTACAAAGCACTTTTAAATATCCTCAATGAACGCTGCAACGAGCAACGCTGGCCCACACATATGGCTTTGCCCGCCGCACAAAAAAGCACACAAGTGGCACCGATTATTCCGCAAAACAGAACCAATTACCTGAGCGAAATTGCGGCAACTGTTCGAAGCTATCACAAAGACACTCATCACCTTGCCGACAAAGCCCGCGATCTACAGGCCTTTGAACGAGTCGCGAAATTGACGCAACTCTCGAGCGAGCAGACAATAGCGCTCGAAAAAAACAGAACCGCACTGGATGAAGAGACTCGAAAAGTTCTTTCCAACTGGCCGTCAGTCTGCGCAAATTACCGTGGTGACTCTTATAAATATGAAGTCCGTGGAAAGGTTTTTGAAGTTCCTACGCACGTCACAAGCCTTTCGGGAACCAAAATTGCCAGGGTCGCACTCCCTCAAACAAACGACTGGGGTGAAATCGTCCATTTCAGCCGCTCTGAAAATGTCGCAGGTTCATTTCCTTACACGGCTGGCGTTTTTCCCTTTAAACGTGCGGATGAAGATCCCAAGCGGCAGTTTGCCGGCGAGGGTGGCCCCGACCGTACGAATCGCCGCTTTCATTACCTGACTCAAAACGATCCGGCCAAACGTTTGTCCACTGCTTTCGACAGCGTGACGTTGTATGGCGACGATCCCGCAGAACGCCCTGACATTTACGGAAAGGTTGGGGAAAGTGGCGTGAGTATTGCAACACTCGCCGACATGAAGATTCTTTATTCGGGCTTTGATCTGTGCGATCCCAACACCAGCGTGAGCATGACCATCAACGGTCCAGCTCCGATTCTTCTGGCGTTCTTTTTGAATGCAGCCATCGATCAGCAAGTGGAACGCACCGAGGCCGCTCTCAGTCGTCCCCTGCGTCCGAATGAGTTTCAATCCGTTCGCGCGGAGACCCTCAAGAAGGTGCGCGGCACCGTACAGGCCGATATTCTGAAGGAAGATCAGGCGCAAAACACCTGTATTTTCTCCACTGACTTCGCTCTGAAAATGATGGGTGACATTCAGGAATTTTTTATCAAAAACGATGTCCGCAATTATTATTCAGTAAGTATTTCTGGCTATCACATTGCCGAGGCCGGTGCGAACCCTGTGACCCAGCTTGCCTTCACTTTGGCCAACGGCTTTACCTATGTTGAATACTATCTGAGCCGTGGCATGAAGATCGACGATTTTGCTCCGAACTTGTCGTTCTTTTTTAGCAACGGCATGGATCCCGAATATTCGGTGATTGGTCGTGTGGCACGCAGAATTTGGGCAATTGCTATCCGCGATAAATATCACGGCAATGAGCGCTCTCAAAAGCTGAAATATCATATTCAAACCAGCGGGCGCTCGCTCCATGCCCAGGAAATTGATTTCAACGACATCCGTACAACGCTACAGGCCCTTTTGGCGATCAATGATAACTGCAACTCATTGCACACAAATGCCTATGATGAGGCGATTACAACACCGACAGAAGAAAGCGTACGCCGGAGCATGGCGATCCAAATGATCATCAACCGAGAATTTGGTCTTGCAAAAAATGAAAACCCGAATCAGGGCTCCTACTTTTTATCGCAGCTCACAGATTTGGTTGAAGAGGCTGTACTGAGTGAATTTGATCGAATCTCCTCGCGCGGTGGTGTTTTAGGCGCCATGGAAACTCAATACCAGCGTGGAAAAATTCAAGAGGAAAGTCTTTACTATGAAACGCTCAAGCATTCGGGCGAGCTGCCGATTATTGGTGTCAACACGTACCTCAACCCCAAACACGATGAGCAGTCAGGACAACTGAATATTGAACTTGCACGAGCCTCTTACGATGAAAAAAATGCGCGTCTTGAAGCTGTCGAACAGTGGAAGAATCAACAGGCCGCATTGGTTGATGAAGCTCTTCAACGCTTAAAATCTGTTGCCCTGGCCAATGGAAATGTGTTTGAGGAGCTGCTCCGAACCTCACGTTTAGCGACCTTGGGGCAAATGACGCAGGCTCTTTATTCTGTTGGTGGGCAATACAGGCGCGCTCTGTAAAAATTTTGCAGTCGCCGTTGCATTCCAAAATACGTCGAAAGGAATTTTGAATCCCCATGACACAGGCCTTCAGACCATGACGCACAAACGACGTTCACGACGAACGACTCAAAGCAAACTGTGGCTAAAAAGATTGCAGAAGGTTGAATCTCCCGATGTGACCTACGTGTCGGAGAATTTTCCGATCGTCATGAAAAAAGCCCGTGGCATGAAGATTTTGGACGTCGATGGCAATCGCTCTCTCGATTTCACGGCCTGTTTTGGAGTGATGGCTTTAGGGCATGGTCATCCGGTCATCCGCAATGCTTTGCGTCATCAGTCCTCGCAATTGATTCACGGCATGGGTGATGTTCATCCTTCGGCGTCCAAGGTTTTACTGCTTGAGCTGCTGGCGCGGGTGACTCCCTTTACGGAAGCAAAATCGGTGTTGAGCTTATCGGGTGGCGAGGCCATGGAAGCTGCGCTTAAGACCGCCATGGTTGTCACAGGTCGGCATCAGTTCGTGAGCTTTTCGGGCGGCTATCATGGGCTTCATTTTGGGCCCTTGGCATTATCTGACCGTGCGACTTTTACGCGCGGTTTTGAGCCATGGCTCAAAGATAAAAACACGGTTATTCCTTTTCCTCGAACTCAATTGGAGCAGAGTGCTGGTTGTGACCATCTGGATGATTCTTTTTTCAAAAAAACGCATGGACTCGAACATTGGGATACTGTCCTTGAAAAACTTGAGGATGCATTGAGAACACGCAAAGTCGCTGCCGTCGTTCTTGAACCTCTGCAAGGACGGGGCGGAGAGCGCTGCTGGCCTTCAGGCCTTCTTTCTCACGTTCAAAAGTTGGCTCATCAGTTTGGAACACTCATTATATTTGACGAAATTTACACCGGCTTTGGACGCACAGGGCCTTTGTTTGCGCTCGAACATGAAGGGATCGTGCCCGATTTGTTGGTTCTTGGAAAAGCACTGGGTGGTGGCTTACCGCTGAGTGCCTGTGTGGGCGATTGTCTCGATGCGTGGGGCAAAACCACAGGAGAAGCCCGCCACACCAGCACTTTTTTGGGACATCCGCTAGCGTGCGCCGTTGGGCATGCGGCTGTCTCCGAAATCATCCGCAAATTGCCTGAATTTCAATCTCAGGCTGCGCGGATTGAGACCAGCTTTTTGAAATTTCTGAACCGTTATAAAGAACAGGACGTTCACTTAAAGCATCCAATCGTTTTGCGCGGACGAGGTTTTATGCGTGGTCTTTGGTTTCCGGCCTCTCCCGCAGGCTTTGCTGCTCAAATTTCTGAACATCTTTTGACCCTTGGCTATATCACACTCCCCTCAGGCCCGCGTGGTGATGTCCTCTCTATGACGCCCCCTTTGATCGCGAACTATCGACACTTTGATCTACTTCTGAATACTATTCTTCAAGTTTTGGCAAAATAAGGGTCGAAGCATTGCAAGAACGATCGCGAACGCACTAAGGTGCTGAGCGAGTGCCTCAGGCAATCACGTCATCCTCCGCCATGAGCGAAGGTTGTTTTCAGGAAGAAGGACTGTGACTATGACAGATGTACATTCAAAAACACCACCACTGACTCACCTCTCCGAAGATGAAAAAATGTTTTACCAGTCGGCGCTTGATTTTGCCCGCCGCGAAATCGCTCCGCATGTAATGACCATGGACGAAACGGAGACGATGGATCCGCGCATCATCCGCCAGATGCACGAACTTGGATTTATGGGTGTTGAAGTCCCTGAAAAATATGGTGGTGCTGGCAGTACTTTTTTCAATGCTATTTTAATTATCGAAGCACTGGCACAGGTCGATCCGAGTGTGAGCGTCCTTATGGACGTGCAGAACACTTTGGTTGAAAATGCATTTCTCAAATGGGGCACAGAGCACCTCAAAAACCGATATCTTCCTCAACTCACCTCGTCAAAGGTTGGTTCCTATTGTTTGACCGAGCCCAACAGCGGGTCGGATGCGTTTGCGCTGCGCACTCGCGCATGGGATGAAGGTACACACTATCGGCTTAACGGTAAGAAGGTGTTCATCACCAATGCCAAAGAAGCCGACATTTTTATTGTCTTTGCAAATATTAATCCAGATGCGGGCTACAAAGGCATCACAGCTTTTATTGTCGAAAAAGGAATGCCCGGATTTGCATTGGGTAAAAAAGAGGTCAAGCTGGGCATTCGTGCCAGCAGCACCTGTGAAGTCATTTTTGAAGACTGTCGAATTCCTAAAGAGAATATTCTCGGAGAGGTCGGCAAGGGGTACAAAATTGCGATCGAGACACTGAATGAAGGACGGATCGGCATTGCTGCGCAAATGCTTGGTCTGGCCGAGGGTGCATATGCTGCGGCAATGACGTATGTCCGTCAGCGCGAACAGTTTGGAAAATCACTTGCAGAATTTCAGGGTGTTCAATTCCAAATTGCACAAATGGCCATCGACATCGAGGCTTCCAAACTCATGGTCTATAACGCCGCGCGGCTTAAAGACGCTGGCATGGACTTTGTGCGAGAAGCTGCAATGGCCAAGCACTTTGCCAGCGATGTCGCCGAGCGCGTTTCAAGCCTTGCTCTCGAGCTTTTCGGCGGCTACGGGTTCATTAAAGAATTCCCTGCTGAAAAATTTTATCGCGACGCTAAAATTGGAAAAATCTATGAGGGCACTTCCAACATGCAATTGCAGACGATTGCAAAGCTGTGTCTGAACCGTTAATGATTCCGCCACTGCAAGGGACGGCCGCGTCAACAGCCTGCAACGGGTGGGCTGATTGAGAAAGAGCGGTGCGACCACTTGGTCATGGAGATTTGAATTTATGATGAATCGTTTCTCAAATGTCACTTTCGTGCAGCGCTCACGGCGCTCTTTTGCTGCTCTTTCGCTTTTCCTTGCGCCCTTTTCCTTGGCGGCCATGAACGCATGGGCTCAGGCCACACCCGCAGGTGATGGTCCTGTGGCAGTTCCCGGTGATGCACCCGCTGCAGGCGCGGCAGCATCCGCCGCCGGCGCACCTGCATGGATGAATCTGGTCATCTTTGGCGGGATGATTCTCTTCATGTTCTTTTTCGTCATCCGTCCTCAACAGAAACGACAAAAAGAACACAAAAACTTTATCGAGAGCCTGAAAACAGGGATGGAAGTTGTCACGGCCAGCGGTCTGATTGGCCGCATCACCTCAATCACTGATACGATTGTTACGCTTGATTTGGGCAGCACCTCTGTGCGCGTTCTGAAGTCAACAATCTCGGGTGAGCTTGGAAAGCCAAGTCTACAACCCGCGCGATAATTCAGCATTCTAAGGGTCGATGCACGTCCGTTCAGAGATCGGACTTAGACGATCCGTCCTGCAGAGTCTTGGCCCTTTGCTAAAAATGTGGTGAGCAGGTGGTCAAGGCCTGTTTTTTTTTGCTATCATTCTGTTTTAATTTTGATCAACGTGCGCACTCTCCGGGGATGGTTCGGCGATGGAAAAAGGCCAGGGTATTTTGTCCGGCTTGCCGCTGATGTGGTGGGTCAAGTTTTCTTTAACGCTGTGTGCAATTGTTTTTTCAATCCTCTTTACGCTCCCGACGTTCATGGGCGAGCGCGAGTCGTGGCCACGCCAGACAGCTCCCGAGGGTGAAACCTTAGGGCAGCCTGTGCATTGGTATCACCGCTGGGCTGAATCCATTCTCCCCTCGCAACGGATCTCTTTGGGACTCGATCTCAAAGGGGGGTTGCATTTGGTTCTGGAAGTGGACGTTGAAAAATCAGTCCGAGATTCGATTGCACGCGCAATGAATCGTGCCCGTGACTTGGCAGAAAAGGATGGCATCAAATCTCAATCAGCCGTGGTTGAAGACTCCTACAAGACAAGCATTGAGATCGACGATCCAAGCAAAACAGAGGCTCTTAAAAAAGTCGTCTCCGAACAAACAATTCTCATCCAGTTCGATAAAATCGACGGCAAAAAACTGGTCTTTCTGCCCAACGCAGCCAGTATCGAAAAATACAGTGCCGAGATTCTTCAGCAGGCCATAAACACCATTCGTAACCGAATCGACCAATTTGGCGTCGCAGAGCCAAATATTTTCCGGCAGGGCGATCGCCGCGTGGTGGTTCAAATGCCCGGCTTACAAGATCCGGCACGTGCAAAACAACTGATAGGCAATACCGCTCGTCTCGACTTCCGATTGGTCTCGGCAGAGCTGCGCCCCGAACAACTTGAAACAGCGATTGAAGAGGCACGCACAGCCCTGAAGCTCCCAAAAGAGGACACGCAACCCGAGACGATTCAAAAAATCTCTCAGTGGTTGCGCGATAACGGAAAAATTTCAAAAAATGTCACCGTCATGCTGAACCGCAAGATGGTCAGCGAAGGCGGAGTCTCAAAGCTCCTCAGCGCAACCCCTCAGCTGGTGGAGCTTACATCCAAGCTGACCGGAGACATGATTGAAAGCGCCATGGAGCAAGCTGACCAAAGCAGTTTGGTGCCGCAGTATGTCGTTGGACTTAATTTCAATCCGCAAGGAACAAAAATCTTCGGAGAGCTCACTAAACAGGCGCGCGAACCGCAGAACGCTCCCCACCAGATCGCAATCATTCTCGACGAAAATATCACAAGCTCCCCGGTGGTGAATGAGCCGATTCTTGGCGGACGCGCGCAAATCATCATGGGTCGTTCATCTGATATGGAAGCGCAGCGCAAAGATGCTCAGGACCTTGCCCTTGTTCTCCGTGCAGGTGCACTGCCTGCCAGCGTTAAAATCATCGAAGAACGTCAAGTTGGACCAAGCGAAGGCGAAGAAAATATCCGTGCCGGTGTGCTGAGTTCATCGATTGCAGCAGCCCTTGTGATCTTCTTCATGTTGGTCATTTATGGAACATCCGGCGTGGTGGCTAACATTGCGATGCTCATCAACGTCGCCCTGATTCTCGCTTTCCTTGCGGCATTTGGCGCAACACTGACTCTCCCTGGTATTGCCGGAATCGTTCTGACGATGGCGGTTGCGGTCGACGGAAACGTCATCATCAACGAACGAATCCGCGAAGAAATCCGCTCAGGACTGACCGTCAAGCAGGCCTTCTACAAAGGCTACAGTCATAGCTTTGAGACGCTTGTCGACGCACACGTCACATCGGCGGTTGCCGGGGTCGTGTTGCTGATCTACGGAAATCCAGCGGTCAAAGGCTTTGCCGTGACCCTGCTAGCAGGCATCGTTTCAACATTATTTACGTCTTATTATGTGACCGAAGTCATTGGACAATGGTTGATTGAAAAAACCCGTATTCGCCGCTTCAGCTGATAAACAGACTGCGAAGACGGACGCCCATGACAAACAGAGGTTTTTGAGATGGCATTCAAGTTTGGCAATATCGAAGTCTTTCCCGCTCATCTGTCGATTGATTTCATGAAATGGCGCGCTGTAAGCGTTGGTATTTCATTGGTGCTCGTGATTGCATCGATTGTTGTGATTGCTGTGCGTGGGGTTAACTACAGCATCGACTTTTTGGGTGGCGCTGAAGTGAACGTCAGCATTTCGGACCCTTCTTTTGATAGAGAAAAAGTCCTCAAGATCGCGGAACAGGCTGGACTTGGAAAGGTCGAAGTCACGACCCTGAGCGACAAGGCAAAATCCGCAGAGCAGTCGTTCGTTGTTCGCATCCAGCGTGAGCGCGGACAAGATGAGCGTGAAATCAGCACCAAAGCAGATGAATTGTACAAAAAAATTGAGGCTGGTGTGGGCGTGGGCAAAATCAAGCTCGACTCCAAAACCAATATTTCCGGTAAAATTGGTAAAGAAGAAGAACGCAAGGGGTATCTGGCACTTCTTCTCTCCTTCATTGGAATTCTTCTCTATATATCCGTCCGTTTTGACTCACGCTTCGCACCCGGTGCAGTTTTGTGTCTTGTGCATGACGTGATCATTGCGTTGGGAGTGATGACCGCGCTGGACAAGCCATTTTCAACCTCGTCGATTGCCGCGTTCCTGACCATCGTCGGTTACTCAATCAACGACACCGTGATCGTCTACGACCGGATCCGCGAAACACAGCTTCTAGCGCCCAAAACCCCAATCATTGATATCATCAACCGCAGTATTAATCAGACCATGAACCGCACAGTTCTTACATCTGCAACGGGTCTGGGAGCATTGATTGTGCTGGCTCTCCTAGGCGGAGGAGCCATTGAAGATTTTGCTCTGACAATGTTTATAGGAATTTTGGTTGGAACATATTCCTCTATTTATGTTGCAGCTCCGCTCACGATTTATATGGACGAAATTCTCAAAAAATACGGATGGCGTCCGGCCGAAACTGCGCAGAAAGTTAAACAAAAGAAAGATCCCAACGAGATTCCTCCAGTGGTGATTCGTCGCCGCCCTTCCTAAAAAAGGTATTCGTTCATGCACTCATCAGCCAACGAAGGCGCTGCACCCGACCATCGCGCATATGTCGGCGAGTCGCTGCGTCATCGCTGGTTTTTAAAAGAGGATGCGCTTGCATCCGTAAACCAAATGGATCATTTTCTCGAAGAGCGTCTCACCCGCACGCGCGGTATTTCAGATTCGGGAGTTCTGACCGACAAAGCTTTACTCGCTCATCTGCCCTCATGGGAATTGTTTAAAGACATAGGCAGCGCGACAGATCGAATACTTAGAGCCATGTCCACGGGTGAACGAATCACAATCTTTGGCGATTATGATGTGGATGGAACAACCTCCTGCGCGTTGTTGAAGCTCGCATTTGCTGAACTGGGATTTTCAGTTGAGGTTTATATCCCTGATCGCCTGACTGAGGGCTATGGATTGAATCCCGTCGGCCTTGAAAAGATTGCGGCGGCGGGCGGTGGATTGGTCATCACGGTCGACAACGGCATCTCGGCTTTTGAAGCATGCATACGTGCGCGTGAGCTCGGTCTGGATGTCATTATTACTGACCACCATGAAGCCCCTGAAAATCTTCCAGATGCCTTTGCAATCTTAAATCCCAAGCAATCGGGCTGCAGCTACCCTTTTAAAATGCTCGCGGGCGTCGGCGTTGCTTTCTACCTGCTGATTGCTCTGCGTGCCCGCTTGAGAGCCTCTGGTGACACACGTGCTGACAAACTCAATTTAAAGAAATTTCTCGACCTTGTTGCCATCGGCACAATTGCCGATGTCGCACCGCTCAATGGCGTTAATCATATTCTGTGCCGCGTCGGTTTATCGGTTATGTATGACCACATCTCTCATGGAGAAAGGCCAGGGCTTTCAGAGTTGCTGCGGTTGTCGGGATGGAAATCCGACAATGGCCAAGTCGATGCAACCGATGTGGGGTTCAAGATTGGCCCTCGTCTCAACGCTGCGGGTCGCTTGGGTTCTGCTTTGGCGTCCTACGAACTCATGGTTGCTGATGATTCTCAGAAAGCCCATTCACTTGCTCAGTTCTTGCATGCCGAAAATTCTGCACGCCAGGAACTTGAGAAGGAAGCTGTCGAACAAGCATTGATGCAGGCTGCGCGGCTCAGCGCCGATTCATTCTCTGTCATACTCTTTGATGAGTCATGGCACGCAGGCGTCGTTGGATTGGTCGCTGCCCGGGTTGCCGAAAAACTACATAAGCCGACTATCATCCTCACGATGGTAGATGGAAAAATGAAAGGGAGCGGACGCAGTATTCCAGGCTTTGATCTCTATGCCGCCCTATCACCTTTGCGAGATCTTTTTTTATCTTTTGGCGGACATGGATATGCCGTCGGCATGAGTCTTCATCCCGCAGAACTGAATGGCTTAAGAGATTCTTTCGAAGCCTCTGTACGTCGTTGTATGGGCGAAAAAATTCCCTCACCGCGCTTAGAGCTGGATGGGATTTTACCCTTTGAAGTTTTAAACGATAGGCTATGCGCCCAGCTCGAAACCCTTGAACCCTATGGAGCCGAAAATCCTCGTCCAAAGTGGTTGATAAGACGGGTAACATTGGGGCATAGTAAACGCATTGGTCAGGCACCTGATTCGAAGCACGCACGCGTGTGGTTGTCCTCCAACGATTCAACGCCTCTCACTGCATTTGGTTTGGCTCCTGAAGTTGAGCAATGGGTTGCCAGCAACGAGAGTGTAGACCTTGTCGTCGAAGGAAGGTTGTCACGCTGGGGTGGACGGACACGACCGGAGTTGCGCATCATTGATTTGGCCAAATCACACGAACAGATGATGATGGTCGGGAGTTCCCGTTGAATCAAATGAATCATCCAGAACCATGGTACGCACCATCGAACAAAAAGAAGCCTTCAGCTTCTTCAGTCACTGTCCTGCAAACGGAAGAGGCTCCCAAAGCATTGCGTCTTGTAGCGTCCGCACTCATGCAATTGATGAGACTGCGCTGGATGTTCGTTTCGGGAATCATCTTTACAGGATTTATGTCCGCAGGTTTTTTTCTTATTCAGCATGGATTACCCACGGGCCTTGCTATTCTCGCTGGTCTCTGTGGATTTTTTCTTTCATTGATCGTGACCCTTATTTTTTGGGGTGGTGAACTTAAAAGTCATTTACCATTGCACACGACTGACACGGCATTGGCTGTGGCTTTTGCTTGGCTGCAAGGAAAACTCAAAATTGACCAAGCACGCCGTGGTCCTCCTGCCCCTGAACTTGCCTTGTCTCAATTTGTCTCTCAGGTTCGCGCTTATGCGACCGAGAAGTCTTTTTTGAATGCAAAACCTTCATTCGAAAAAATGAGCGGTGACCACGCTGCTCAGCAGGAAGGGGCCCCGCTGCTCAAGCGGCGCTGGAACGAGGTTGTCGACAGTCTCGACGAGTTTGAAATCTATCTTGCCAATGACCCGCAAGGAATGATTTCAAAGCTTGTGTCTAAAAACCCACCCAAGCCGTTGGACGCGGCAGTTGTCTTTCGTGAAGTAGCTGACACGTTTGATACGACATGGCGGCGCAAAGGTATCAACATTGAAGCCGCGATCGTCACACCTCTGAAAGCAACAGCGCAGGAAGGGCTGTTGCGCAGATTGCTTGTCGGACCTTGGAGAGCATCCGCCTATTTTGCACGTCGCGGAGCAAGCGTGGTGTTCTCTGCCAAAAGTGTCGACGGGAGAGTTGTCGCACGATGGGAAGTCGATGGATTATCGATTCCAGACGATTTTCTTGCAGTTGCACAAAACTCAACTCTCACGGTCAATGAACGCATCGAAAAAGGTCTGCTTGCATTGTCGCCGGATCCTGCCCACAGCCCCAACACACTCTATGCGCTCATCAGTCTGGTGACGTGGATCGACTTGGCACAAGCGTGCGAAACCGATTTTTCTTTCAAAAACAATAACAACGGCTTTGTCATTGAGATTCGTTTAAAGTAACAGGGAGTTGCTGAACATGAAAAGTACATTGGTGTTTCTCGGTCGAAAAGCATTCGTTTTGAGCGCTGCAATCACAGGTTCGATGATTCTCTCCGGAATCGCTTCTGCCGATATTCGTCTGCTCGGTGCAGGCGGTCTGACGCAATTGACACCAAAAAGCGATTCAACACCCTCGACAAAGGCTTTCACAGGTGCTGAAGGCAAGCTGGCTCTTCACTTTGATATTTTCGCTCCCCTACCGG
>Ga0315901_10000918_pt1 | contig 42786 bp, 71 predicted proteins | sample LakEriMetagenome_10_FD_203761 | JGI IMG/M metagenome (GOLD analysis project Ga0315901, IMG submission 203761) | Freshwater fungal communities from buoy surface, Lake Erie, Ohio, United States - Buoy 2 MA116 | ecosystem: Environmental > Aquatic > Freshwater > Lake | place: USA: Lake Erie, Ohio...
TTTACTGTGGTCATTTTAGACCCTCCTCTATGTCTTTGATAAGGCTTCTAACTTCTTTGTTGATTTCGGTGTGGAACTGAACCTCAACGCCCCCATAAAAGAGGACATTACAGGTGGGGCAGAACTCTTGCTCACCCTCGCAGGCTTGGCAAAAGGGATTACAGTCAAACGAGCCTTTGTGGTTAGGACACTCAACCTTTGGGTGCTTACAAGGCTTATCCTCCTCTGGGTCGCAATCCTCACAAAACACCAGCCCCTGCCACAAGAACCCTCCCTCGTCAAGGTCGAACTCTTGCTTACAGTCGGCGCAAATAGGCTTATTTGCCATTATGACCACTCCTCGTCATCATCATCAGGCTCGTCATCAAGGTCATTACAGACACCAGCACAGCGCTTTTCACCGCAGTCCTCGCACTCCTCCTCGTAGCCCTGCTCAATAAGGCTAGTAAAGCCCTCGTTTGGGTCTTTACCCTCCTCAACAGTTTCTACGGCAGACACAAAGCGGAGCATACAAGACTGGTCATACCACTTCTTGATTGTGTCCAACATCTGCCCAGAGGTCATCTGGTCTTTGGTAATAAGGCTATCTGGGTCATTTTCATCACCATAGCCGTAGCCACGCATAGCCTCTACCTGTGCGCTGTCCATCAGCACATAGATTTTGTGGCAGGTATCCCAAGCGATAGCCTTAGCGTCTGCTAGATAGAACTCTACATCTGTAAAATCAGGCATTTAGTTTTCCTTTCTGTTGCCTTATAGATACGACCTTACACCGCCTCTCTCTCCCCCCGCTACAATTTCAGGTAAACGGAAGGTGAACAGTTGGTGAACAAATCCCTCTCCTTAGCAAACTTGTTAGGTTGGCTATCTTATGGCTTAGCGGGTATCCCGCAAAAAAGCTCCATAAGCCATAAGATAGCCAACCCAGCAAAACAGCCCTGCTATCTCGTCGCTACAATAAGCATACGGATAACAGGGCTGCTGTCCTTTATCTCACGCAACACACGCGTTCGGCTGTGGAAATCCATACGGATAAATCCAGAGAATACTAGTCAGGGTTGTAGCGGATAATAGGTTTGGTATCCCCCCTGCCCCCTCACGAGGCGCTATTCTGGTAATCCAACAAGCGTATCTGGCGTGGGGCAGGGGGAAGTTAGTAGGCTAGTCTAGGAGTATGTCCAAGACCAACCGCTGTTTCTCCTTGTCGTTTTCCAAGAGAAACATTATCACATCAAGGGTCGTCTTACCAGACTGCGTAATAGACTTGATAGTTGCGACAGGGGTATTCGCTTTACCAGCCCTGATAATCTTATTATTCGGGCGGTTAGTGCGAACCCACTCGTAAACAGCATTGGCGTTCCATACCAGAGCGCCGTGCTTGCGCTTACCCACAGAAGTAGGGAAGTCAGGCATTTTAGTCCAACCGAAAGCGGTTGAGTGGTCTACGCCGTATCGCTTGGCGATAGAGGCTCGGCTCATGCCCTTACCAACAGCAGAGTTAGTTCTCATTAGCAACCTCCCACATCACATAGATAGTTCCTATGCTGGTTTGCTGGTTGATGTTTCGCATTTTCGCTCTTAGACCAAGAGTTTTTAGGTGCGTGGTCGCATAGCGAGCATTGGTTTCGTCATCAAGGCGTAGCCATTGGTTCGGGTGCGCCTTAGCAAGTTGTAGAACCTCTTGCGCCCAAGCACGGCGCTTGGTGTAATTCACTTTCGCAAGTTCGCTACTGTCCTCGACAATAGTAAACTTGATTTCGGGGTTTGGCATGATTTCCTTTCTAGTGCCATTTGCTTTTTATTTTAGTCGGTGAGGGCGACATTTCTGCCACCCCCACCGATAACATTTTGATAACGGATTACCAAGAGGCTTGGTAAGTAAAGGCGTAGTCGTCCTCTGGTAGAGAGAGCGCCCTGTCCAAAATAAGTTTGGTGCGCTCTAACCCTGCCCAGTAGTAGTCGTCATACTCCGTTCCCCCAAAGAAAAAGCCCTCTGTGGTCGGCAGATAGTCTGCCGCCTTGTCCTTGTTCTCTAAGGTTTCCTCTACCATAGCCCTTAGTTCCATGAGTTTACTAGGGTGAATAGGGATTGACTGGCACTCGTCTACGCCCTCAGCACAGTTCTCAACAATCCAGTTATGGATTTGATTTACCTTGCGCCAATAGCCGACAACAATCTTTACCTCTGCGCCACCAAAGTCGCCCAGTTCATCTGCGCCTGCCGGAAAGTGCTTGGCAATTTCCATGTAGTCGTCGCTTAGTTCCTCTGTTTGGTAGTTAGCGAACTTGCTAACATACTTACGGGCTTCTAGATACATGTCTAGACCCATGTGTATCATCTCCTTTATCTGTGTAGCCTTTTGACTACTCTCTCACTTTACTCGCCTGTGCGACAATTTACGACACCTCTCAGGTGAACAGCAGGTAAACTCTTTATGAACATCAGGTAGCGCATAATAGGCTTGTTGGGTTGGCTAACTATCGTCTTAAAAGCTATTTTTGCGGGCGACCCCGCTAAGCCGATAGTTAGCCAACCCAGCAAAAAACCCCGCCAGACTTTGATAAGCCTGACGGGGTTCTGCTTTCTAGCGGAGAAAAGAGGGGGAAACGCTAGAAACCTAATGACCACAACTGACGGTCGTAGTTCATAAACTTAGCAACCTGTTCCAACGAGAGGCCTAGTGTTTCGCCCATTTCGTCTACGCCACCTGTGATTATGATGTTGCCGCAAATAATGTCTGTGTAGCCATACTCGTCTACCCAGAGGCTAGTTGCGATTGGATTTTGCGGAAGGTTATTTATCTTGCCTTCCTCGTTGAGCCAGAGGTCAGCCTTTGCCTTTGGTAAGTCTATTACCTGAAAGTATCCGCCAACTGACTTTTGGATAAGGTCGAAAGACTTGCCAACCTCAAACTCCACTATGTCCTTAGTTCCGTCTGTCTTGATTACTACTGCTTGTTCCATTTTTGCCTCCTAATAGGCTTGGTAAGGGGAGCGGTAGGGTGAGCAAGTATCATCTTGCCCACCCTACCAAACTTGTTTAGTCGTCTACCGTCACATCAGTAACGCTAGCGTCCTCGTTGTTTATACGCCAGTCACCGTGTCCGTTTTTCTCGATAGACACCGCAAAGTCGTATTCGTCAAGGTTAGTCCAGTCGAAGCCACGCTCGGCTGTGATTTCCAACTCAAACTCTACCGAAACTGTAACAGTCTTGGTAACCTCGTTGTCCCAGCCGAAGATGTCGCAGATTTCCTCAACTTGGCGCTTAGTAAGGCTGTCGCCCTCCTCCTCTAGCCACTCCTCTAATTTCTCGGCTTTGTATTCCCAGTCAATTAGTCGGGTGGTCTTGGCGTTGCTTTCCCTCAACATTTCGTTCAGGTTCGATACTGCTCGTTCCAACTCCTCGTAAGTTGGCTTTACTGCTACCTGCTCTGGTGCTACCTGCTCTGGCGCAGGCTCTTGGTTTTGGTTCTCCCACATAGTAAGTTCCTTTCTGTTGTGCTTCCTATGTAGTAATAACATTACTCTTTTTCTCTCAAAAACCGACACTTGTAAAGTGAACATCAGGTAAACGACAGGTAAACAGTTTTGTTAGGTTGGCTTACTTTACGCTTAAAAGCTGTTATAGCGGCCGGGGCCCGCTAAGCGTAAAGTAAGCCAACCCAGCAAAAAGCCCCCCAAGCCTACGGATAATAGGCTTGGGGGGCTTTGCTATCGGCTACAACTTAGGGGGGGAAGCGTAGCCGAGTATTCTGTCCGCACACTCCACACAGAGGTTCTCGGTCTGCTCTGTGTCATCTCGGCGGAAATCATCTACCGCAACTGGTTTTAGGTATTGGCAACTAGCGCACCAGTCCTCAACCATGTCGTCAAGGATTGTCTGGTTGTGGCCAGATGTGTAGTGATACCAGAGGAAGAAGTTGTTTTCTAGGCGGTCGCCAAACACTCTTACGAGGTCGGCGATGTCAATGGTTTCCCTAGATAATAGGCTAGCCAAGTCAGCGCCCGAAACATCTATGTATGTGTGTCCCCAGTCGAGCAGGAAGTGGATTGGGTAGTTGCCGTCATTGTCGGCGAAGTAGCCTACGCCCTCTGTGCCAACAATAGCCGCGCCGTCCTTGCCAACCGCTATCGCATACTGGCCTACCCTCACCGGCAGGTCAGGGAACTTGGCCTCCAAGAAAGCCTTCACTTTCTCTTGGTCAAGCAAACGGATTAGTCTGCCCTTTGGGCGCTGTTCGTATCTATCTTTCATCGGGTTCTCTCTTTCTCTCTGTTTCCCAATACCTACAAACTACCCTATGCCCACGACAAAAGCGACACTTGTAGAGGTGAACATTAGGTAAACAAACTTGTTGGGTTGGTTGCCTAGTTGCCTAAAAGCCCTTATAGCGACTGTCGTCGCTAGGCAACTAGGCAACCAACCCAGCAAAACGCAAAAACGCCCCCTAGCAAGCGCTAGGAGGCGTTTTGGCGGGGTTTTAGACCAGTGCTAGTGTTGCCGAGAGAATTCGTGCTTTCTCGGCGTTTACAACAGGGTCAAAGCCACTTGCGGCGGCTACGATAGACTCGCTACCCTTGCGCCCAGTGCGGTAGTAATCAATGCGCTCAGTTAGGGCGTTGAGAGCGCCCCACGCTGTGCCAGTGATGTTCGCATTGGTAGCGCCATTCTGGTAGAGGTCATAAATCGTGTCTATCTTGTCGTTCCAAACAGTCAGGGCAGACTTGGCAGACCCAACTTCTGGCTCGGCGTAAATAGACTTGACTAACTTGTCGAACTGAATGTCGGTCAAGGTAGTTTCGAACAGGCTTTTCGCCATTGCTTCGAAATTATCCATGTGGGCAAAAGTTAGACCGAGAGTTTCACGGGCTAACTGAATTTTGCCGTCAACGGTGTTGCTGTGGCGAATTTTAAACGATTGCTTAGAACCGTTTAGCGCCATGTTGAGAGTGTTCTGGCACACCACCCGAACAGGTGTGATGTTCGCCTGAACCGCTGTCGAACCGTCGTGGCTAGTGTGAACAAGCAGGTATGAAACCGTCTTGTCGTTAGCGCCCTCTGGGTCTAGCACGAATTCTTTTGGAATTGTGAGAGAACCGAAAACAACCTTGCCATTCTTGATAGAGCCAGCGCTTTCCCAGTCTGCGCCACCGTCAAGCAGAGCGTCGCCGAAATCGAACAGGGTTTCATTCTGGACAACATTGTAGCGGTTGCCGACAATCGCAAGAACATCAGTTCCCTTGTCGAATGGGTTCGTGCGAATTACCATTTGCTGTTGCGTGCTACTGCGGTAGCCCTCTGGAACAGACAATTCCTCTAAGCGAACATTCCAATCGTTGAGGTGTGCGAGTTCCAACATCTCGGCGGTTGTTATGTGCTGTTCCTTGTCGAACACTTGACCCAACTTGTGCCAAGCAGGTTCGCCCCTAAGAGCGAAAGCGGTGTTGCCTTGTTCATCTTGTTCTAATGCGTGTGCCATGTTATCTCTTTTCTGTAAGCGAGAGGGCATCTCTCGATTAGCGTCATCTGCGCTAACAAGTAAAACTCTACTAATAGACTTGCTAAAACCGACACTTGTAGATGAACAGCAGGTAAACAGTTCTGTTTACCTCTCGTTTACCAAACTTGCCAACCCAGCAAAAATAAGCCGATAAACCTAACCGCGAAGCGGTTGGTTTAGAAGGGCTTTTACGGCTTATTTTTGCTGGGTTGGGCTTGCCCCAAAAATGAAAAGCCCCACAGCAGACAAGAGAAAGGTCTGCTGTGGGGCTTAGGGGAAACCTAGCCCAGAGCATAAGGGGGGGCGCTCTGGGCTAGGGGTCTATCGGTTTCGGCGCTCTGCCTGAACCTGCTCTACCAACTTCTGCATTACTAACTGCCCTTTGGCTGTGTCGTATTGCTTGTTTAGTGTCGCTTTGATTTTGTCGTTGCGGAACTGATTGCGTAAATCGTTTAGGCGCTCGTCGCTGTAATCACGAAACATACCTAGCGCCCATTGGTCGAACGCTTGTGCGATTGTCTGGGTCATTAGTTGCTCCTTAGATAGATGTTTCCAATTGTAGCAACCAAGTCGTCTTTCGCCGATTGGTCTAGTTCTGGCGTGTCGTGAACAACACCGATAATGTGTCCAGCGGCACGCTGTCGCCCGAACATAAAGGTCAGGTTATCGTTTTCGATAATAGCCCTGCTTAGTTCTTCCTGTTCTTCGCCAGAGTTGCCTGTTTCCTTTTCGGCTTTGACGATTGCCCAGACTGCGTTGTAGATGTCGTCTCGGGCGCTGTCCATTTGTTCTTGTGTGATAAGCATTGTAATCCTTTGGTTAGGCTAGGGGGCAAGTTGCCCTGCCCCCTAGCAAGTTTGTTTAGAGTTGGTCTAGCGCTCGCATACGGCGCTCGTGTTGCTCGTCAATTTTCTCGGCGCACTCGGCACAGATGTCTAGTTTCTCAAACTTGACTAGCGGTTCGAAAACATTGACTTCTAGGCACAAATCGCATTTAGGCGTGTCGGTCATTACTCGCCCGCCTTTACGATTTTGTAGGTGTCGCCTTTGGCGTTGATTGTTAGCACGCTGTCCAGCGGAATTGAGCGAAACGCTTGCTTTGCCAAATCCCAGACGGGAATTAGTTTCTTTTCCCCGAAATCGTAAGCGGCTTCACCACCAGCCAACTTGCTCTGGTAGTTGGTTGTTGCGGTCATCTTGCGAACTTCGCCTGTGGTTCTCTTGACGAATTCGATAGTAAAGAACTTGCCATTTAGGTCGTATAGAAACTGCCCAACTTCATCGGCTTTTAGTGTCTTTTCCATTTGTTGCCCCTGCTCTCTTATTCTCTTTATCAAGCCTGATTGCCTGATACCTAAACTCTATGCCCAACCAGCGACAAAACCGACACTTGTAAGGTGAACACTAGGTAAACGCTAGCCTAACACCAACCCAACAAACAGCCAACAGCCGAAAGAGCATAGAAAAAGCGCGGCTGTTGGCTGTTTGTTGGGTTGGGACACGCCCGAGCTTTTACACTCGGGCGTGTCGCAAGTCCTAGTCCAGTTTGTTATCCTGCTCAACCAAGTGGCCAAGGATACTAAACTTGCCCTTGATTCTGGCCGGTATGTCGATTTCCTCAACATCGCCCTCAACTTCTGAGGCCAGCACCTTCCATTCTTGGTCGGTCAGTTCGCGGCCAATTACTCGCTCAAAGTCGCCGCGAGTCCATACGATTTCGATTCTGTTTTCTAGCACGGTAAATCCTTTCAGGTTTTGGGGGTGGCAGTTTTGGGAAGGTCTGCCAACTTCATCGGGGGAACTATCTGGCTACTACTGCACCAGTTTTGATACCGCTAATAAAGGTGTTTAGCGTTTCGGCTACTACTTCCAACTGCTCTAAGGTCATCTTAGTAGATAGCAAGTCATAACTTCTGTAATTGCTATCCCCGAACACCCCGTTTAGATAGGTGAAAGTAGTTTCTTCAATTTGGAACGAGTGCTGCCCATCGCTATCCGCAAAAATCTTGACGGCGAGGTCTCGGTCAGCGTGAGGTGCTCTTAGTTTTACATCGCCCTCATCGTCTAGCGGTTCGCTAGAAAAAGTGGTAGAGTGCTCACCCTTGACCCAAGTGTTGCGGTCGCCACAAATCTCAACTTCACTTGTGGTTTTGATAACTACTGCTTTCGACATAATGTCTCTTTCTCTTTTCTAAATCGTAGCCCCGATGGCTACAAGTAAAACAATACTATTAGCCCCGACAAAACCGACACTTCTAGGTAAACACTAAGTAAACAATTTTGTTTACCTGCCGTTCACCAACCCAACAACAAAGTAAACAACAGGTAAACAGCTATGAGGCAAGCCGGCTGTTTACCTGTTGTTTACTTTGTTGTTGGGTTGGGAGGCTCCCCGCCGGCCAGAGGGGGACTGACCGGCGGGGAAGTTTCTAGGCCTGAATTACTCGGACCGGACCTTCCCAGTCGTGAATCGGCTTGTGAGCCCATTCAAGCGCTTCGTCTTCGGTGGCGAAGTATGGTGCCCATTGGACACGCAACCAACCGCCAATGTTGACTTCGAGAGTGTATCGAATGCTTGGCTCGCATTCGTGGCCTTCCATAGTTTCAGTTGCTTCAGCGAACATAAGTCCGCAACCTGAGCATTCTTGGTATCCAATTTGTGGCACGGTGTTTCCCTTCTAGTTGTGTGAGTGAGTCAGTTTAACAACTTGACTCAGGTTGTCTAGGGGGGACCTATTCGAACGCTTGCCTGTCTTCATCAGTAGCAACCCTGATAAAGAACGGAGCAGTGCCTGTGTTCTCATCGTGAGAGTAGCGAGTTGCGCTTAGTTGCCCGAATTTGTCGATTCGGAATTCTAAGCGAAAGTCGCCGTTTAGCGATAAGGCGCTGAGTATCTTCTCAGCCTTGATTAGCGCCCTGAAGCCTGTGTGAGTCCAACGCTGAGAGTCGCAACTAATGTAAACATCAGTTTCTTTATCAGCGTCATTATCGGCTAGCCAGTCTTGGAGATAACTATCCAAGTCATCGGCTTGCCAGTGCCAGCATTCGCCTTCTCGACAGTCATCGGCGGGTATCTCATTGCCTTTCTCATCAAGTAAGCCTTCGCCGTCATCATCAACGGCTGAGCAAAGGCAGTCAGTAGTAATGCTTGCGCTACTGATTATTTCTTCCATGTTGTATCTCCCTAGTTTCTTATCAAGCCCGTTTGCTTGATGTATAAAGACTAGGGTATCTCTCTCAATAACCGACACTTCTAGGTAAACTCTCGGTTAACAAATGCCGTTATCAAACTGTTATCAACACGCCGCCAACCCAACAACTACTAGGGAAACGAAGTTTCCCAGTAGTTGTACAATTTGCGAAGCAAATTGGCAAATCGGCAATAGCAAGCGAAGCATAGCTATTGCCGATTTGCTGGGTTGGCGCGACACGCCCGGGCGTACGACACGCCCGGGAATTTGTTCATCTAAAGTTTACCTAGGCGACACGCCCGGGCGGTTGGGGGGAACCTGCCCGGGCGTGTCTATCTAGGGGTCTGGCTAGTCCATAAACCAACTAACCAGTTTGGCAATCTGCTTGGCGAATACCAAGCAGAGAACAGTCATCACGGCGATAGTCCAGAGAACATCAGCGGGTGGTATGTTCGGTTGGTCTGCCAAAGTTGCTAGCAGACCATAGGCACTCGCATAAATTGCGAGAACGATTGGTGCGGTGATAATTCCAAAGCCTAGACGGCGAATAAAGAACTTCATTAGTTCGCCACCTTTTCACGCTGAACATTGGCACAGGCGTAGCAGATTGTGCCAATTCGGTCTAAGCACTCCAAGAGCAGAGCGTCAGTGCCAGAGTGAACGATGTTTTCAGTAGTGCCACAGATAGAACAGATGTTCATAATTATTACTCCTAGATTAGTGAGAGAGCGGGGGATTGCTCCCCCGCCCGCTCGGTTGATTATTCGGTTGCGGTGCTAGTTGCTTTGACCATAGCCAAAGCGTCCTGAGTAGCGTGAACTACGCCAGTCTTGTAAGCCAAGTCCCAAACTTCTCGCAGGCTTACTACTTGATTAGGCGTGAGGTCGTGGCTATCAGCGTATGACTTTACCAAGTCATACATCTCAAAGAACGCTACTTCACTGCGGTTATCTTTTTGCTCCATAATGCTCTATCCCCTAAGATAGTTTTGCTAAGTTGTCTTGCTTAGCCAAGTTATCAGGCTTGCTTGCCTGATGTATAAAGACTATGCCCTAAGTGTAAAAAACCGACACTTCGTAGGTTAACAATAGGTAAACTCTCGGTGAACGGCTAGGGGGGGTAGGGTTAGCCGACTGCCCCAGCCAGCCCCCCGCCAGGTGTCAGAAACGACCAACGACCATTTTGGCTAGGCAGTAGCCTAAACGGCGGCGTGGTAGACTGGGCCTATGATTATACAACTTAATCCGCCTTTGCCATTGGACACTCCGAAGGGCTCGGCCTTAGCGCACTTCTTGATTGATATGGGTCCTGAGCACAACATTCAGTGGGTTTGCTTCCAGGATGAAACGGGCGAGTGCTGGACCTGGCAGAACAGCGACGTTAGGGCCCAGAAGAACGTTACGATGCATCGCTACCCAGCTGGCAAGTAGATAACGGTTTGGTAACAATTGCTGCGGCATGCAAATACTGCTTAATATTTAATTAACATAATCAAATATTTAGTTGTAGTAGCGGTGTCTGCTGCGCCCCCAATATGCAGGTTTCTTTAAGTAAACAAATGTTGTCAAGTATTCCCAGACTATGTCCTTGTTTTAATCTATAGTAGGAACTATGGAACCTATAACCCCACAGATGAAGCGAAAAGCTTTCGAAGAGAAACGAGCTAACGAGCGTAAAGCGCTCTATGCCGTTGGACATATCCTTGACGACGCCGATGAAGCCGTTAAAAGAGACCCTGATAACAAAGCGGCTATCTACGAAAGGTCTAAGGCAGTTCGCCGCGAGAACCAGCGAGAGATTGACACTGCTTACGCAGTCAAGTCTGGGGCTACCATGGCTGAACTTGCTGAAAAGGGCAAGGACATCGAGGTAAGCGGAGATGCGCTGCGCCGGGCCAAAACTGGTCAGAAGCCTAAGATTCAGACCACTCTTTAGGAAAGACTAATGGCGGGCCGCGTCCACGAGTTCCAACTGGGTGTATTTCCACCAAAAATGCCCATTTTTGGAAGCAGAAGAATCAATGATAGAATCTTTACTGGCCCTAGGGGCTCAGTAATGCGTTACGGTGCATCACCTGCCGCATCTGATGTCGTAAAGAAGCCCTATAATGTGTCTTAAATGTGGAAATTGCAGTGCCGAACATGACATACTAGAAGACGACGACACCGTCGATATTTGGGATAGGAAATAACATGGAACCAGTAGATAACCAGTTTGGTACCTATCAAGAACGTAAAGACAAGATTTTGTCTAACGTACAGGCGGGTGGTGCCGCCTTTAGCGCTCTGTGGAGGAAGCACGGCGTTCAAAGAAAAAACATGTCTCTAAACGCTGAAGTGCGTGCAAAAGCCATCATGGATGATAAGCTTGATGAAAACGTTAGAGAAATCGACACCGCTAATGCAGTACTCAGGGGCGACACTATGGCTGACCTTAAGGAAGCCAGCAACATGGGTATTGACCTCGAGGTAAGCGGAGACGCTCTCCGTAGAGCTAAAAACAATCTTCCACCTAAACTTCACAAGGAGTAAACATGGCTGAAAAGAAAAAGGCGTTTAAGCCTAAAACCAAGCAGGGCACTACCAAAGACGGCAAGAAGGTCTACGGGCCGTTTAAGGGCTCTGCCAAGAACGGTGGCCGCCCAATCATGTCCGTAGTGAACGCAGACGGCTCTCGCACTACTATTGATGCTGCTAAGTACAAGTACGAGAAGACTCATGGTAAAGTGCCAAAGGGTAAGGATGTTGACCACAAGGACAACAACCACAATAATGACAACCCTAAGAACCTCCGCGTTCTAGCTCACGGCAAGAACACCGCCAAAGAGAACAAGCGCCGCGCCGGCAAGAAAGAGAACGACAAATGAGTAGTCATTACGCAACAGGCGAGCCTGGAGAAGTTAAGCCAAAGTCACAGTCACCTGATGGCCACCCTGAGCGGGTTTACTACGATGACTGCGAAAGTCAGCACGGACAAAAAGGTCAAAACTGCCTAGTACAGGGCACCGGCGACGTCGTACACATGTGCGAGCCACACGCGAAGGATTGGTAATGGAACCGAAAGACCCTCAGTTTGATAAGCCTAAGAGTCACTTTGAAGAAGTGTTTGGCATGCTTTACGGAGAAGACACCCTAGCCCGTATGAAGAAGAGCGAGGCTGAAAAGAAAGCGGCCGAGCCTGACGAGCAGGATGATGACCGCGACCCTAAGCACGACCACTGGGACGCGTAGTAATGGACCCGAAAGACCCTCAGTTTGAGTACGGTAAGCCTAGGAACGCTTTTGAAGAAGTCTGGGGCGCAATTTACGGAAACAGTGGCAGCGACCGCAGCTTGTCGGCTATGCAGAAAAAGCAGGATGAACAGAAGGCCGCCGAGCAAAAAGAAACCGATGAGAAGTTTGACGAAATCATCAAGAACAACGAGCCTGACAAAGATAAGTAATGAAGCCTAATAAGTCCCAGTTTGATGACGCCCCTGAGTGGTGGGCCACTACTATGACTTCTGATGAGATGGCCTCAATGACTGGGCCAGAGGATGCGGGAGAAGCGCCTGATAAGGACACCCCTGAGGCTAGCGAGTGGCTAGATAAAACTACGGAAAAAAATACTCCGCCTTTTTAACTAATTTTGGTTTATACCAAATTATCTTTACTCTACCGAGATACTAGTATTAAGCGTCTTGCGCGGGCGCTACTTATCTCTAGAGAAAGAATAGACATGTCAGTAGACTCGAGCGGCAAGCAAGCCGTTGATTTTGTATGGGGAAACGTCCCTATGCAGCCGAACGATGACCGTGCGGCAACCATTTCAAACATCGGTGGTAGCACCGGTGACTATGGATGGTCAGCAACTACCCAGGTAGCCAGCGTCCGTCTAGACCCAGCCCTTGACAACCACGCCAACGTAGAGGCTGGATGGTCAGGTTACCCAAGCTTTGTGGCTGGAGCAGGTAACTACATTGTTACTGCGGCTTCAGGTAACGGAACCACTGTTACCTACCAGTCACAGAACTTCTTGGCACCAGGTACTGTTGTAAACATCACCGGCCTAACCGCCTCAGCATACAACCTATCAGGTGTAACTGTTGCTACTTCTAAGTTCGGTAACTTCACCGTTACTAACTCAGCTAACGCAGGTGAAATCACCGGCCAGCGTGGCAAGGTAGAAAGCACCACTGCTCTAAGTGCAGCTGACGGTGTCGGCCTTGGTTACATCATCGTACCTAGCGTTGTAGGTGCAACCACTGCTGTTGCTCTTGACGCCCTACGTGACGCTGGTTACGAAGCAGCTAACATCACCACTGCCTCTGCAACAGCTAACGCTAAGAAGGATGTAACTCGCTTCAACGCCACCTCGGCTACTGTAGCGGTTGTTTACACCACCTCAGCAAGCACTGCTTACCCAGTCGGTACCAAGATTACCTTGGCCGCAGGTACCGCAGCAGGCAGCAGCCCAGTTAACCTTCCTGCATACGCACTTGGTACTTGGACTGTAACCGCTGCTGCATCAGGTAACATCACCATTGCTGGTACTGGATTCACCGTAGCAGACACTACCGGAATCAACGAGACCGGAAACGTATTTGGTGTTGCTGGAACTATCAAGACCCAGTCAACTGCTGCTAACGCTGCAAGCATTGCGACTGACGCAACTATCACCATCACCCCATACGCTGCTGCAAGCTAGTAGCCCCAAAGAAGGACCCCAGCCAATCGGCTGGGGTTTTTCTTTTGCCAAGTTTATTTAGTTAAAAGCTAATAAAATCTAAACATGAGTGAAAACATTGAAGGCGCAGCCGCCAAAAGAGCTGCTAGTGGTGCAGGCCGTTCGTCGGGTACATTTGCAGGACTTGTAGGCTACCTGCTTGGTCGTGGCAGGAGAGGTGGTAAGGGCAGTAAAAAAAGCGGCCCACAGACCGCTGCTGACTGGCACAACGAAGAAATCGCTAAGCGTTATGACTTTGGTAGAGAAAACACTAGAACCCTGCGTGACTGGCAGATAGATGAGTCAAAAGCCAACACCAGCTTTACCCGCGAAGAAGGTGCAAAAAATAATGACTTTATCCGCACCCGTGCATCAAATAAAGACGCAGCTACAATTAGGCGCGGAGACTGGGCAAGCGCTGCTCGCACCGGAGCTAGGTATTCCGCAGGTGACATAATCATAAATGATGGCGGAGGCTTTTCTGTCTCAGGTCCAAGACAGGGTTCAGCGCCTCTAAAAACACCTAAGCCGCCCACTGGTAGAGCCGGTTCAGCCAGAGACGCAATTGCTCCGTCTAAGTCTACCGTTCCTAAGGGAAAGCAGTTTACACCTCCTGCTCCTGCTGCACCCGCTGCCCCTGCTAGAGCTCCTAGAGGGACTTCTAAGCCTGGGGGCGGAAAATCAGCCCTAACCGGGCTTGACCAGCCAGTATAATCCATGCTTCAGCGCAAAGTAGACATTAGACACAAGGGCCCGCTAGCGCGTCGCTCTGGTGTCGTCACTGCGCTGGATAACCAGACTCAAACTGCACCCACAGGGCGCGGAAGAGAATTTAGAGACGCACTAACTAGGGCGGTAGGCGCAGTACCTGGCGTGCCGTTTGCTGCAAAGGAGTGGGGCTGGTGGCTTCGTTAAACAAAGATTTTAGGAAAGCTATGCCTAAGCCCACTATTATCAAAGACTCACGGTTTGGTATTAGAAAGTTTTATCTAAACCCAAATGAAAAGCCGTCTATCTTTGTGTACAACAACCCCGGCCGTAACTGGTGGGGAACAAGATAGCCTTTATTTGCTCAGCAAATAGGCTAATCTATTTAAGTATTCGAAAGGAATAACATGGCAACTTTCACTGCTGTCCGCATACTAGGACCTGTTCAGCTTACTACTACAGCCACCAACACCTCATACACCGTTGGTTCTGGGAAGACCGTTGTAGCTAAGCAAATTATTTTTAACAACACCTCAACGTCTGCCGTTACTTTGCAGGCTTATGTAGTGCCAGTTAGCGGTTCTGCCAGCACTGCAACCGCTATTATTACTGACCTATCTATTGGCCCTAAGTCACAGGTTATCTGGAGTGCCGACATCCCAATGGTCGCTGGAGAAAAGCTTCAGCTTTCTGCAGGCACCGGTGCTGTAGTTACTACTGTCGTTAGCGGAATCGAGATTGCATAATGCCACGTTCAGGTGATATCCAAGTTTACGGCCCTACCGTTCTTCCAAACAACGATGATGGTGACCGCAACATTTTTGTCTCTACCGCAGACCCAACATCGGGTCAAGGCCAAGACGGAGATGTCTGGATTAAATACGCGTAGTAGGTAGACATGCCTGACGTATATAGAAATAAAGTTTATGACCTGGGCGCGTGGCGTAACGTCGTTGCCCAGTACGTAAAGGTTTCTGGCTCATGGGTAGCCGTTACCGCTATGTATACGAAAGTCAACGGCACTTGGAAGACCTCATACCCATTCCCGCTTTCATCAGATACGACTCTTTCGGCCCTTACTGTAAATGGCTCAGATGTGTTATCTACTCTCGCATTTGCTGCGCCTAACGGCACTACCTCAGTAACTCTTGCGGCCACTGCTACTAACCCCGCGTCTACAATCACCGGCCTTGGTGCTAGGTCAGTTAGCCTTGCAGGTAACCCAAACAACCTAAACGTAGTGGTTACCGCAGAAGACGGCGTTACAACCAGGACTTATACAATTGTGGTTACTGTAGCGCCGCCTTCAACAGTTACTATCTACTGGGCGTATTGTAGTTCAGGCGGATATGAGCCAACACAAACTGGTAATGCAACTATTAGCGGAACTAACGACCCTGTCGTTGCCTGCAACAATAAAAAGGCCGAGCTAGGAAATCCGCCTAACTGGGTCTGCCAAGGTACATCTGCCCCTGCTGCTCCTGGCTGTACACCCGTTCCGCCAACTCCATGCTGCCAGACATCTTACTCCACATTTGATGGTAGGGTTGGAAACACCTGCTACTACACTTTCTACCAGACAGACCCCTGCGCTGGGACCACATGCCCTAATGTTCCTTACACTGTAGTGGTACCTTCCAGCGGAAGCTGCCCAGAGTTCTAATTCGAGGATAAAATGAGAGCTGTTATTAAAGTTAAAGTTGGCGATGAGCTCGCTGGCGGAATCTCCGTACCAAACTTTGAAGACTCACCGTGGCTAGCTATCTCTGCGGCCCCGTTGTCTATTGTAGACGTCACGTCCCTGCCAGTCGTTCCAGCAGAGGGAAGCGCATGGGACGGAGAACGCTTTGACACGCCATCCACTAGAGCACCATTAGCCGGGCACATTAGTCTCGCTTTTATCGTAGAGGGTAAATGCGCACACGTAATGCCTCTAAGCCCGACGTTTAATCCAGCATTAATTGCGGCGTTCCGAAGCGGCGCTACATTTGAAGTGGTGCTAGACCCACCTGCGGACTTTACTTATGACCCAGAGCAGTGACTGGGAAAAGTTTAAACAGGACTCTCAAGGCTACGCAGAAAGCATTGCTAAATCTGCCAGACCGTGGGACTTTTTAAACCCTAACACCGAATACGCAAGTAAAGAAGAAGCATCTAGTAGGCTAGACATTTGCAAGTCTTGCCCGTTTCTTATTAAGGCCACTGTTCAGTGCAAAAAGTGCGGCTGCTTTATGAAAGCAAAAACTAAGTTAAAGCAAGCAACCTGCCCAGAAGGCCACTGGTAGTTAGTCATTACATATCTACAAATTTCTGTAACACTGTTATAGACGTTTAGTTTTTGGAGTTGTGATGACTATTGCCGAGCTAGCCACTACGCTTGCTGGATTTGCCGCCTTTCTAACCTTTATCGCCGCAATTATTTCCTGGGTGTTTAGGCGGTACATGAACAGCGTTCTATCTCAACTAACTAAAGAATATCTCTCAGAATTGAAGCCAAACTCAGGCTCTTCGATGAGGGATGAAGTCAAAGCTATACGTTCCGACCTTACTGACCTCAAAGTTGATTTGGCAAGTCTAGAAGGAAAGTTCGACCAGCACATTAAAGAAACATCTTTTTGATAAATACCTGAGCCACTGATTTAAGGAGAAAATATGAAATGCGACAACTGCGAAGCTCTAGCGGCTTACAAGCACGACCCAAAGATTGCTAACGTAGCCTTCTTTTGCGCACCGCATCTACCTGTTAATTTGCGTTCGGCAGCGGATAACTACCTGATTGTAGAGACCCCAGCGCCTACGACTTCTAAGAAGAAGTCAACCTCAGCTCCTGCAGCAGAAGAGACTGCGTCAGACGAATAATGAGAATTATTCGCGTGCAGGCAGTGCAGGCACACGCTGTGCCAAAAACCGCCCATGCGCCTAGAGGACCGTTTCCGCCGGAGCTGCGCGGATTCAATCCAAAAGCGGGTGAGCTAAGTGTCGATGGCGCAGACATGGATGACCTTGAAGAATTTGGCGATGACGCCCACCCTTCCGCACAGCCAGAGATTATTACTGACTATGCCCCTGAGCAGAACGAAGACGGTTGGGGATTTGAGCTTGGAGCTACTGCTCAAAATAATTTTAAACCAGAGAAAAGATACCGCTGTCGTTATTGCCGTACACTAGTCTTAGAGAATCAACTTGACTACCACGATTGTGAGGACTAATGGACCCGTTTTTTTATCTAGGTTTGCGCCAGGGCGGTAAGAAGAAAAGCACCCCTGTTCAAGAAACAGACGAGGCCGCCTCTGAACTTATCAAGGGCGAGGGACAGGATGAGGACGACCCCGATTTTGAGGTTCAAGACTCTGCTGTATCTGCAACTACCTCTAGCAACCCTAGTCGGCCTAGAACCCTAAGCGCAGGGTACGACAGTAAAAATCAGGTCATGACGGTTTTATTTCGTGACGGCCAGTGGTGGGAGTATCGAGGCGTTTCGCCGAGCATTTGGCGAGGCTTTAAATTTGCTGATTCTAAGGGCAAGTATCTTCGCTCATCTGGGCTAGATAGCTGGGGCGATATGGGCCCGGCTAACGTGTCTGCGATGCCTAGACACCGACGCGTACAGCTTAACCAATTGACTAACTGGGCTCAGAACATGTATCCTAATGAGAGGCCTTACGAAGGATAGTAATGAAATCAATCGGACCACTATACGTTGACACAATAAAACTTAAACACCCAACTCTCCCACTATTTGAGTGGGGCTGGTCACAGGAGACTGAGCACCCATACAGAGAAAGCAAAGTCTGTGCGGTATTCTGGATTCCGTTTGTGCCACGAGGTTACGCACTTGGCATCTGGGGTGACTCAGTTAGAGAAGAACAGGCGCTTCGCAAAGTCGTCAAATTCGGGCGCAATAACCCAAATGACATCCCTGTAAACGACATACGTCGGTACGTCCCTATCGACAGAGAAGAGGGTTGGTAATGCCCTGGTTTAAAAAGAAAACTAAGTGGGACAAGCCCTTCTCTGAGAAGATTGCTAAGAGGGTTTCTAGGATACCTACCGGTGAGCTTTCTGTTTGGGCAGACCAGACTATATACGAGGTTGGCAGACTCCTTAGCCAATACGAACGTAGTCGCTCAATAGAAAATATGACCGAGCTTGCTGAAGGCGCAGAGGCGCTCCACGCAGTAGTTCATGAGTTAAATAAGAGAATGAACAGCACTCTATAGATTTTAATATTTTTATGTGTTATCATTCTTTAGCCAACCTATTTCTCTCCCGTGTGGCACTTGGTAACCCTGAGTCGTCTCGGCTCAGGGTTATTTAGTTTTAAGGTATTAGATGAGCACAGTAGAAGATTTTTACGACGAAGACGACGAACTAGAGCTAGAAGACCAACTCGAGCCTGAATATGAGGAAGAGTATGATGACGGCCTAGATGAGCTGTCACGCGAGTTCGTAAACACGCTAATAGATAAAATAATGATTTTTATCAAGGCGCTTGTTGGCCACGACCTGAGGACCTATCAGAAGCCTCTGGCTCGCCGCATTATTGAGTCTGTGGTTATTAACGAGGGTGAGGAAATCACCGCCCTGGCATCACGTCAGTCAGGTAAGTCCGAGACTGTTGCCGATACCGTAGCCGCTCTTATGGTAATCCTTCCTAGACTTGCCCGTATGTATCCTGACCTTCTAGGCAGGTTTAAAGACGGCTTTAGGGTAGGTCTATTTGCCCCTGTAGAGGGCCAGGCTGAAACGTTGTTTAGCCGTGTTATTTCGCGCCTTACCAGCGAGCACGCACTTGCTGTGTTGGGCGACCCTGAGATTGATGATGAGGCTAAGAAAGTCTCTGGCGTTACTAAGCAGGTAAGGCTTACTAACTCTGGCTCATCCGTAATGATGATGACCGCTAACCCTAGAGCAAAGATTGAGTCTAAGACCTTTGACCTTATCGTTATCGATGAGTGCCAGGAAGCGGATGACTTTATCGTGGCCAAATCTATCGGCCCGATGCTTGCGTCTACAAACGGTACCATGGTTAAGACCGGCACCCCCACTACGCACAAGAATAACTTTTATCGCGCTATCCAGCTAAATAAGCGCCGACAGACAGGACGAGGCTCTCGACAGAACCACTTCCAGTGGGACTGGCGTGATGTGTCTAAGACGAGCCCAGAGTACGCAAAGTTTATTAAAAAAGAGATGCTCAGAATTGGAGAAGACTCAGATGAATTTCAAATGTCGTACAGCTGCAAGTGGCTCCTCGAAAGAGGAATGTTCGTCACCTCAACGACGATGGATGACCTCGGAGACACTTCTCAAGAGGTGGTTAAGGCATGGCACAGGACCCCAGTCGTTGTGGGTATTGACCCGGCACGCAAGATGGACTCGACAGTCGTCACGGTTGTATGGGTGGATTGGGACAGACCTGATGAGTACGGGTTCTTCGACCACCGAATCCTCAACTGGCTGGAAATCCAAGGAGACGACTGGGAAGACCAATACTTCCAAATAGTTAACTTCCTGGAGAACTACGATGTCCTAGCAGTGGGGGTAGACGCTAACGGTGTCGGAGATGCCGTAGCCCAGCGCCTTCGTTTGCTACTGCCTAGGGCTGAGGTTCACTCTATTGGCTCTAGCCAGCAGGAACAGTCCAAGAGATGGAAGCATCTAAAAACCCTAATTGAACGCCGGTTAGTGGGGTGGCCTGCACACGCTAAGACCCGCCGATTGAGAAGCTGGAAGCGGTTCTATCAGCAGATGACTGACCTAGAGGTTAAGTTCCAGGGCCCTAACTTCCTTGCTCACGCCCCTGAAGAAGCACACGCACACGACGATTATGCCGACTCTCTAGCGATTGCCTGCTCACTAACTATGGACTTGACCATGCCATCGGTAGAAGTCACCACAAGCCCATTTTTTAGATAAATTTAGTTTGACCTGCAAATTAGAGAGTTTCATATAAAACTTGTAATGAGGACCTCAACCTTTAACTAGGAGAATAAAATGGCAATTGCCCCAGCACCAAAGTTCCCTGAGTCACCAGGGACCACATACGACCGCAAGGTCACCCCAGCAGTACCTGGCCAGCGTGGCCCACTACGCTTCCAGGAGGGTCTCGGTACCGACACCGATATCCCTGAAGAGTTTGCTAACGGCGCTATGCAGGGCTACGTTCCTGCTGCGGGCCGACCAAACCGTAATGCACCTGTACACACCAAGCCTGCCGAAGAGACCATGCGTGAACGTGCTCACGTAGGCTCAGCAGCATGGATAGAAGCTCCAGACTACCTAGGCGAGTTCTCTACCGGCTCGTTCCAGGACTACGGAACTAACACCTACGAAGAGAAGTTCGTTAGCGGCTCGCACCAGCAGCGCGTTAACCCTGCTCAGGTTCAGGACTAATTTAGTCGGTACTTAACCCCGTCTGCCCTATGTAGGCGGGCGGGGTTAAGTTTCTTAAAGGCAGGACATCATGGCCCTCATTAAGGGTAAAGAAGTAAAAGAGACACCGAGACAGGTGCCCGCTAATCCTCGTCTTTGGAACATGATTACTACACAAGCAAAAACTAAATTTGCTAAGTATCCTTCTCCTGCCGCAGCTCACTGGGTGCACTCACGCTACTTGCAGCTAGGTGGGCGCTTTGTGGACTCTGAGAAAGATGTCGACCCTAGATTTAGAGACAGGGCTCAAGAAGCCATGGACAAAAAAGAAGAAAAAGCTAAGAAAAAGGTCACTAAAGACGTCAGCAAAAAGGTCACCAATAACTAGCACTTCAAGCGTTAAATATTATTTTTGCGCTACACTAGTAACTATACGATGCACCTGACCTAGAACCGGAAGCGTTTTAATTTAATGTCAATCGACTTTTCACCCCCCAGTTATAGAGCGGCGTCTTCTGACCTAACCATCTCTATTTCTCCGCTCGGACTTGTAGAGCTTGCTGATGAAGAGTTTGAGGTACACGGTCCTCGCCTAAACCGCTACTCACTTAACTGGGCCATGTACCTTGGCCACCACACCGGATTTCGTCGCCAGGCCGGCGAGCCCTCTATTGTCCTAAATTATTACAGGGCAATTACCGATTTTATTATTAACTTCACATTTAGCAAGGGCGTACAGTTCCGCTCAGCTAAGGCCACCGAAGCTATCGTCCCGTCACTTCTAGAGCGAATCTGGGAAGTAGACAACAACAAGTCCACCGTTCTCTGGGAAATTGGACAGCAGGGCGGCGTGTCCGGTGACTGCTTTATTAAGGTTGCTTACGAAGAGGCTTACACAGATGCAGCTGGGGGATACCACCCGGGTCGTGTTCGCATCCTGCCCCTTAACTCGTCTTTTGCATTCCCTGAGTTCCATCCACATGACCGCGAGCGCCTTATCCGTTTCAAGCTCAAGTACCGCTTTTGGGGCACCTCGCTAGAAGGTACTCGTCAGGTTTACACCTATACTGAAATCCTCACGGACGACATGATTGAGGAGTATCTAAATGATGAACTTATTGACTCGCGCCCTAACCCACTCGGTGTTATACCTATCATTCATATTCCTAATGTTCGTGTCTCTGGTTCTCCTTGGGGTCTTAGCGACTGCAATGAAATTATTAGCATTAACCGCGTATATAACGAGACCGCTACGGACATTGCGGACATCATCAACTACCACGCAGCCCCTGTAACTGTTATCACAGGCGCTAAAGCTTCTCAGCTTGAGAAGGGCGCTAACAAGGTTTGGGGAGGCCTTCCAAAAGACGCTAAGGTTATGAACCTAGAGGGCGGCGGCACAGGTCTAAAGGGAGCTATGGACTTCATGGACCGCCTAAAGCGAACTATGCACGAAATGACTGGTGTGCCCGAGACCGCCTTGGGAACTGCCCAGCCTATCTCAAACACCTCTGGTGTTGCACTTAGCATTCAGTTCCAGCCTTTGATGAACCGCTACCACCAGAAGATTGTGCAGTATGCGCATGGCCTAGAGCGAGTTAACGAGTTGGTTCTTCGCACCCTAGCGATTAAAGAACCCGAGACGTTCTTCTTCGACCCTAACTCGACTACGCTTCCAAAGCCAGACCAACTAATGGAGCTAGACCCGGCTGACCCAGAGACTTACCGCACCTACTGCCACTTCCCTCCACCGCTACCTCTAGACAAGCTAATCGTCTTGAACGAGGTGCAGTCACTATTGTCTCTAGGCTTGCAGTCTAAGGAAGGCGCTCTGCGTGACCTTGGCGAGGAGTTCCCAGAGTCGAAGCTCCAGGAGATTCGCCAAGAGCTTATCGACGACGCTCTTGCTGAGGGTTCATTGAACTTGATTAAGACCGAAATTCAGAACGAGATTATGTCTCTTACTGGAATGTCTGTAGACCCGAGCGGTAACGCTATGCCTGCTGCTCCTGAACAAGTTGCCATGGCGCAACAGGGTGCTGCACAGACACCGATTCTAGACCCTGCAATTATCGAGAACCTACGACTAGGTGAAGCAAAAGTTAGAACCAGGCTTGTAACTGAAGCCTATGGCACCCGACTTCCGCAACGCCAAGTTCCGCAGGATTATCAAAAATAATGCGGGTTTAGCAACAAAATAATAAAAATGTCAAGTCATACTTGATATTGAAAACACACCGAGCGGTCATACGAGCTACGGACGCAAGTCCACATGAAAAACGACCTAAAGAAACTAAGGAATCAACATGGAAACAGCAGAAACTCAGGCTGTTGCTGCAGAGGCATTTGCCGCTGAAGCAGGAGTCACACCAGTAGTAACAAGCACTGACGCTGATGCGCCAGCTGCTATCAACATCACCGAAACCCCCACCACCCCAGCCTCTTCTAAGTCATACACTGAAGAGGACTTGGCTAAGGTCAGGGCTCAGGAAAAAGACAAGCTCTATCCTCAAATTGACAAGCTAAAGTCTGAACTCGAAGAGCTAAAAAAGGCTCGCGAAGAAGAAGTAGCTGCCAAGCTTGCGGAAAAAGAGTCCAAGGATGCTGAGGCCCGCGCAGCGGCTGAGGCTGACATGGACGTTCGAGACCTGCTTAAGCAGAAAGAACTCGAATTCAACGAGCAGTTGGAGCGTGAGCGTCAGGAACGCGAACGCGCCTTCGCGCTACTGGAGCGAGAGAAGCAGTTTACAGAACTCCAGTCTTACAGGCAGACACTGCTGGAGACTGAGCGGGAAAACATCATCCCCGAACTTGTAGACCTCATCGCGGGCAGTACCCGTGAGGAGCTCACACAAAGCGTTGAGAGCTTGAAAGAGCGCTCAGCAAAAATTCTTGAGAGTGCACAAGCAGCGATGCAGAACACTCGAAGGGAAATGACAGGCACAAAGGCTACTTTGCCGCCTGCCGGGCCAATGGACATCAATTCGGAGCAACGTAACTTCACGGCTGAGGAAATCTCAGCCATGCCGATGAACGAATACGCAAAATATCGCCAACGTCTATTGAGCGACAAAGCTCAGGGACGCGGGCAGGGTCTGTTCGGTAACTAACCTAAACCCAAGTCAATCACTACGTCTTTAAGGAGACAACCACATGGCATCAGGTATTACGGGAACTGGCAATCTAGCCGCAGCCCCTACCTCATACTCGGGTACTAACACCCAGCTAACTCAGGCGATTCAGCAAATCTGGTCAAAGGAAATCCTTTTCCAGGCTATGCCAATCCTTCGCTTTGAGCAGTTCGCAGTTAAGAAGACTGAACTAGGTGTTGCACCTGGTCTTCAGATTAACTTCCTACGTTACAACAACCTTGGAGTTGCATCACCACTTGTTGAAGGTGTTCGTATGCAGACCAACGCGTTGACCGCACAGCAGTTCTCAATCACCGTTTCGGAGCACGGTTACGCACTAGCAGTTTCAGAGCTATTGCTTAACGCTTCATTCGATGATGTAATGGCTTCGGCATCGCGTCTTCTAGGCCGTAACATGGCCCTTTACCTAGACAAGTTGAGCCGCGACACCCTATACAGCGCGACCTCAACCATCTACGGTGAAGACCGCACCGACATGCTCGCAATCACCGACGGAACTGGTACCTTCAACCAGTACGCATACGGTACTCTTGGAACCAGCCGTGCTTCAATGACCGGTAACTTCCACTTGACCCCACGCACCGTCAAGGATGCAGTTGAGACCCTCTCGACTAAGAACATCCCAAGACTAGGCGAGACCTACGTTGCTTTCGTGCACCCACACCAGAGCCGCCGTTTGCGCGACACTGCTGAGTTCATTGAAGTAACCAAGTACGCAGCACCTGGTAACTTCATGCTTGGTGAAATCGGCCGTCTATACGACACCGTATTCATCGAGACCACCCAGGTTCGCAAGGTTGTCGGTGGAGCAGGAACCAGCTACACCGCTGACACTGCAGTCACCCCAACCGTAACCCCTGGTGGTGGCTACATTACCCCAGCTGAGTTCACCGGTAACGGTGGCGCAGACCGCTACGACTCTATCTTCATTGGAGACAACGCATTCGGTCACGCTATCTCACTACCTGTTGAGCTTCGCGACGGTGGTATCCTCGACTTCGGTCGTGAGCACGCACTAGCATGGTACTCAATCTTCGGTCTTGGTCTAATCACTGACCAGGCTGTTGTGATTGCAGAAACCAACTAGTAACAACTTGTCAAGGGGGGTCAGCAATGGCCCCCCTTTTCAAACCCAAATCAGCTATTAATTAGGAGAACACACCGTGGCAACACAAAAAAGAGCAACCGATTTTACCGGTCGTCAGCGCGAGCAGCTTCAGGCTGAAGCGATTGAAAAGCAGCAGGAAGCTGCAAACAACATGGCTATGGCCACTGCTGAGGCAGCGTTTAAGGCAGAGCACGAAGTTCTAGACGCAACCAAGCCAAACAGGGTAGAAACCGTAGTTGTTGAAGAGATTAAGAAAACCTCTGAAAACGCATCTGTAGTTATCCGTGTATCTGAGGACATTGAGTCAATGACCTTTGGAGCAGGAAACTACTACAGTTTTAAAGCCGGTCAGAAGTACGAAGTAATCCCAGAGATTGCAAATCACCTCGAAGCAAAAGGTTATCTAGCAGCTAGACTCTAGACCTATTTGCAAACACTACAGCGGGCTTAGGCCCGCTGTTTTGTTTATCCAGACATTTTTGCTGCAGTAAGGCAACATAGAAGTAGTCAATTTGTAAAGGGTCTTTTATGGCAACTCTCACGGAACTTGTGGAAAAGGTAAGGACTGAGTTAAACGACCAGCCTAAACAGTTCACCAAGTCATTTACCGGTGACGGTTCTACCAAGGACTTTACTTTGGGGTATAAGCCCCTAGACCTTACTACCCTTATGGTCACTGTGAATGGTACAGTACAAGCCAACCCAACAAATTACACCGCCGAGGCTAACCACGGCGTAATCCACTTCACCTCTGCCCCAGCTAACAACGCTGTAATTAGGATAACTGGAAGCGTTTTCAGGTACTTTTCAGAAGCGGACTTAGAATACTTTGTCAATACTGCCGTAGGACAGCACCTACTTAACCGCACAGACCGGTTTGGCACGCAAATGACAATAAGCATGTTGCCAGAGGTCGAGGCCTACCCCGTCACGATTCTGTCTACTATTGAGGCTCTATATGCCCTGGCAACAGACGCTTCGTTTGATATAGATATCCATGCTCCTGATGGTGTGACTATCCCGCGTGCTCAGCGCTACAGCCAGCTTATGAATCTAATAGGCCAGCGACAGGAACAGTACCGCAACATCTGCTCTGCTCTAAACATTGGTCTATGGAAGATTGAAATAGGAGTGCTACGCCGCGTGAGCCGTACCACAAATAAACTTGTTCCAATCTACATGACTCAAGAAATTGATGATTCTCGCAGGCCGGAACGAGTCTACATTGAGAACAACCTTAATGGCCGTGTTCCTGCGCCTAGCACGGTCGGTATCTATGACCTAATCGTAGAGCAGGGAGACACTTTCTCGGTAACGCTAGACTTCCCAGACGACACTAACTTTAGTGATTTGGTATTTAAGGCGCAAATTCGTACCTACCCTGGCTCACCTACTCTTTGGGCTACTATGACTGTCACTGTCAACAACCCTACGTTAAAGAAACTTACTGTATCCATGACTCCGGAGCAGACTACAAACCTTCCTGTTCGCTGTGCGTGGGACATCCAGGCAACTTCTATATCAAACCCAGACTTTGTTAGAACCTACCTCAGGGGCCAGGTATTCGTTAACAGGCAGGTGACCCTAGACTAATGCCAGACGAGATTATTGTTACGCCATCGCCAGCCATTACAGTAACTGTACTGTCTGGTCAGCCTGGTCCTCAGGGTGTTCCTGGAGACCTTGACGAAGTATACGAGGCTATTCCATCCTTGGTGTCTTATACTCATAATCAGGTCTCCGTAGCTACTACGTGGACCATCACCCACAACCTAAACTTCCGCCCAAATGTAACGGTGTTTGATAGCGCCAACACTATGGTCGAAGGGTCAATAACCCACATCTCTAATACCCAACTATCAGTTAGTTTTTCTGCTGGTATTTCGGGCACGGCGTATCTCTCATAACTAACCTACTTATCTTAAGGAGATAAACACATGTCACGTTCATTTTTGACGGGTATTAACCTAAATAAGAACGAACTTCTAAACGCTAGAATCCAGAACCTGTCTTCAGCACCTTCTAGCCCTGTTGCTGGTCAGATTTACTACAACACTGGCGACAACACCCTCCGCTATTACAGCGGGACTGCATGGGTTACCCTAGCCCAAGGCGGGGACCTGTCCAGTGCTATTTCAGCAGCAATCGATGCTCTGACCACAAATGACATTGAAGAGGGTCTAAATCTCTACTTTACCGACGAGCGTGCTCAGGACGCAGTAGGTAACGCAGTTGGAACCGGTCTGTCATACAACGACGGTAGCGGCGCAATCTCTCCTGACCTTACTTACCTAGTAGACAAGACAACTGCACAAACGCTAACTAACAAGACGCTTACCTCACCTAAGCTAAACGAGGATGTTGCTGTTACTTCTACCGCAACCGAACTTAACATCCTTGATGGTGCGACCCTCAGCACCACTGAGTTGAACTACGTAGATGGTGTTACCAGCTCTATCCAGACGCAGTTGGACGCAAAGCTACCTAAGGCTGGTGGCACCATGACTGGTGCTATTGCAATGGGCACTAACAAGATTACTGGTCTTGGAACCCCTACCGATGCAACAGACGCTGCAACTAAGGCGTATGTTGATGCTGTAGCCGAGGGGCTCCACATTCACGAATCAGTTAGAGTTGCTACTGGTGCAAACGTTTCAATTGCAAATGGCCTTGAAAATGGAGACACCCTTAGTGGAGTAACCCTTGCAACTGGCGACCGCGTTCTTGTAAAGGACCAGACAACTACCTCGGAGAACGGTATCTATGTCGTTCAGGCTTCAGGGCAAGCGGTACGTGCACTGGACTTTGACACTGCACTAGAGGTAGACAGCGGAGACTTTGTTTTTGTAACCTCTGGAACTTACGCTAACACTGGTTGGGTACAGACAAGCCGCCCAGCAACAGTCGGCACAGATGCCATTTCCTTCCAGCAGTTCTCTGGTGCTGGCACCTTCACTGCAGGTAACGGTCTAACCATAACTGGCAGCGAGTTTAACGTAGTCGGAACAGCTGACCGAATTACAGCAAACGCTGACAGCATCGATATTGCTTCTACCTACGCTGGTCAGTCAAGCATTGTTACCGTTGGAACCATCACCACCGGTGTATGGAATGGCACTGACATTGCTATTGCAGACGGTGGTACTGGTGCTTCAACTGCTGCTGGTGCTCGCACAAACCTAGGCGCTACTACCAAGTACGCAGTCAGCAACGGTGCGTTGACCGCTTCTAGCGGCGTAGTTACCTGGACCGTGACCCACAGCCTCGGCACCTCAGACGTAACCGTACAGGTTCGCAACCTTACCAGCAAGGAACTAGTAGAGGTAGACGTGGTAATCACCGACACCAACACCGTCACCCTCTCGTGGGTCTCTGGTGGCGAGCTGGCAGATGCTTACCGCGTAGTCGTGGTAGGCTAATTACCTTAAAGGAAAATAGTTTTGTCAAGAAAATTTCTAACACCCGTAGGCCTACCGTCTGGCAGCACCTTGCCAGCGGCAGGTTCGGCGGGAGATTTATTCTTCAAAACTACTGACACCACTGTCTATGCACACGATGGTACATCGTGGGTTGCTCAAAAGACCGCTGCAGGTGAAGGCGGTAACATAGACGGTGGAACATCGGGCAGCGTTTACGGCGGTACCACACCAATTGATGGCGGAGATTCAGGGAGTTTCTAATGGCACAACAAATTCAAATCAGACGAGATACAGCGGCAAACTGGACATCAGCAAACCCCATACTTGCCTCTGGTGAAATTGGTTTTGAGACAGACACAGGCCGCTTTAAGATTGGTAACGGAAGCACAGCTTGGACTTCTCGTTCGTATGCTGCTCCTGCAATTAACGCCGTGTCTGACCACGCCGCCCTGACTACAAGCGTACATGGAATTGAAGATACCGCAGACCTCGTTGTCACTAGCGACTTAGCTCTTCTAGCTCCGCTTGCTGGCCCTACCTTCTCAGGCACTGTAACCCTCCCTAGCACCACTTCGATAGGCGACGTTAGTTCCACCGAACTTGCTTACGTCAACGGCGTTACAAGCGCCATACAGACCCAACTAGATGGCAAACTAGCATCTAGCACCGCCTCTACCACGTACGCTCCTTTGTCTGGGCCAACCTTTACTGGGACAGTAACCCTACCAAACACCACATCTATTGGCGATGTTTCATCAGCAGAAATAGGCTACGTAAATGGAGTGACCTCGGCAATCCAAACTCAGTTAGATGCTAAGGCTCCTCTTGCAAACCCAACATTTACGGGAACCGTCTCCGGCATTACCAAGAGCATGGTTAGTCTTGGTAACGTTGACAACACGGCTGATGCTGACAAACCAGTTTCAACTGCAACTCAAACTGCCCTTGACGCAAAACTAGCCTTGGCTGGCGGAACCATGACCGGCAAGATTACTCTTGACGGAGACCCAAGCCAGGCACTCCACGCAGCAACTAAGCAGTATGTAGATAATCTTGCTGCTGGCCTCCACATCCACGAAGCAGTCCACGTTGCTACCACAAATACGCTTGCGGTTTTGTCAGGCGGCACAGTTACCTACAACAACGGAACTGATGGCGTAGGCGCAACCCTGACTCTAGGCACTGCGCTAAGTACGATTGACGGTCACTCACTAACCAACGGTGACCGAGTTTTGGTTAAGAACCAGGCTACTGCGGCCCACAATGGTATCTATGTAAGGACCTCTTCTACGGTTCTTACTCGTGCAGATGACTTCAACACTGCAGCCGAGATTGCTGGTGGAGACCTAGTCTTCGTTGAGAACGGCACTCTCTACAACAGCACCTCGTGGGTAGTAGAAAACGAAGTAAACACTATTGGCACCGACGACGTATTGTGGGCGCAGTTCTCTGGTGCTGGAACAGTGACCGCTGGAACCAACGTTAGCGTTACTGGACTTCAAGTTTCAGTTGTATCAGACCCCACATTCTCCGGAGTAGTGACTGCTAGCTCAGGCGTAGCCTTCTCAGACGGTACCCAGACTAAGGTTGGCGTACCATCTATCACCACCATTTCTCAGAAGACCGATTCATACACCCTTGCTAATCTCAACGAGCGAGACACCATTATTGAGATTAACAAGGGTAGCGCAACTACGCTCACCATCCCTGCAGATGGCACTGTGAACTACCCAGTAGGAACTACTCTAGATATCATCCAGACCGGCTCTGGTCAGGTGACCATCGCAGGCGTAATCGGAGTAACCGTTAACGCTACCCCAGGCCTAAAGTTACGTACTCAATGGTCATCTGCTACACTATTAAAGCGGGCATCGAATACATGGCTTGTATTTGGTGACCTGTCAGCATAATAAGGACCACTAATGAGTAAACGAGCCGGTAGAAAGTCTCAACAGCAAAATGACTTTTTGCAGCCTTCCGCTCCAGTAAGCGTATCTGCTACTGACGTAGGAACTAACCGTGCGTTTAACAACGGTGCAGCAACCGTGAGTTTTAGTTTGCCTGGTGGCTCTCCTGCTGCTACCTCATTCACAGCAACTTCTAGCCCAGGCGGCTATACTGCAACCGGCTCGTCCTCGCCTCTAACTGTTGAGGGATTACAATCAAGCACTTCTTACACGTTCACCGTAACAGCCACTAACGCTTCGGGAACATCTGCCGCATCTTCGGCTTCTACTGCTATAACCGCCACTACAGTCCCCGATACTATTGGAACCCCGACTGCGACTGCTAACGTAGACTACGACAATCTAGCTTGGACTGCCCCGTCTACTGGCGGTAAAGGTATCTCTCTTTACAGGTGGACCTCGTCTGACGGAAAAACGGGAACTACCACTTCTACCTCTGTAAACATTACTCAGGAAGCTAACACTGCTCAGACATACCAAGTTCGAGCAGAAAATGCAAATGGTAATGGAACGTATTCTGCCAACTCTAACAGCGTCACGACTTTACCCCCATACTTTCCCCCGTACTTTCCTCCTTATTTCCCACCGTACTTTCCACCGTCTTTTGGGCCATACTTCCCACCATATTTCGGCGGGTTTGTAGGAACATAAATCAAATAATAACTAGGAGAAATAAATGACTGAAAAAACTTGGACTACAGAAGAGCAGCTAGCCCCAGGAATTTTTGTGTACCGTGATGCTCTTACTAACGGCATGGATGTAATAAAGAGGCTAGAGGCAGTCCTAGAAGACCCCTCTACTTACTACAACTATGAAGAGGCCTTGGTAGGATACCGCCAAAAAATGCCTCAGTACCGTGACTGCTACGACTTTAAATATAAGCGCACTGACATAGACAGCGACCAGTCTGCTGCTGGTGATGAGCTAAGGGCTGTCTGGGACACTGTGCATGAGGCCATGGTTGGTCCGGTAGCGGACTACTGCAGAAAATTTCCAATTGGCGAGCTTAAGTACTGGGAAGCTAGCAATTTTATTAAGTATGGTCCGGGACAGCACTTCCAAGAGCACACCGACCACGGCTTCTCTTACAACAGCACACTGTCTGCTGTTCTTTACCCAAATGACGACTATGAAGGTGGGGAACTATTCTTCCGCCTGCAGGGCCTCAATGTAAAAGCGAAAGCTGGGGACCTATTCCTGTTTCCGTCTAACTTCATGTACCCGCACAGAGCAATGCCAGTTACTTCTGGATTCAAGTACTCTATTGTGACTATGCTTGATTACAGCGCCAAGTACCACACTCCAGAGATGTATAAAGATTCTGGGGACTAGTACCTAAAACACTGCGCACATTAATTCGGAACACGACATTTAGGACTAACAATTGACAAGCATAATTAAGTTTTTTTCTAATCGCTCTTGGCTAACCCCTAATAGCATGTCAAAGCCGGAACCTATCATAAAAACTATTCCAGAATGGTATAGAAAGTCGGACAAGTTTGCTGTAGACCCCGTGACCAATGAAGTCTGGGTAGGCCCTGATGGCGGTAAAATGCCAACATGGAAAGCTTGTCCAGCAGTGTTTGATGTAATGGGCGCGGGGTATGCTCTTATGACCCCCTGTGATTTAGAGTTCTATCTAGACCAAGAGGGGGTTATACAGGTAAGAATAGAAAACCCCGCATACAAGGATTTTTGCACTAAACGTCCTCCAATGCCGCAGTTTAAAAACCCGGATGGATATCACCCTCACCATTTTGCTTGGTATCCTGACTGGGGAATCGGTGTTCCAGAAGGCTATAGCGTTCTTTACACCCAGCCTTTAAACAGGTTTGAGCTTCCTTTTTTAACCACTAGCGGAGTCGTTGACAACGATGTCATAAACCAGCCTGGAATGATGCCGTTTTTTCTTAGCAGGTCTTTCCTGGGCATCCTGCCCGCAGGCACTGTCTATGCGCAAATGCTGCCGTTTAAACGAGACAACTGGGAGTCTGAGACAGTTATTAGGTCACAAGAAGAGATTGTTGAAAAATATAAAGAGTCGGCAGAAACATACAGAATACCTAATGGCGGAGTCTATAAAGACAAGGTTTGGACAAAGAGGTCCTACAAGTAATGACGTTGTCGGATAGGGCTTACAAAACTATTTCGGAACTTCTTGCGGAAACCAGAGACAAAGGCGGCCGCTACGTAGAAGCCCCTGAGTTTGTAGTTGACGGCTATCCTAGGTCTGCTAATACATTCTTGGTTACCGCCTTAAACCTGTCCTGGCCTAATATGTCTGTGAAAAGTCACGGCCACGATTCAAAACATCTCTCAGCTGCTGACGGCCTAGTTCCGGTAGTATCGGTAATCAGAAACCCAGTAGACGCAATCGCCTCTTACGCTGTTCACCTATCCCTTTATGACCCAGATAGAATCAATAATTTAGATTTATTGATTGGCCTCTACGGGGACATGTCGAAGCAAGCCCTCGACAATCCACATGTGCTCGCTATCCCATTTGAGGAAGTAGTCTCTGATGTAGCCGGCACACTAGACTTGCTAGAGAGCAAATACGCGCTGAAGAATAGGGTGCGCGTTAGTCCTGAGGAAATACTCAGTCAGACGCAAGACCTTAGTAAGCGGGTTAATTTAGATAAAGAGGCGTTTACTAAAATGGGCCATGTTCCTAGAGACAAGGACCCGGTACACGCAGAAGTTTTGGCAAAACTGCAAGGCCCAGAGCATGAGAGGGTGCTAAGCAGATTGACTAAGCTGTATAACAGCGTAATTGCCCAGTATTACTCGGGTAATAAATGATAATCTATAGGGGAATTATATAAGGCTTACCTGGTGTGCAGGTGAGGAATGAAATACCCGACAAGGTACGAGAGTAAAGCCCTCTGCAGAGGTGACAGGGGGCTTTACTTATTCCCCGACAAAGGGACAATATTTAAGTATACTGAAAAAGAGTATTATGAGAGCGTATACACCAGGCGGCCGATTCGACTCAGACTTCGAATCAGACAGTATCAGTGATGGTATCACTGAGGACTTAACCAACCCTGCCGGAACCATGGCTAAGTGGTGGAAGTATAACGCAGCCGCATCTGTTAAAGACCCTGTGTATGACGTAGAGCCAGTAGGCGCTGGTCGCGTGTGGACAGGCGCGTTTGACCTAAAGGTAGCCAGGGCAACCCTGACTCAGGGCTCTAACGCACTTAACGAGCGCGGTTTCTACAACGTTGACGTTCTGCACCTAACCACCAACATTGATGACCTTTACGACATTAGCCCTGAGTTGTTCCTGAATCGTGCGCTAATTAGCCCTAATATTGACTTAGCAAACAAGTACCGCGTTGTATGGAAAAACCAGGTTTACCGCCCAATCCGTACACAATCAGCCGGACTAGTAGCCGAGCGCCACACCCTAGTAGTTCTTGACCTTATCCAGGTAGCTCCAGATGAGCTGGTAAACGACACCCAGTTCCTGGCCTACGCCCAACCATAGGAAAAAAATGGCTAAAGATAAAAACCCTGACCCGTATTTTGTGACTCAAATTAAAGACCTTGAGGGTAACTACCATGATTATGAGGTCACCAATAATGCTGATTTTGCGCACCAGACCCATAAAATCATCACTAAACATTTTCCTCACTATGAGCCTGTATTAGTTACCAGAAATGACGGTGACTATGAGAAGTCAACTACAGTGGACGCGCAGAAGAAAAGATATAAGAACTACAGCCAGGTTACGCGAGATGTTGATGCCAAGAAGAGCGCTGCTAAGCCAGCCGCTGCTAAGCCAGCCGCTGCTAAGCCAGCCGCTGCTAAGCCAGCCGCTGCTAAGCCAGCCGCTGCTAAGCCAGCCGCTGCTAAGCCAGCCGCTAAGAAGGCAGCCCCTGCTGTTAAGCCAGCAGCTAAGCCAGCAGCTAAGCCAGCAGCTAAGCCAGCAGTCAAGAAGGCTGCTGCACCGAAGAAGAAGTAATGGACAAGAAGAAGCCCGTCTGGGAAAAGCCAGACCCTACCAAAAAAGACAAGCCGCTATCTAGCAAGAAGAAGGCTGCCGCCAAGGCTAAGGCCAAGGCTGCTGGTCGTCCTTACCCTAACCTAGTAGACAACATGAACGCAGCAAAGAAGAAGAAAAATGGCAAGTGAAGCTTGGCAGAAAAAAGAAGGCAAGGCCAAGAAGGGCGGCCTGAATGAAAAGGGCCGTAAGTCTTACGAGAAGGCCAACCCTGGCTCTGACCTAAAAGCCCCAGTTAAGTCTGGGGACAACCCTCGCCGTGCCTCGTTCTTGGCACGCATGGGCGGAAACCCTGGCCCAGAGCGTAAACCAAATGGCGAACCTACTCGTCTTCTGCTATCATTGCAGGCATGGGGAGCATCCTCAAAAGCCGACGCTAAGAAGAAGGCTGCGGCTATGTCTAAGCGACTAGAAAGCAAGAAGAAGAGTGGCAAATAAAAAGCCTTCGCCTTTGAACAGGGCGGCTCAGGCTCGGCGTAACGCTGAGTCTAAGGCGCTTCAACCAAAACTTAAAGCTGCTGCTAAGGGCACTGGCCCTATCAAGAGCGCAGCTGAAAAGCGGATGAGCACCCGCTCAGCTGTAAAGAACAATGCCATCAAGGACCAGGAGAAATAATTATGTGCAATGGAAACTGCACCTGTGGCAAGGAAAAGAAGGAGCCTACTAATGGCTAACACCCCAAAACCAGTTCGTAAGACCAGAGCTGCCGGTATGGCAGTGTCTAGGGCTAGCGGCACTAAAAAAGAGCCTGGCGCTTACGCTAAGTTTGAAAGAGCTTCAGACAAGATGGCTAAGGGCGGTCCAAAGAAGGTCGGCGGAGCGCCTAAATCACAAGGGCCTAAATCGAAAGGAGCCTACTAATGGCTAACGCTAGACAGTTAAAGAAAATGGGTCAAACGGCATACAAAGCCGATTCCGGAAAAACCGATAGCCCTAAGGCGCGAGCAATCTCTAAAAAAACTACTAAAATTGTTAACAACGCTCGGTCAAATAAAACTTTTGATTTTAAAAGAACCCCGGCAGAGAACAAGGGTAGCGTAGTAAAGGGTCAAACTGGAAAAAAAGCTAACGCAGTAATTGAAGGCCGAATTAGCGAAGTTAAAAAAGAGGCTAAGAAGGGCGGGAGCAAATAATGGCTAAGAAACCAGCATTCCTAAAAGGTAAGTACACCGATGAAAAGGACAAGAAGAAAGACGCCGAAATGACTAAGCGTCTAAGTCCTAAGGAAAAGGCTAAGTTCAAAGAAGAAGACAAAAAGCACCCAAAGCCAAAGACCATGGCTGAGGACAAGGCTTCGGACGCCAAGATTATCAAGGACATCAAGTCTAATCGTAAGCCAGCACCTAAGGGCAAAGCACCTGCTAAGAAGCCAGGTAAGAAGTAGCCTTAAACAGTTTAGATTAGCCCTGCGAAAGCGGGGCTTTTCTTTTATTCTAAGAGTGGCTCTATGCGGGAGCCGTACCACCCTTGCGCTGTATCTTGCTTACTCTATTGGAGACGTAATGTCTAGCATTTCTAGAGACCCGAAACGAAAGGTCTCCGAGCCTACCGAGGCTGATTTCGCCAGAGGTATCGCTGGCAGTGCTGACCTTACACGCGGAACCGCCAGTTTCTTGGTATCGCTTGCCGCAAATATCCTATTGAGTAAATCAAGACAGCGGAGGAAGCGTTGAGTATAGTACCAACCTTAACCGCATCAATTAAGTCCCTAGAGACTCACTTTACCAAAGAACTACACAATGTAGCTAAGGCCGCCGGTTGGCCTGAGGACATCTACTCTCAGCTTAGGGTCGTATCTGACCAGGACGGCGTTGGAATACGAGTCCCTATGAAGATTGAAAAAGAAGTTGGCGACCTAGAATACGGGATTATTGGCGGACCAGCCGCGCCTGTTCTTAGGAAGTTTGCTAACCACATCTCTCAGACGCTTGCCAATAACATCGTAGACACCTCCCTAGACCGCCTAGTAGCAGAGGGGGTAATCCCGTGAGTTATCTATTTAGCGAAGACGCTGCCCTAAAGTCTTTCCTGCAAGGGTTCACTGTCTCAGATGAGAAGGTGGCCAGCCGCCCTGTTCAGGTCTGGTATGTTACCCCGGACCTTGAGTTTAGAAACCAGTCTTTCCCGTTCATAACACTAGAGCTTATTGACTCAGTTCCTGCTACTTACAGGCAGCACTCTGGAGTTGTAGTTGACAATGACCGTCAGGGCACTGTTACTCCTGTGGCTAACAAGGCTTACAGGTACGAAATCCCTATCGCGTGGGACCTTACCTACCAGATAACTACCTATGCTCGTCACCCGAGGCACGACCGTTTGCTTATCGCTAATCTTCTAAATAAAGCTTTCCCAGGCAAGCGTGGTTACTTGCCTGTGCGTAATGACCTGAACACTGAGACGGGATACCGTCACATGTTCCTAGATGAATTCACTAAACGAGACACCGTAGAGGATGGGCGACGCCTGTACCGAAACGTATTCACCGTTTCAGTGACAAGTGAGGGCAGCGTTTCTCAGACACCGTCTGTAAGAGAAGTCGCAACCGTCCTTATCAACGACACAACTGAAAACATCCCAGCTGGAATACAAATCGTCTAACACCCGTTCATTTACGAAAACTAAAGTCAAGGAGAATACCTTATGACGTACCTACGTCCCGGTGTCTACGTTGAAGAAACCCTCAACGCTATTGCACCAGTTGTCGGTGCTGCGTCTACCTCTGTGGCTGCCTTTGTAGGCACCATTGACCGTGGGCCAGTTACCCCTACCCTAGTTACCTCGTGGTCTCAATACACTAGCCTATTTGGCTCGTGGGGCACGAACAACGATGTGACTACCGCAGTGTACTTGTTCTTTGCTAACGGAGGAAGCCAGTGCTACATTAGACGTGTAGTGTCTTCTACAGCTGCAGCAGCAACTCGTACGCTAAATGACACCAACAGCACACCTGCCGCTACTCTTGCTATAGCTGCAAAAAACCCAGGTACTTGGGGTAACAGCGTATACGTTGCAGTTGATGAGTCTACCGTAACCGGCTATGTAAACATCACCGTATTCTACGGCGGAACAACTCAGGCGTATGCTGTAGAGCGATTCCCAGATGTAACCATGCTTACAACTGACCCACGCTATGCAGTTGCAATTATTAACGCTACCTCTAAGTACGTTACTGCTACGGACTCTAGTGCAGGAGACTCGCACAGCGCACTAGATAACCCAGCTACCACTGGTGGAACTCCACTAGCCTTGTCTAGCGGTAGTAACGGTACCTCTGTTACCACAGCAAACATTGTTGCCGGGGTTACTGCGTTTGACACAGTTAACTCGTCTCTAATCCTTAACGCACCTGGTGTAACTGGCGCTACTGACGTAAACGCTTTGATTACCTATGCAGAAGGACGCGGAGACGTATTCGTTGTAATCGACGCATTGAACGACACTGTATCAGCGCAGATAACCCGTGCTGCTCAGTACTCGTCAAGCTCTTACGCAGCGAACTACTACCCCAACCTAACAATTCCAAGCCCTACCTCAACTGCTTCAGGTGCAACTGTAACCGCTCCTTGTGGTGCAGCAGTCATCGGACGCATGGTGTCTACCGACGCATCTCGTGGTGTGTTTAAGGCTCCAGCAGGTATGGACGCAAGATTGTCAGGCGTTGTTTCGGTTGCTGCGCTTACTAACTCTGAGTTGGATGACCTAAACCAGGGTGACCCAGCACCAGTAAACGCAATCCGTTACATTCCGGGTTCAGGCATCGTAGTAATGGGTGCTCGTACTCTAAAGCCAGGATACGCTGACCGCTACATTCCGGTTCGTCGTAGCCTTATTTACCTACGCAAGGCGCTTACTGACCTGACTTCATTTGCTGTATTTGAGCCAAATGACTTCAGACTATGGAGCCAGATTACCTCAGCACTAGAGGCATTCCTTACTGACTTCTGGCAGCAGGGTGGCCTTCGAGGTCTAGCTCCTGCTGACGCCTACTTTGTTAAGTGTGACTCAGAGAACAACCCTACTGAGTCAATTGACCAAGGTGAGGTAAACATTGAAGTCGGTGTGGCTCTACAGCGCCCTGCTGAATTCGTAGTTATCCGCATTAGCCAATACGACAGCGGCGCTGTTGTAACCGTATCCTAGGAGGAACATAAATGGCAACCAGCAGCATCTCACGCTTCTCTAAGTTGGAGACGGACCCGCTAAGAAATTTTAGGTTCCTAGTGAACTTTACATTCTCTTCTGGCGGTGACAGCAACAATGAGCCTAGCGCATGGCGCAGCTTTACCGGTGGCTTTACTCAGGTAACCGGTCTAAGCACGTCTATTCAAAGTATCGGATACCGTGAAGGCGGTTTTAACACCACCCTTCACTACGTTCCTGGTCAGGCATCATTCCAACCAATTTCGCTTCAGCGAGGCGTATTGTACGGAAAGTCAGAGGCCATCAACTGGATGAAGCAGCTATTCACTGCAGCAGCCGGTGAAGGTATTCCAGGCTCTGGCGGAAAGAACTTCCGTTGCAACTTGGAAATCCTTGTCCTTGACCACCCAATCGTAGCCTCACCACAGCTAACCGCATCTGGTGCTGGAGACGCTTACAGCCCAACCGCCTACAAGATGAAGTTCATTGTCCACAACGCATGGATTACGAGCCTAAACTTTAGCGGCCTAAGCGCAGCTGACAACAACTTGATGTACGAAGACATGACCTTGGTACACGAGGGCTTGTCAGTCAGCTTCGTAAACAACTAAATATTTTAGTTGTTAAACTAATAGGTAAACCCGAATTAACTAGGAGCATTAAATGGAGAACTTTACTAGCGACCCAAACGCTATAAACGCAGCAGCAGCCGAACTCGAGAATCCGGAAAAACCTGCTATTAAGACGGTAGCACCGTCTAAGACTGAGGTGTCGCTCCCCGGCGGTTTCATAGCCGGGGACGGCAGCCTCGTCAAGTACGCAGAAGTACGAGAGCTTACTGGCTCAGATGAAGAGGCCATTTCTAGGGCAGGGTCTATCGGCAGAGTGCTGGTAGCCATGTTGCAGAGAGGCTTAGTTTCAATCGGTGACCAGACGGTGAAGAAGGAAGACTTGGATAGCTTGCTAAGCGGAGACCGAGACACAATTCTACTCGGCATTCGAAAAGTAACATTTGGCGACTCTATCGACTACAACCTTACCTGCCCTAGCTGCTCCACAGAGCTAGATGTAACGGTGGATTTGAATAAGGACATCCCTTACAAAAATCTTGAAGACCCAATTAACGAGCGAAGCTTTACGTACAAGTCAAAGACCAAGGGAGACATCGTTATCTCTCTACCTAATGGTATGACGCAAAAGAAACTTCTGGAGAACAACGACAAGACCAGAGCAGAGCTAAACACCATTCTGCTTGCGGGCTGCGTTGACTCCGTAGACGGAAAGGTGTCCCTCGGGGCATCAACCGTACTAGGTCTTGGCATGGCTGACCGAGAGGCCATCATTGCTGAGATTGTAGACCGTAACCCGGGCCCACGCCTCGGGGAGGTGAAGACGACCTGCGAGGCTTGCGGAGAGGACATTCCTATGCCGCTGTCGTTAGCAGACTTGTTTCGTCTATAAAGAATCAGATTACGAAGCACTACTCGACCAGTACGAAGCATTATCCCGTTTCTTCCCTGGATGGACGCTCTCTGATATTAAAGAGCTTTCTTCCAGAGAACGTAATAACTGGCTGTCGCGAGCGGCTGGAAGAAAAAATACTGGTAAGTAGAAGGTAATAACATGGCATCTGACTTCATGAGTAAGTTTGGAATCGGCGGGCAGTCCGGAAACAAAGTCCGCCTGGTCGCTGACCTTACCTCAGAGTACGCCAAACTAAACACCGTTCTTGAAAAGACCAAAAAGCTTTCTGAAGATATTGCTAAGAACCTCAGAAAAGCAACTGGAAAAGGCGGCGGCACTGGCGACGTAATGGGCGGCATGAACCTGCCTCCTATCGGCCCTGCCGCAAACATACCTATGGGCCAGGGCTCTGGCGACTTTACTTCCCTAGGATTCCAGGGCAAGGGGGCTGGAAAGCTAGAAGTCACTACTCCTACTGGATTTGTCTCCCCCAATAGAAAAGCTGAAGTATGGGACAACTTTAAGGCAAACATAGGTCAACTTGGACTCGGACTAGCTGCGGGCGGTGCCCAAGCGGTTGATGTCGAGGGCATGATTATGAACGACGTAGTTCGTCGTCGTTTTGGTTTCTATTCTGGTCAGCCTGGAACTCAGGCGGGCTCTGGGGCTATGAGAACCCTTATGAACCGCGGAACATTTATGGACCCAATGGATGCTGCTGGCGCAGTATCTGCCGGGGCCAGCATGGGCCTAATGCCTGGAATGAAGAACTACAATACAGTTCTTAACAGCATGGCCACTGTGTCTAACCTCACACCTGGCGTAAGCGGTGAGCAGGCTGCGGGCGCTGTGTCAGGACTGAACCAGGCTAGAAATGTCAACATGCTTCGTATGATTGGCATTAATGTTCGAAATGAACAAGGTTTAATGCGCGGGTTTGAAGACATTGCAAATGACCTTTGGTCAACCTTAACCCGTCAAAAGACCGGTGCTGGAAAAATTACAGCTGAAGACTTGGCGCTGTCTTTGCAGCCTGGTAACTCGCTTGACATGCTTCTTAACCAGTACTTTGGTAACGACCCTGTGCTAAGACAAAGTGTTGTGGCAGCTCTATATCAGAAAGCTGGTGGCGGAAGTTTTTCTAAAGAGTCTCTACAAAAAAGCGGCGCTAACCCAGAAGTTACACAGTCATTTGGACGTCGCAAGGCTGCAGAGTACGGCGCTATTGACACCTTCACTGATGCAGGCACTAGAGGAGTAATTACCTCAAATGACATGCTTACAAATGTTGCTAATGTATTTGCTGACGCAACTGGGCTGTTCAAGAGCGCCGTAGATGTATTCGTAGGTTTTACTTCTGGCGGACAGAACATCATGGGTGCCTTTGGCGGCGCTCCGGGAACCATCCTTGGTAGCGTAGTTAATTTTGGTAGAAATCTTTTCAGCAAAGCAGCTGGAGGCGAGGGCGTAGGTGGTGAGGGCGTAGGTGGCTCTGGAGTATCGTCGCCACTAAAAGGAAAGTTATCTACCCCTACTCACGGTGAGTTTGGTAACCAGGCAAGCTTTAGAAGTAGAAAACACCGAGGCGTAGACTTTAGGGCAAACACTGGAGACCCTGTATTTGCTGTTAAAGACGGAACCGTAGTCAAGGCCGGTGACGAGGGAGACCTCGGAAACATGGTACGAATTAAACACAAAGACGGCAATAGAACTGTTTATGCTCACCTTAGTAAAATTGCCGCTAGAAAAGACTCCTCTGTTTCTGCGGGTGAGTTAATTGGGTATGCGGGGTATTCTGGCGGGGTTAACCCTAAGGGGCCAGCAGGGGCTCACCTACACCTCGGTCTTGAAACAAGTAGCGGCAAGGCAATTGACCCCTCGGCTTTCTTAAGCGGCGCGTCACCAGTTAGTTCTGCTGATGAAGGGGAGGCATCAGATACTGCCGAGACTAAGCCTAAAAGCCTATGGTCTCAGACAAGCGGTTCTAGTTCTTTGTGGTCTGACTCACCGACTACTGACGCTGCTGGCGGTGAGGGCGTAGGGGCAATCGGCGGAAGCTCATACGTCAGTGTTGGAAACTCTGGAGTTAATTACGGTGGAGTAACGGTAAACATTAACGTGCCTACTGGAACTGCGCTTAATGAAGAAAAACTTGCTAGAGAAATCAAGCGAGTATTGGCAGACGAAGAACAGCTAAGAATGGCGGTAACCCGATGACAGATTTTGATACCCAAAGCGGCCCAGTTAATACCACAGCGGCTAGGGATACCCAGGTAGTTTACGTTTATGGAAATGGTCAAAGGCAGTACCAACCAGTAGTTAGAACTACAGTAGGCACTGGTGTGTCGCCTACTATTTTCTACCAGTCGCCGCCAATCATTCAAAAAGAAGCCGGATTACCAATTGACGTAAAACCCGGTGACATAGTAACTAAGTACGGCTGGAACTATAACAGCCAAACTGCGTATGACAGCCCCTTTGAAGCAAAATATATATACGGGCAGCCTGCAACAAATTCAAGCGTCATTGACAATCAGGCGACAAAACCGTACAGACTTGCCGACGGCTCATACACCTATGTTCCTGCAGCAAACGCCAGTAGTGTTATTGAAGATTACGCTGAGCAAGGCGGCTCTATCCCCGCACCGCCAGAAAACCCAAACAAATATAAGTGGAACTTGCCGCCGCACAAGTGGAGCATGCCTCTACGACCGGCCCCTGACAAATTTGCCGCAGGCGATAAAGGCAGGATGAGAAAACCTGTCTCTGATGCATACAGGCGCGGACGTATTTGGTGGAAAGCGAATGACCCTACCGTACAAGTTTTTTCCTCTGATAAACGTGGAGCCGTTGATAAGACTGCTAAACTAAACCTTCAGGACTCAGAGGCCAGACGGTACGGTTTTCAGTTTCTGTGGAATCCAGAGACATTCGGCACTAGTGTTGCAGTTCAGATGGAGGCGACCCCTAATGCGAACGACCGATTTCTGGCCGTTGCTGGTGCATTTCCTGCTACCGAAACAATTACTTTTAATATAAGAAT
>Ga0315901_10000919_pt1 | contig 42776 bp, 67 predicted proteins | sample LakEriMetagenome_10_FD_203761 | JGI IMG/M metagenome (GOLD analysis project Ga0315901, IMG submission 203761) | Freshwater fungal communities from buoy surface, Lake Erie, Ohio, United States - Buoy 2 MA116 | ecosystem: Environmental > Aquatic > Freshwater > Lake | place: USA: Lake Erie, Ohio...
CATCATCAAGATGATGGGTCAGGAACCGCCTGCTATCTGGATGCTGGCGATCGGGGCGGGACTGTTCCAGCTTTCAATGTTCATGGTCCGGGGCGGCTTGTACGCTGCCAGCCGGGAAATCCGCGAGCTGATCGATGCACGGCAGGAACGGCTTGATCAGGCTGCGGCGTATGCGCGTGAGCAGCTTAATGCAAAGCGCCGCGAACAGTATGCCGAGCGCAATGTCGTGAACATGCGCTGAAACGCAAAAAGCCCCGCCCACGCGACCAGAAGGTCAATGCGGGCGGGGCTTCGCTTTCCACCCCGCTTTGGGCTGGGGGGCTGATGGGTGGGGCGGTCAGCGTTCGGATTGTGCTGGGGGAATGTGGCGAAGTTCAGAACAGCTCGTAAGCCTTCGCGCACTTGAGCAGCACCGTGTCGTTTAGCCTTGGCACGTCGCTTCCGGGGTCTTGCTCCAGCATCAGCGAGCTGTCAGCCGAACAGGTCGTGCGGCCAATGTCTGCCAGGATCATCTGTCGCCGCTCCCCGACATAGATCAGGAGCGCAACGACAGTGACGGCCAGCACGGACAGGTAAGGCCCGGCCCTGACAAGCCATGCCACGGGGGTTGGCACTTCTATGCCTTCGGGGGGCTTAGGGGCTGTTCGGGCGAGGAACTTGGAGCGCAGCGGATGGTCAATCACTTCCCCATGCCGGGCGCTGTGTTCCGCTCCGGCAGAGGCTAGGATTTCGTCGGCTAGGTCGCGGCTCATTTTGGGGCACACAGGGCGGCAAGGTCGCGGTTGTGGTAATAAATCCGCATGGCAGTCGCTACAGTATCGCAACTGTTCGTGGCGTCATCCAGATCCCCCGCTTCGCACAGGTGATACTCAATCGGTTTCAGGACGGTGCAAGCGGCCTCGGTTGTGCGGACTGGCTTCGGCGAGCTTGCGCAACTGCTCAGAGTTGAGGCGCTCAACAGCAGCACGGTCGTCCTCAACACGCTGGATAGCTTCATCGGTCTTCTCCTGTATCTGTTCGGTGACTTGTTCAACGGCTTCCTCGGCAGCGTCCTCGCGCTCGCGGCGTATCTTGCGGGCGAGCCATAGGCGAAACGCGATGTAGAGCGCGACGACAAACGCCACGGCTTGCGCTGCTGGATTCGAGCGGAACCACAGCCAAATGGAATATCCTATCGGTGCCATCAGTATTTCGGGTCCTGTGTTTCAAGGCGGCGGTGATACGCTTCGTTGCGTCCGCTCCACCACCAGTAAGCGCCCATGCCAGCAAGGCAGATGAACCCGAACAGCGCGACACGGATCATGGTATCAGTGCCAATGTTCTCAAGGCTGCGCCCGATGATTTCGATTTGCGTTGCAAGGCCCGCGAGGACTGTGCCGATGGTGCTGATGGCGACGGTTTCGCGTCCACGGGATGCGCGGTTAACGGCCTTGCCAGTGCGGGAATCTTCAATCTTCTTGGGCGGCAGCGACGGGTCAACGGCGGGTTTCAGTTCCGGCAGGGGTTCGGCTTTGACTTCCACAACAGGCGCGGGGGCTTTCGGCGGGTCAGGCTGTTGCGGGATGGGTGGCATAGCGGGCAGCAGCGGATACTTGCGGGCAACGGCGAGCGTAGACGTGAACGGGGTCTGCTCAATAATCACGTCCTGCCAGCGGTTCTTGGCGGCGTTCCATTCCAGCCGTGTGCGGATCGATAGCGCGCCGGGCTTGGTGGCCTCGCTGTGGTCATAGCCAAGCAGGAGGCAGCCCTGTGCGTGGCCACGGCGCAGCAATCCCGTCAGCCTGCGGAAATACTGGCAGGGCTGGCCATCGGGGCCAATCCAGCGGTTCGTGTTGCCGATCCGCTGATAGGGCGCTTCGATCCGATAACCGTTCCTGATCTCGCGCGGCGAAGGCCCCGAGCTTGTCGCGCCGGTCCACATGGCGAACGCAGCGGCGGCGTTTTCAAACCGGCCCGCGTTCAGTTCCCTGACGACGCTGGACCCAGCCGCAGCCGAGCCCCCTGCATTGTAAGCAAACGAGGCCAGCGCATCGACTTCATGCTGGCGCAGCGGTACTCTTACGGCACGCAACACAGGCGCCAGTTCGACCCCCAGCGCGTGCGCCCTAAGCTGCTTGGCATATTCCAGCGTACACGTCTCGCCCGCCTCTACGGGCCGCCCGTCCAGATGGTAGGTAGATCCCCATCCCAGCTCGTACTTGCCGCCCTCGCACAGCTCTGCAACGAGGCGGGGTTTTGAGCCTTCGAACTCCGTGACAAGGTCAACGGCCCTAGTGCTTACGGTATAGGTCATGCTGCTTTGTCCTTCAGCCCAATGATAACTTCATCGCCCGCCATCACGGACAGTTGCCCGCCTGCGTCCACGTCCAGCGTCACAGTGACGGTCAGTTCGCCCGCTGGCAGGGCTTCCGCGCCGATCTGGTAGAACACCAGCCGCTCGTTATCCTCTGCCGCCACAGCCTCGCCCTGCGTGATTTCAAGGCCAAGGATGGCCTGCCCGTCCTTGACGGTGCAAAGCTCAGCGGTCTTGCGAACCGGGTATTTCTCCCCGCGCTTGATGACCGGCACGAACTCGCCGCCGAACCGGGTGATGCCGATCGATGCGGGCGCAATGCGTTCCAGCACGGACTTGGCCTTGCGGCCTTCGATCTCTGCCGCCTGGATTGCAGCGCCAAGCGCAACGGCATGTTCCGGCCTCGGTCCCGTCACCAGCTTGTCCGGCCCGAAGAACCGCGACAGCACGGAATGAATGAGCGGCATTCTTGACTGGCCACCGACGAGAAGGACGTGTTCGATTTCCTTCTTGGAAAGGTCCGCCTGCTTCAGCGCTTCGGTGAGGCACGTAACGGTGCTGGCAACGAGGTCTTTCGTCATGGCCTCCAGCTCGGAGCGCTTTAACTTTTGTTTCAGCGTGAGCAGGCCCTTGTCATCGGTCAGCACGAGTTGCGGCAGGTGAATGATTGTTTCGGTCACGTCCGAAAGGCGCCGCTTGGCTTCCTCGGCTTCCTTGACCAGCCGGACCATGCAATGCGGCTTGCCGCGAAGGTCAATGCCATGCTCGGCAAAGAACTTGTCCGCGCAGTCTTCCACGATCCGCGCATCGAAGTCCGCGCCGCCAAGGAACCCGATGCCGTTCATGCCAGCCGGGCTTGTGACGCCGTTCTTCATGTGCAGGACGGTCACGTCGAACGTGCCGCCGCCAAGGTCGTAAATCACCACGCGGGTAAACTTGTCGTCCAGCGCGGTCACGCCGTAAGCCACAGCCGCCGCGTAGGGCTCTTCAAACAGTTCGACACGCTCAAGGCCCACGAGGCGCGCAGCTTCCCGCACAGCGTCTTTCTGGGCCTGCGTGCAGTCAACTGGCACCGCAATCACCGCGCCGCTTGGCTTGACCTTCAGATGGCTTTCAGCGGCAATGAGCAGCGATTTCAGGATTTCCGCCACCAGCGTAGGGCCGGAGATCAACCCATCCCGCCCGCGCCACCAGACCTTGCCGTCAGGGCCTTCCGCAAGCTGGAAGTGCGAGTGCTCCTGTTCGTCAAACTCGCGGCCTAGGTATCGCTTGATATTGCGGAACGTGAAGTCAGGGTTTTCATCCGTCTGCGTCAGGGCATAGCGGCCTGTGACGAACCCCTTATCCGTTTGCGCGACGACCGAAGGCAGCGTGTCTTGCTGGCCTGCGATTTCGATCATGGTTGTCCCGCGCGGGGTCCAGACCGCCACGCCGCTGTTCGTCGTGCCGAAGTCGATACCGATCATCATGCGGCAGCCCCCTCACCGACTGCAATGCGGTTATCCATGCCGCGCATCTTGCGGTTCATGTTTGCCGCCTGCGCGCCCTTGCGGCCGATTTCGGAGCGGGTCAGCTTCGTGTCTTCGGTCTCGTCGTTGACGGGCTCGGGGATGGCCTCAACCGGCTGCGGCTTGGCCTTCTGCGTCGCCACGATGATCTGCATCCCGTAAGCGATGGTGAAACACGCCATCATCAGGATTTCACCAAACCCGAAGAACAGCGTCAGGAACGCAAACCCGAGCCCGAACTGAAGCGTCTCGGTCGGCTGCTTTGCCGGGTCCCACGTCCAGCTCATGACGCGGGCCATGAACGTGAACAGCGGGTTGAAGCTGTCCACCTTGGTTTTCGCCTCGGTCGCCTCAACTACCGTTGCGCCGGCAGCGGTCGTCAATGCCGTGATCTGGTCTTCCAGCGGGCGGATACGCTCGCGGGCTTCGTTCTCGGCTGCGATCTGGTCAGCGCGGTAAGCGTCGGCCAGTTCGTCATTGTTCAGGCCGTCATTGACAATGCCGTTAATGCTGTCTTGCAGGCGAGTGACTTGCCCGTCACGGTCTGCCCTGATACCGTCGATTTGGCTTTGCAGGATGGCGATTTGCGCCGCGCTCGTGTCCGTCGTTGCCGTCTCAATCTGCCCGATAGCAGCGGCGCGGCCATACTGGCCTTCCATGATCTTGGCGGAAATCCCCAGCGCATGGAGGAACAGCAGCACAGCCGCAATCCCGCCCATCCAAAGCAGCATATTGCGGAACCGGGGCATGGCGTGAACGTGGCAGTACATGGCTGCCATGCCGACGATGACGCTGAACGCCCGCACAGCCCACGCAAGGTGCTGCGTGACATGCTCTGGCACTACCCCGCCCGCGAGGGGCCGGGAGAACTCAGCGTCAATCTGGAGGAACGCCAGGACAAGCCCGAAGCCCAGCAGGTAGAACGCGGCGACCATCCAAAAGGTAGCGACCTGCGCGGGCAATTGCTCGCGGCAGTATTTCCAGAATGTGTTCATTGTCAGCCCCTTAGCCGCCTACCCAGCCCATCGCGCGCAGCATTGTGTAACCGATGGTCACAAGCGCCGCTGTGCCCGCACTGATGAAGGTGATCCGCACACGGTTCTCGATTTCAGTGTCCCGCTTCTCGCGGTCAGCGTGTTTCTTGTCGATCTCGGCAGTGATGCGCTTTTCCATCTCCGCAATTTCAGCGCGGCGTTCGGTGCGCTGGTTTTCAGCGAGGTCGCTCATTGCGGACTTAATGTCGCTGCGCCACTCTTGCCGGCTCACGTTGACCACCTCATTCATCCGCTCGTGACTGACGAGGCCGTCCACCTTGGCTTCTATCCGCGACTGCCCCGCGATCAGCTCCATCAGGACGCCTGACAAGTCCTTGCCCAGCCCGTCCATGCTTAACCACCGAGGCGAAGGTTGGTTGTCAGCTCACTGAGCCGCGTCTGCTCTGCGTCTTCCAGAATGCGGACGTAAGAATAGTTTGTCAGCTTCTCAAATTGGAGTTGCAGGCGGGCAACGGTGTCAGCGCGTTCCTCGCCGTCCAGCGCCTCGCGGGCAATGAAGTCATCGTGAAAGTTCATTTCAGCCTCGGGCGGTTTGAGGAAAGCGGGGATTTCTATCACCTCCGGCGCCTTCGCCAGCGCTTCGGCAAGCTGGGCCTTGAGCCCGGCAATGATGGCGTCATAGTCCGTTGCCGGAGGGGTTGGCTTGGCTGCCAGAGACGCGGTGAGCGGCTGGGGCGGGACGGGTTGAACAGCCTGCACGGTCATGCCTCGCACCTTCTCGGCCAAGTCCTGCGCCAGTGAGACGCCGTTTTCCCGGCCCCCGGCATGGTTTCCGATCCACACTTCCCAGAACTTGCCGTTGAACTCGGCGCCTGTGTCATATCCTCCCCGCTTGAACGGGCGAAGGATGGCGTCAATTTGCTCTCGCACGGGAAACCTCCACAGGGCATTCGGGACAGACATGGATGATCGGGAACGCATTCTTTCGCACGGCCCAAGCCCGGCGCTTGATGACTTCCCAAGCCTGCGAATGGGTGTGCGCGTGGAACGTCTCAAACGCTCCGCACACGTCGCACTTGCAGGTGAACTCTCCGGCGCGCTTCGTCATCATGCCGTTGTTCCGTTCAGGATCAGGCCCATTGTCGTCAGTTCGGCCAGCAGGCTTGCAAGCGCCGCATTGCCGCCGCGCGATCCGGTGATGGTTGGCCGGGCAACCGGCGTGGTGTTGTAAAAGCCCAGCGTGTTCACACCGACACCGATGACCCTGTTTCCAGAGCTGCCCCGAATATCAATCAGGCCCGTTCCCTTCGGAGCAAGCTGGACCGTGATGTTTGTATCAGAGCCTTGCGTCTCGATCCGCAGGGGTTGGCCGGTCGTGTTCGCAATGACACGCAGGTAATTGGCCAGCGTGCCCGCTGCGCCTTCAACCTGCATACCGATTTCGCCCTGGAACGTGTGGCGGATCGCATCGTTTGTGAACTCAAGCCCCACACGGTTCGCCGTCGCGCTGACTGACGAGAAGATCGTAGCGGCCTGTCCGTCTGACGCCTGCCACTCAAAAACGTGGCCCTTGGCCATGCTGATGGCAACGCCGGTGCCCGTGACGCCATCGGTGCCTTCAATGGCTGTGGCGCCGATCACGATACCCTTGTTGAAAGTCTCTGCGTTGCGAGCAATCAGGATGGCGCAAGTGCTGGGGTGTGTCGGAGCACCGAGCGCCGAATCTCCCCCGCCCGCGAAATAGAAGCCAATGGTCGAGCCGCCCGGAAACACCGAATACGGAGTGTTGACCACATCCGTGCTGCCCCGGTTCTTGACCGCGATTTCAGCCGCATAAACCGTGCTGCCATCTGGCCCGCGAATGCCTTCAAAGTATCCGGCCCACGTGCCTGTCCCATCTACCACGTCCGAGAAGCCAACGAACGAGGCGCCGATTGGAACGAGGTAGGTGTAGTCAAGCCACGTCAGCGTGGCCGTTCCATCCACAACGCTGCCGCTGGTATGCGTCGGGGCAACCGTGCTGGTCGTGCCCGCCACCGTGACGGTGTAGAGCCTTCCGGCATATCCAACGATGGCGTTCAGAGAATAGGCCGTGGAAGCCTGCCAGACCACCGCGCCGTTGATCGTATAGCGATCCGATGCTCGGGACGCGCCCAGCACACCGATTGCCCCGCGATCCGACACAGCCACGATATGTGACGCGCGTTCATGGTAGAACCCGGCGCCAGCATCCTGAAGCCATGTATCGCCATCAGTCGCTTGGGAACTGCCCGCAAAATCCTGCGCCGCCTTGGAAATCAGCAAGCGTTGCGGAACGCGGAAGATCGAAGGGTCATCATCCTTGTCCGTCAGGAACCCGCGCACCGCAGACGCGGCAAAGTTGGCGGGAGTCGTGAACGTTGCAAACGGAGAGGGGTAAAAGTCGCCCGTGACCTTTGCACTTAGCGTGTAGGAGCCGGGCGGGATGACAACATCCCCAGCCGCCGCCGCTGATGTGAACGCTGTAGCGTTTGAGCCATAGTCCAGCACGTTTTGAACGCCAAACAATGCGCCGCTGAACACAAGCTCGCCAGTATCAACGCCCGTGCCTCGGGTTATCTTCCGGTTTTCAAGGCCAAGCCCGGCAAGCGCTGTCAGGGTAGCGTCTACGGGCTGGGAGCCGGTTGCGGAGGGGCTTTCGGAAAAGCTGCGATACGTGATCGCATCGTTGGCAGACTTGATCTCAACGTCATAGTTGACCGTTGGGCTGAGGTACGTATTGAACCAGCCAGCCGCGTCTGCCACAACGGGGTTGGCCGCCGGAACGGTCAGCGCGCTGTCCGTGTACGTCGTGGCGTTTGTGTTGGTGCCCTTGATCTTGAAATAGATCTTGGCGCCGGACACAGGCGTGCCAGACGAGTTCTCAACCTGATCACCAAACGGAATCCCGCTTGCCATAGGCAGCCTCCTTGCGGTTCAATTTTCGGGGAAAGTGGGGCGCGCTATTGCGCGAGGGTTACGAGAAGATGAAATCCGGCAGGACAAATTCATCCCGCGTCATCGTCACTGAAAAGCTCTTGTTGCCGGTCAGGGGCGTTCCGGTAGAATCTTCAACCGTCCAGCGATACTGGGCCGTTAGCGTCTGGCCCACGGTCATCGTCTGCGAAAACTGAACGATATTGTTGTTGGCGCCGCTGATCACATTGTCGATTGTGTCGCCAGAAACCTTTGTCAGCGTGTAGGTGTATGGCGCAACGCCTCCCGTTACCGAGGCGGTCACAGTATTGCTGGTCACAACGCTTGTATCGCTGCGGCCTGACGCCAGAGACGGGGAAATCGACACCACAAGGCCGCCCGATCCCGCAGCGGCTTCAGTGGCGGTGCTGTCGATGTTGCTGTTGACCGCCTGAAGCGTAACGCTCAGGCTGCTGCCAGCTAGGTTTATGTCTGCAAGCTCTTGGCGGCCGTTGATGATGTTGCCGACCAGGTTGACCGCTTGTCCGCCAGTGCGGTCCAGAAGATCATTCCATGCGTCCACGAACCATTTGGTTGGCGTTCCATCGGGATTGATGATCGGCATCCCGTGAAGCAATTGAGGAATCAGCCGGTCGGACATCAGGACACCTGTCCTTCATTGATCCATGCGCCGTGAATTGCCACGCCGAGTGGATCTGAAACGCTGACGTGTGCCATCATGCCTTCGGAAGGCGTCATCTGGCCAAGGCCCCAGATCGTGGGTTTCCAGTAGTTTCCGACTGGCGGCATATCCACGATCAGCGTGTTGCGATTATTCCCCGGCACGGCACGCGCATCGGTCGAGAACGAGATTAGGAGCTGCGGCGCCGAGCCCTGCCCGCTTGCCGGCAGGTCAAACGTTGCAGCATCAAGGCAGAGCGATCCGATGGCTTCCCGGCCCATGCTGTTGAACCGGAGCGTGGCGGTCCTCACGACCGGCTCGCCATCATCAGAATAAACGGTGCGCTCTAGCGTGTAGATTTCAGAGCCGCCCTCAAGCGCAACCACGTCATAGCCATAAGCGTTCGTGTGATACTTCGGCGCCCAATACCCGAGCCCGTAGGATTCGCGCGTGTGCCAGAGCTTCGTTGCCCCGTCATAGACATGCGCGGGATGGCCAACGGGGCGCACCACGAAATAGTCATGCGGGCCGTCGCGGTAGGCCCACGTCCGGGTCGCCATGCGGTTGGCTGCCGTCATGCGCGTCAGTTGTTCTTTCAGTTCGAAGTTTGGCGTCAGCGGCGTCACGCTCATACCGTAGATCGCCCAGCACTGCATATCGCCGCCGATGAAGAAGCACTTGTCGCCAGACTTTGCGGCCGCATACTTGCCGAGGATGCCCTTTGTTTCCTCGATGGCCTGGTTCGTCACGTTCTGGAACGGCAGGCTTGTGGACGGCACGGCGCGCAGGATTTCAATGCCGGTTGATCCAAACGCAATAGCTTGCCCCGACAGCTTCATCAGCCTGCGTATCGGGTCCGGTGACTGCTCAGCGGTCGTGAAGGCCAGCGCCTCGAATGCCGTTCCGTCCAGCGTGTTAGACCATGTAAGCGTGTCATCATCATCGCTGTTCAGAAGCAGGCGCTGGTTGATGGCGATCATCGTGCCCACGTCCGGCAGGTCAACGTCCGTCACTTCGGTGAGCGCCGATCCGTTCCACCGCCAGAGGCGCGTGTTGACCGCGACGAACAGCACGTCCCGAATGCCGACAAACTCAGCCTCGCCTGCGTCCAGATTGCCAATCTCGGTCGCAGCCCATCCAGACGAAATGCTGTAGAGCTTGCTGCCGGCCACCGCGAACATCAGCCCGCCGCGCACCCCGTCTTCTTGCCAGATGCCTTGGATCGTCGCCCCGAGGTCCAGCTTTGACACAAGCCCCGGCGTTGGAAGCAGCACCGCTGCGGCCTGTTTGGTGTTGTCCTGGCTGATCGGCTCCACGTACCAGTTGCACAGCTTGATCGGCGCCATTCCCCGCAGGGAACGGTTATCGCTGTTGAGAATGACCGGCACGTAGACCAAGGCGTTAGTTCCGAACCGGAGGCATCGGGCGGGACGCGCCGCCGAGGCCGGTCATCGGACCCATGGACCTGGGACCACCGGGCGACATCATTTCGGGCTCGGGGGGCATTTGCTTTGCGCCGCCGCCCTGCCCGGCTTCTGCAAGGCCAGCGTTAAGGAACTCAAGCGTCCATTCCGGGCCTGCGGCTTCCAGAAGCTGCTGAAGTGCGCTAAGGATGGCGTCTGCGGCTTGTTCGTTTTCCAAGTGGGACTCCTATGGATTGGTGGGTTTATTTAGTTGTAGCGGGTCTTGCGGTGCTGCGTTTGGCGCCGCTTTTTGATCGCGTTGACTAGCGGTCGTTGTCGTTAGACGGCTTGCGCGGCTTTCCTCTTGAGAAAGACACGGGCGGCTTAGGCTTCGGCGTGGGCGGCAATCTCGGGCGAGTGACCGCCGCAGGCGCGGGCAAACTTAGCGGAGCTTGAGGCGGTGCTATTGGGGCGGCCGCTGCCGGCGGTGGCATCATAGCCCGGTTGATCAGATCCCGCTCACGGGCGGCAGCTTCAAACCGGGGCTGCGGTCTTACATAGCGACCATGCGTCAGGCCGAACCCGCCACCGATCATTAAGCCGATACCGACGCGCTGAAGAATGACCTGCACGGTTTCGGCTTGACGAAGCTGCTCCAGGCGCTTTGTTGAGACCTCAACCGCATCCGGATCACCCTCCCCATTGTTCGCCGCCAAAGCGTCCTTGAGCCGCCCTTCTTCCGCAGCAATGTCAGCGCGCGTTTTTTGAAGCATACCTTCCATAAGATATGTGTCAGCCGCACCAGTGCCGATAACAGCCAAATCCGCAGCACGCACCCGGCTGTTGACGGGCTCCATGAGCCTGCCAAGACGGCCAACGGGGCCAAAATCTCCCGCAGCCCTTTGACGGTCAAACTCATCGACGTTGGCCAGCCGGTTGGGCAGGCCGTCCGGTGAGTTAGGGTCAGGCGAAATAGGCGGAATGTCTCGGCCAGCCAGACGTTCCTCAGTGGCAAACTGCGCTTTGTTTGCCGCCTTCGTTTCTTTTGCAATGCGGGCCTTGTCTTTGGCGCCCACAATCGGGACGCGGCTGAGCAGGGTTTTCTTTGGCGCCTCGGGCGGAACAGGAAGGCGGGTCAGCAGGGCATTGGCCTTCGCTGCTGCGCGGTTGGCCGATACTTGTGAGCCTTTGACCATAGCGCCCCGGAACCTGTGCGCGCCATAAACCATCGCGCCGTAAGTGCCGAACTCCAAGGCCTTATCGACAAGCGGATTGGTCTGCTTTTCTGGTTTCTGGGCAAGGCCGACGCGGATTCGGTTGATCTCTTTCCTGAAGTTGTCCCGTTCGGCTTTTTGCGCGGCAAGAGCGTCGTTCAGTTCCTTTTTGTAGGTATCGATCGCAAAGCCGGTGACGCCGCGCACGTCTCCGTCCGGCTTTACAATTTCGCCGTTCGGGCCTCTGTAGCCGTTGTTTTTCAGGAAGATTTGCTTGTCCGTTGGAGACAGCGCCTCAAAGTCTTTCAGGCTCTGCTCATACTCGGTGATGAGCTCTTGCGCGGCAGCTTGGTTTTGCGACAGTTCGTCAATGCGCGCTTGAGCTTCGGCGCGAGGATCGACCGTATCCGCCTCTGCCGTTGGCCCACCTGCCGCCAGCGTTGTGATTGCAGCCGCATCAGCGGTGCGGGTGCCGAGTTTGGACTTGCCCACCGTGCGAGGCGGGACGGGCTTACGCGGGCCTCCTACGCCAGCCGTGAGGATGGGGGATGCGGGCGGGCGGATCATGCCCGCCTGCGAACTGAAGTCTTTGTTCCGCCCTTTGTTGGGAACGAACCCGTTGCGCTTGTAGAACGCCTCAAGCTGCGCCTTAGACATGCCGCCCGCGCCGACTGGGTCGGCAGTCAGGAACACCGTAAGCCCTTGCTCGTCCGCTTGGCGAAGTACTTCTTTCAGCGCTTTCGACGCCTCGCCCTGCCCGCGCGCATCCTGCGGAACCTTGATCCGGTTGATGGTCATTCCGTCACCGACGCGGGTGACTTCGACGGAGGCCTTGCCAATGCTCAGTTCGTCATAGCCGAAATCAGGCAAGGATGGCTTGCGAGGCCCCCCCGGAACCCCAGCCGTCGCCACATCATCTGCGCCCGCACCAAACGCCTTGCCGACACGGCGCGCACCGAGGCCAACACCAAAGCCAATCCCAATATTCCGAAGCCGCTCCTCGTTGCTGTCTGCCGGGCCTGCTGCGCCAAGGCCTGCGCCTGCTAGGGCGTTGCCGAGGTCGCCTCGGAGGGGGAGGCCGTTGGCGCCGCTCTGCGCTGCTTTTGAGAATACACGGTTCGTCAGCGCCTTTTGGATCGGGCGACCGCCAGCAAGTCCGGCAACACCTATCGCCGCGCCGATCTGACGGTCTTTTTCGTCAAGCACGCCGTCGCCGTTATAGTCTACCGCATAGCCAGACGCAGCCCCGCCAGCATATCCAAAGCTGGCGCGCCCAACAGTGGCAAGGCCACCTTGCACAAGAGCCTCACGAATAGGAGACGGCCTGGCCATTGGCTTGCTGCCGACTATCCGGTCTTCGGGAACATCAATCGTTTCCCAAGGCGCCTTGGTCTTGTCGCCATCAAGCCGGGTTTCAATGTTCCGGGCGCTGACCTCGCCGTCAGAATACCAGTATTTTAGAGGGCCGTCCTTGTAGAAGGATTTGCCGCCGTTGAACCGCTCGATTGCCTGAATCGCATGGCCCGCAACTTCGTGCGCGATACCTGTACGGCCCACAGAACCATCCCCGCCTTTGGGAATGACAACCTCGACTGAGCGAGTTGCTGGGTTGAAAGCCGCGCCCCCGCTTTTGCCATACTTAACAGTTACAACGATGTCGGAAAGCTCTGGGTATGCATCATAAAGGTTCTGGTTTTCGTAGATGTCGCCCAGCTTGTAACGACCGGCTTTCAAGCTGCCATCAGGCCGCGTCGGAAGCCCGTCTTCAGCCGATGGCTGGGCTTTGAACCGCGAGGCTGAGTTGTCAATTTCGTATTTCCAGTTGCCGTCTACATCACGGAACCAGCCGGTCTGATCCCAGATTTCCCTGCGTGATGCACCAGAGGTCTCAAGGGCAACAGCTTGATCATAAGCCGCCCGGTTAGCAGTCTTGGACTGCAAGCCCCCAAACCCAGCCGCCCGGATCGGCCCTTGCGGGGCGAGTGCGTTGGGGGATGGGGCGGGAGAGCCGGAGGGGGGTGTGCCGCGTGGGGGCGTGCCTGGTGCGGCGGGCGGCTTCGGGCCTTTGCCGGTTGCGGCCTGACGGGCGCGAATTTCAGCGACAATCTCAAGGATTTGCTCACGGCCCCGCGTGGTCAGGATGCGGCCAAGCTCGCGGTTGACTTCCGGCTTGAAGATGGCAGGCAACGTGGCGCGCTGGACAGCCCACAGGGCGGCGTTCTGCGCCGCCTGCTGTGGGTTCATCACCGATTGGGCAATTAGGCCTGCCGCGCGCTGCAAACCGCCTTGGTTGGCAATCGCTTCAGTCACGTCTCCCGTGACTGAGTTGCCACTCACCCTGCCCTGATTTTCCAGCATCGTGCGCTGGCGTTCAAACAGGCTGGGCACAGCGCGGCGACCTTCTGCCCGCGCACCGGACCCAAGCCCAAAATTGAATGTGTAGTCCTCTTTGCCCAGCTCGCTGCCCACCAGCGCCTTGATGCGCTTCGTCTGGTCGCCCTTGACACCGCTGGTCATGACGTCCGTCTCGCTCGGCATCATCTCAAGCAATTTAGCGCGCTGACGCTCCGATCCGTAAATCTGCCGAAGCAGTTGACCAGGATTGGTTGCCGTTTCGATAGCGTCCTCAGCGCCGCGCAGCCAGCCCATGATGAGCGCCTGATCTACAACGGAGCGGCCTTCGCCCACGATGTCCTCAAACACCTCGTCAGCGTCCTTCAGAGACGCGGCAAACTGCTTCTTGAGGTCTTTCAGCGAAGTCCCGCGACCGAAGGCCTTGGCGCCAAATTCCAGCGCGCGTCCGGCTGCCTTGAACTGCGAGTAAACCTGACGCGGCCCGGCTAGTCCGGTGTCTGCGTCAAGGCCTGCGTCTCGGAGGGCTTTCTGAATTTCGATGAGAGAACTTGCGAACGCCTGGTTGTTCTTTTTCTGACCGGCAATGAGGCTTCCAAAACCACGGTCGAGGTAATCGAGAGCATGTGTCGATAGTTTGGGCGGGATTGCAGACGGGCTATCCAGCGCGCTAGCCAGTTGCTCAAGTTGTCTTGCAACGTCCAACTGAGCCGGGTTACCCCGGTAACTGTTTCGGGCGAGGCGGGCTCCGGCTGCGATTGCTTCTCGGGCGTCCGGGGAAACGCTAAGGCGGTCCCACATCTTGCCCCAGGTTGTGTCTGAGATTTGCTGTGCGTAAGCGGCGGTGTATCCATCGGCGGTGGCCTCGTCTGCCCGTGCTGCCATCTGTGCAGCAAAGTCTTCCAGTTCGTCTCCAGACAGCGCCATAGCGTCCCGCAACTGCGTGCGGATGCGCTCCGGCATCTCGGCATTACGTGCCTTGAATGCCTCCCGGAATGTCTTCTTTGCATCGCCGCCAACACGGGCAGCGGCAACTGCAAGCTGGTCAATGTCAGCATTCGCAAGCTCGAACAACATCTCATCGACGGTCGTGTAGTTGTCATACGAGATCAGCTTGACCAGCTTTTCGGTTTCGTCCGCGCTGATGCCCTTGGCAATCAGGAGGTCAATCGCCTCCTCGCGTGCCGTGCGCCCGCGTGCGCTCTTGCTTTGTGCGTTGATGGCCTGCCCTGCCGCCACGCTGCGCTGAACACTAGCGGGCGTGAACAGGTTGCTTACAGGGACTTGTGCGGTGCCACCGCCGGGAAGCGTGCGCGTCGTTGCCGATCCGGTTGTGGCAAGGTTCTTGGTTGCTGCGATACCGCCGCGCACGCCGCGCGCAATGACCGATCCCGCCACAGGCAAGCCAGCCGAGATCAGTCCAGCCGGTGTGAACACTTGGCTGTTGGCGTAGTCGATCCGCTGGCCCATCGTAGGGCTCGGAGCGCCAGTCATGCGGGCTTGGTTAGGCGCTTCGGCTAGGGCGTTGTATGCGTAGAAGTCGGCAGCGCCCGTACCCGCCAGCACACCAGCGCGGCCAAGGTACTGAGCGGCTCGGCTTCCGGCAAAACGTGCCGCCACAGCAGGGGCAACCAGCTTCGGGGCATACACAAGCGCACGGTTCGTAAGTTGCGCGCCGCCGCCTGCCGTCAGCGCCGCTGTCTGGCCTACACGGGTGGTAATCGGGTTGTCTTCAAGGCTGCGCGTCATCGCAGCCTCATAACCACGGTCGCCCGTTGCAAGGCGCACGGGGTTGAGGTCGTTGACGCCAAGCGCTGCGGACTGCGCCATTGTCATCTTCTCAGAACGAAGCGCCTGCGGTGTTTCAAGGGCCTGCGACGTGGCAGCCATGTTCATGCCCATAGGGCCGGGGCGCAGAATGTCTTCGCTGACCACGGGCTTCATGAGCGGCGTCTGGACGGGCTGGCTCGCCATCGGGATCAAGCTGCCATCCGGCGCAGACGGCGCAGCCTCATTCACAGGCCCACGCTGGCGCATGTATTCTTCGCGGCTGATTGTGCCTTCGGTGACCATGCCGCCACGTTTGCCGGAAGCGCTTGCGGGCGCCGTGTAACGCTTTTCAAGCTCGGCCAATGCCGCGTCCTGCTGGGGCGACAGCTTGCCCCGGCGGCGCAGTTCTTGGCCTGCTGCAATACGTTCTTCAGGCGTTGGCATCAGCGGCCCCCAAGGATGGAGAAGAGGTCGTCATCAGATGCCTCTTCAAGGCCGGTGGGCATGATCGGTTGCGTGCCTTTAGGCAGCATCCCTTTTCCGCGCTCAAGGAACGTCTTTGGCTTGTAATCGCGCATCGTTGCGAGGTCGGGCACGGTTCGATCCACGCCAAAACCATACTCGCCCGCAATGCCTTCATAGGTTTTGCGAGTTGTATCATAGCTTTCAAGCGCTTGGCCGTAGAGCTGAGTTGCCTGCGCTTTGAAATCGCCAACCTGTTCAGGGGTCAAACGTTTGCCGGCCATGATCTTGTTGTAGGTGTTCATCACACCCTCCGGCACGCCGCGCGCATTTTCGGCAGTTGCAAACTCGCCTTCACGAACCGTTGAGCCAGGGTCCAGCATCTTCATGTATTGGAACACAAGGCTTATCTGTCCGGCTGGCGTGTTTGGGTCGGTCGCGCGGATGCGTCCGAATGCCGACTGCACGTCACGGAACTCTTTCGTGATCGTGTTGTATTCGCGGCGGAACTGGCCTTCGTCATCTACGTTAGGGCCATCTGCAGCAGTCGCCTCTGCCTGTGCAGCATCCTTCGCAATGTTCAACCGCTCCCGGTCCATAGCCAGACCGCCACGGCCAAGTTCGGCTTGCAGGTCGTAGCTGCGCTGGCTCTCGGTCACGCCCTGATCAAACGACTTCTGCCACCGCTGGCCTTCCAGCTTCTGCGCGTAGGTCAGCATCTGTTCTTCGAACTGGGTCAGTTCCTCGTCAGTGATCCGGCCATCGGCAGCGGCTTGCTGCACGGCCTGCATGACCTGCGGATTGTCCGCAAACGGGCTCTTTGCGATGATGTCCATAGCGGCCTGTCCGCGCGCTTCCAGAGGCAGGTTCCTGAGCTGGCCCGCCGAAGTCGCAAGGAACTCCACGCCCTGTTTCTGGACCGTGATGGCGCGGTCATGATCTTCCCAATCCTGGAGCGTCTTGGCACGGGCCTGACCCTGCGCGTAGCCCGCTGTTTCGAAGTCGCCCTGACCTGCCGCCATTTCGCCAAGCCCGGTCCAGCCGCCCGTCTTGAACGTCTCGCCGTAGGTTTTCTGCTTCTCCGCAGCCTTGCGGCGCTCACCAGCGCTGCCAAATGCTTGCGCCTCGTCATAGAGGCCAGCCGTCATCAGGCCCGTTTCTGCGCCCTCGTAGTTGCCCGCCTTGAACAGTTCCGAGGCCGAGGCGCGCGCCGTGTCCCGGTCACGCTCCTTGCGCTGCTGCTGGCCCATGGCAAGGCCGGTCTGGAAGGATTGGAAGATGCTCATCGGACCCTCGCGTTACGCGGCTTTGTTCTGCGGCTTGTAGAGCTGCCCCGCAGCCCAGCCGCCCCAGCCCGCCACGTCAGACAGCCCGCTTTGCCATGCGCTGGCAGAGTTGAGCTTGCCTTGTGCCGCTGCTGCGCCGCTCGCCTGTGTCAATTGGCTCGCATTGTTGGCGAAGTTCTGTCCGGCAGAGGCAATGCCCGTCGTTGCGCCATAGCCTTGGTCACTGATGCCGCCGAGATAGCCCATGTACGAATTGAAGTTGCCCATCGCGGCTTCATTGGCGACTTCCGCCATGCCGCGCGCCGTACGCCCGCTGAGCGTCGAGCCTTGCGAGCCTGCGAGATCCACAAACTCCTTGCCCGCCTTGTCCGCGTAGAAATCACCGATCTTCCCGAACGTCGTCTCCGTCCGGTACTTGTTCCACGCTTCTTCCTGAGCCTGACCCGGCGTCTGGTACTCCGCCATATCGCCGCCGCCCTGTGCCATCTGCTGGCCGTCACCGCCCGGCATCATCGCCCCGCCGCCGATTCCGGTTGTTCCGGGTACGGCAGGCCCGCCCGTAGCAGGAGCGCCGGGTGTCGGTAGCCGGTCGCCCTTCTTCCAGCCCTCGGTGTTGAAATAATGCTCCGTCGCGGCCATCCAGTCCCGGCCCATGCGGTCGAACGTCTTGCCGTTCTGGCGGTAGAACGCCTCAATCGCAGGCTTGTTCTGTTGGAAATACGCCTGCATCTGGTCCGCGCGGCTCGTGCCGAGGCCGGTAGATGGCGGGGCCAGTCCGTTTGCCGCCGAAGGTGCGCCGCCGCCCATGCCAAGGTGCGGCGCCATGAGCGCGAACGCTGCATTGCCGCGCGCTTGATAGGGGGCGAGCTGCTGCTGGGCAATGTCACGCTGTTCACGCTGGAACGCGATGGCCTGGTTGTTGGCCTGCGTCTGGGCCGCCGTCCCGCTGTTTGCCGCGTTGGACATCTGGGACGCGCCAAAAAGGCTTGCCCCGGCCCCGATCACTGCCGCGCCAATAATCGGATCACACATCGCTACGCCTCATTTCAAAAGGGACAAATTTCCCGCCGTCAGGGCGCATCTGGAACCCCAGCTTTTCCAAAAGCCGGAGATGGTGAACGTTCGTGGCAAGCATCCGATTGCTCAGTTTCGGCCATTTCTTCAGTGCCCGGTCTATGTCCCTGCGGCACCCTTGGAGCAGCTTTCGCTTGGCTTTGAACGAGTATTCCGAAGGCTCAGCCGACAAGAGCCATGGCACACCGCCCTCGGCGCCGTCCATGAAGCCCCAGATCGCCAGCGTACGGTTGTCCTGCACCAAGGCAGTCCGCATCCGCGACATCTCCACACCGGCCATCAGCGAGTGCGCCGGATCAGAGCCGCTGGTCTGCCTCACTTCTTCGCGGTCAGACTGAGACAACCGGCCCGCAAGATCGGCCGCATGTGCCAGACTTGCGGGAAGGCATTTCACATCAGGCATTGCCGCTCACGGACGATGCATAGCCCTTGCGCGCCACCTTGCCCTTGGACGCCATTTCCTCGTCAGGATCGGTCAGCACCGGCTTTTTCTTCTTCGCCAGCGCCGTATCGATGCCCAGCTTCTCACGCACAGCGCGGCGAAGCAGCTTCAGTTGTGCCGGCGTCGGCTTTGCGGTGTCCTGTTTCTTGCTCATCTGGGGCCTCCTAGAACAAAGGTGATTGATTCTTCGCGGTCAGAGCCAAGCAACTCGGCAAGCGATGCCCGCGCCCTCTGCTTCACTTCCTGCGCGCTCGGGTTCTCGATGCGGAAATCCACCGCAAGCCGTCCGCCTACGGTATCTGCTACCGTGTCCAGCCATTCCTGCGGCACATCAATCTCGCCCGCGCTGTCCGTCACGTCTTCCATCACGCGGTCATAGCTGACCCGGATCGTGCGCGCCGCCGAAGTCGCGTCCGGCGTGGGCCACACCACAATCGACGTGTTCGCCCGCTGGCGGTCAATCGTGTAGACCACCGGCCTGCCTTGCTGCGTCTTCGTGGGCAGCATTTCGTAATCGTCATAATTCCAGCGGCCCATGATCAGCTCGCGGCCGTTTTCTTCCTGGTAGAACGCATCCCTTACCCTGTCCGGCCTCGGGCTCAGCGTGTAGCTCGCCTGCGCCTGCACAAGGTCAACGGTCTGGCTCGCGCGCCGCCACTGGCTCGGGCCTTGCGTCTGGAGCAGCTTCAGAAGCGCGTTCAGATGCGCGAGGCCCCGCGCAAGCTGGTGCGCAGACAAGTTCTGGCCCTGTCCGAGCATCTGGATGCGCTGCGCCGCCTCGATGACGAGACCGCCTGCGGTGAGGGTCCACGTAATGCTCATGATCTACCTGACGCCGGGTCCCAATCTGCTTGTTCATCCGTCGCTTCCATCAGGACTTGGGGCCTGCTGTCGGGCAGCGGCTTGCCTTCGTTCGGATCGATCTGCGGCGGGTCGAGTTGCGCGGGCCGTGGGTCGAAGCACGGCCCGCACACTTTGAGGTTAGTCCATTCCTTGCGCAGCGATTTCAGCCGGTGCTTTTCACCGCAGCGGTCACAGATCCCGTAGGGCTGTCCGCTGAGATAATCATTGCCGGTGAAATCCTGAGCCATCAGGCAGCGCCGTCCGAACCCCAGACCGCACGCCAGTCGTTGACCGTCGCAACATAGCGCTCGGTCGCCTTGGCCTTGGCGTTCTCGGTGTCGAAGTCGTTGTCCTGCTGAAGCTCCATCGCGCGCCGCTGGTAGCGGGTGAAGCCTTGCGGCACATCCGTTTGCAGGAACCACGCAGTTGGGCTGGTCAGGTAACGGTAGTTGACGAAATCTTCGCTGATCAGGCCCATGGCCTTCGTGGCGTTGATGTCGTTGTTTGCCGTGCCGGGCTGCTTGTCAGACGACAGGAGGCGCTTTGCGACAAACGAGAGCTGCGGAGGAACGATCAGCCGCTTCGGGCTGACGTTGATGCGCAGGCCACGGCTGTTCGTGAACAGGAACAGTTCGATCTGGGCGTCTTCCAACGCCGCTTCCGAAAGTTCTGCATCCACGGCCAGCTTGTTGGCCTTGTTGCCCGCCAGCGTCGGGTGAGCCGTCGAGCAAAGCGCCGCGCCGTCGCCGTAGGTCGTGCTGAACGCCGTGTTGAAGATGCCGGCGTGGATCACTTCCTTGGTCTGGCGCATGGAATAGGCCAGCGAACGCGCACGGGACTTGCCCTTGGCTTCATACTGGTTGTCTTCCTTTTCCTCGCGCGTCACGATGAACCCGAGGCCGTAGACCGCGTGCGTTGCACGGTTCTTGTAGCCTTCGGAATCCGAGTCGTAGGCAATCGCCTGACCTTCCTTCTTGATCGACGCATAGCCGAACGAGGTGGATTCGACGATTTCTTCGTATGCCTTCTCCGAGCTTTCCTCGGTGAAGATCATGTCGCACTGCATCGGGATTTCCTTGTAGGTCTTCCCGAAAAATGCCTTTACGCCAGGCCAGAGCGCTGACGGGTGGGCGGAACGTGTGATCACCGTCATGGTTTACAGCCCCGCTACTGCGCCATACCGATTGGTATGGAGGTTGATGGACACGAGGAACTTGGCGTTCGTGTCGGGCGTGACGTTGTCGGGACGGTCAATCGCACGGCGAACCGTGAGTTGGAACGTCGCGTCAGCCGCCACCGTCGAAGAATCCAGCATCCAGCCGGACTTCTTGGTAGCAGTCGAACCCGTGCCCGAAACGAGGTTGGCATTCAGGCCGGCCGATACCAGAGCAATGTCGCCGCCAACGCTGTCTTCCTGGATTTCGAACAGGAGCGTCGGATCATCAGCAACGTAGACCTCACGAAGCGTGGAGGCGAGGCCGTAACCGTTCTGCACGATGGAAGGCGTCGGACCAAAGCCCACGATGACGCCGGTGATCTGGTTCGTTGCGCCTGCCGTGGCCACGTTGACGACCTGGTAGGAACCGCCGGACGTGCCGGCTACGGACGTTCCCGTGACCACAACCGGGTCACCGATGAACATGTTTGTGGCGTAGCTTGCGAGTGCGACGTAGGTGTTGCAAGCGCCGTTGTACGGCGCCCCACCAAGATTTCGCACGGGGCGCAAGCCAAACGCCGAGTTGACGTTAGGCATTTGAATTGTCCTTGATTGAGGGGGTTATCCGAAGTCCGGGTTGCGCACAGGGCGGCTTGCCACGTCTTCGACACGGTTGGTTTTGAGAGCGTATTCATGCCCATCGGAGTCAGGAGCGCGCTGGACGTCGCTCGCGCCGCGCATCATGTCGGCCATGTTCTTCTTGTGCAGCGTCAGCGCAGCGGCGGCGTCTTCTTCGAACCACGGCCTGAACTTGCGCATCAGCACGGTCTGCATTCCCTTCCCCTTCGGGTCGGTGCCTGCGTGACGGGCGACTTCCTGCCCGCCGATTTCCTCGCTTGGCACCAGCTCCCATTCACGGGCTGTAAGCTGCGAGACGTTGCCCGGCGTGTCGTTGACCCACCGATAGCGATAGTTTGCGTGATCTAGCTGGCCGTCATCAAGGCCGAGCCGTTTGTTGAACCCATGGTCAACAGATCCGCGCTGCATCCGCTCCGCGCGGCGCTTGGCAAGCTCTGCATTCGGTCCCGACTTTACGCGGGCGCCCCGGCGAGGCTTCACTTGTTCCTGTTCGGTCTCGCTCATAGCAGTTCTCCACCTGATTCCTGATAGACTTCGGCCCATTCCTCATAGGAACCGAAAAGCCCTTGCTTGATGTCTTTCGCAGCCTGCGTTCGCGCTTCAGGCGGTAGCCGCGAGGCCAGAGTTTTTGCCGCGCCCCGGCGTGCACTGCCAAGGACGGGCACTCTCGGGCCGTCTTTCTCCGCTCGCCGCACGGGTTCGGGGTCTTCCTCATACCGTTCGGCAAACGTCTTCCGGATCAGCTTGTCTGCGGCTTCCAGCGCTTCAGGCAGGGAGCGGCCGCTTTGCATCATCCGGGTAATCTCGGCCTCCACGAGGCCAAAGTCTTCGATGTCAGCCTCGTCATCGAGGAGCCATGCGTGGTCTTCCCAAAACGGCTTCTGGACCTTGGGATAGCTTATCGGGAAGCTCTCAACCCACTCGTCTTCAGCCTTCTTGAGCTGTTCGGGGGTCAACTCGACCTGGTTGAGGTCTTCGTATTCCTTCTCGATGCCTTCCAGTTCAGCCCGGAGCGCGTCTTCTGCCCGCTCGTCACCCTTGGCAACGGCCTGGCGGATCAGCGTGGTGTATTCCGAGCGGACGCTGGCAAGTTCGCGCTCATGCTTGGTGCGGACCATCCGCTCCATCGCTTCGACACGTTTGACGACAGCATCGTCAACGCTCTTTTTCGTGTCGATAAGCTCCTTGCGGGTCGCTTCAGCCTTCGCCTTGGTCTGGCGGATGAACGTTGCGGCGTCCGTCCACGTATCTTCTTGGCCGGGCTTCGTCTTCCAAGCCGTGCGGGGCTTCCAGCCAAGCTCGGACGCAAGCTGTTCGACTTCGGAAAGCTCTACCGCCTCGTCAGCAAGCGCAGCTTCTTCAACATGGTCTTCGGTATCGGCTTCGATGCTCATGCGATCACCTTGGCAGGCTCAGTCCGGCGCACGCCGAGGATGTCCTTGTCCTTCATGATGCGATAACGGCGCCCGTCCGTGCCGATGAAATTGCGCCCGCCGGCATAACGCGCAAACATCACCACATCACCGGGCTCCGGCTTGCTGTTCCACGGCTCGATATTGCCGTTTGCGTCCTCGAAATGGAACGCAAACTCCCCGGCGCGGACCACAAGGCCCTCGATGCCTGCCTCGTCTTCACGCTCAAGGGACGTTTCGGCAAGCAGCAGCCCGCCTTTCGTCTTTTCCTCAAGCTGGCGCGGCAGGACAAGGATGTTGAACTCGAACACCTCGATTCCGGGATCAAGGTCAGTCAGCTTCGGCAGGGGCTTGTAGTTGGTCAAGGATGTCTTCTCCTGTCAGGTTAGTGATGTCTTCAATGGCAAGGGCCTGGAACTTCAACTGGCTCCAGTATTGCGGGCCGGGCGGTTCGGGATGGTCAAAACTGGCCGCCCATTTGTCCCGCTGGGCCTGCGCCATTTGGCTGAGGCACTGGTAGAACGCCCGTGTCATCGGGCTGGCCTTCCATGCCGCCCATTCCTCCAGCCATTCCGATTGTTGCTCCGCGCTCAAGCGCTGCATTCTCTGCCTCCTGGTTGATCTTCTCGGCCTCGGCCATCGTCTTCATGACCTTGGCCTTCTCGCCGGCCACTTCATGCTTGGCTTTTTCCTGCGCGAGGCCCGCCATCGGGTCAGGCCCTTGCGCGAAGAACCGCTCCGGCTTCGGAATATGCGCGGCCTCAAGCTGGAACTTGATAATCTCCGCCGTGTTCATGCCGGGCATTCCCTTGAACTGCCCGACATATTCTGCCCGCATCATGCGCTGCATGTCCGTCACGGACTTGGGGTCCGCGCTCGGGGCAACATCCATGCCCTCAAGGTCGAACTCTTGCCGGATGTCATAGCCCTGCTGAACCATCTGTTGCAGATCAGGGCTGTCCTGGAACTTCATGTACGTCTCGGCCGGAAGATACAGGCCATTCAAACGGTGCATCAGGCGAAGCTCGCGCCGCATCGAGCGATAAACGCGCGTGTAGATTGTTGAGAAGACCTGCAAGCCCTGCTCAATCAGCGCCATCGTGGATCCCATGGCCTGGCCGCTTGGCGCATCACCCGTCAGCACGTCCTTGACCGCCGTGATGTCCTGCGCCGCGCCCAGCAGGAACTCGACAAGCTGGAACTGCACCGGGCTCGGGCCGGGGAATGTCAGCGTATGAATGCTGTTCGTCAGGGCTTGGCCGTCTGCCTTCACGAACTTGTATTCGCCGGGGTTGATCTGCATCACGCCGCCGCGCGCACCTTTGAGACGCAGGGATTCTGCAATGAACCCGCCGCCCGTGTTCTGGCGTGTGCCCGCGTCCACGATCTGGTTCAGCATCGTGTTGATCGCGGCGCCAAGGCTTTCAAGGAGCTGGCCGAACCCCATGCCGTACACCGATCCGTCCATGTCGGGCAGGAAGTTGTAATCAATCCACGGGCTTTCCCGCAGGATCGTCTCCACGTCGCCCATTCCTGTCACCATCATGGACCGCTTGGAGAATGCCGGATCAAGCCGCACAGGCGTCTCGTAGCATTCCTCAACCGTCACGATGTACGGCTCGTCAAGACCATCGCCGTCAAGGTCGATGAACCGGAGCTGCTCAAGATACCGAACCGCTTTCTGGCTGTCTTCCGTGTCGTCTGCGTCGTACTTGTGGTTCGCCCACTTGCCGAGCTTGATCAGCCTGCGGATTTCGCTGGGGTAATACTCTATTGGTTGCGTCTGGCGCGGCGCGCGGTCGAAACTCGGGCTGTCATTGTGGACGCAGACATGCTGTGCCCTCGTATGCTCTGCCACGATCCGGCCAAGCGAGGCGTCCCAGTACACCTTGCGGAACGATGCGCCCGTGACCGGGATGGTGTGCAGAAGCTCGTCTGTGCCCCTGTCCCATTCGTCCATGGCGTACATGAGCTGGTAGTTGTTCCACGCCGTCAGGCGAGACGCACGGGCCGCCTTGAGGCCGTTCGGATCATCGCCTAGCACTTTCGTGACCGTGGGCTGGTCAGAGCGCGTCACAGCGCCGTAGGCACGGCTCCCGAACTGGATCGCCGCAGCGGTCAGCACGGGATACTTGATGTTGGAGGCTTTCAGGAACGGGTAGTTCTTCGCCTCGGGGTCCTGCTTCGCCAGCTTGATTGCGCGCTCTACGCCGTCCAGCCATGGCTTGCGGCTCGCCTCGTCAATCCGGTACTCGCGGACCACTTCCGCGCCAAGCCGGCGGCGTTCGTCTTCCGGCATCAGCTCGATAAGGTTGCCCCGAAACGCTAAGATGTCGGCCAAGTTCTGCGCAACGGACACAGGAGCCCGTTCGGCAGCGCCGTCCAGTTCCTCGTCGTATCCGTTGTCAGTTGGGTTCAGCATCAATACCCCGTGTGTTCATCCGCATGGCGCAGCCGGTTTTCGGCCGCCGCGTCGTAGTCATCGCCGTACATTTCGCGGTCCAGGAGCCCCTGGTAATCCGCTTCTGCCGCTGTCCTGTATCCGTCCGAACCGTCAGACGCCTGATTGTGGAACGGCTTGGTCTTCCAGATCGCCAGCTTGTCGTCCCATTCGCGCCGGTAGTTGGCGAGATGCTTCAGCCCTTCAGCGCAGCCCACGCGGTCAAACGCGCAAAGGTCCATGAACGCCTTCACCAAGTTGATCGAACTAGTCAGCGCCGGGCCGCTCAGGTCCTTGGTGCGCTTCACGATATGCACCGGGAAGATGTGCAGGTTTTCCAGCGTGGTCTTTCGGCTCGCGGCGGCGCTGATGTCCGTCCTTGCGCCGTCGTGCGGGAGGAAGTGTCCGCCGTATACCCATCCGCCGTGTTCGTTCTGTTTCTCTCTCAGCACACGGGCATAGTGCGGGAAGCTCTCGTCCTGCCCCTCGATATAGTCAAAGAACCGCCAGCGTGACGCGCCTACCCTTTGCGCCAGCCAGATCGTCATGAGGTCCGACCGGCCCAAATCCCAGAACGTGTAAACCGCACCTAGCTTCGGATCGAACGGGTAATCCCCGATCCTCAATTGCTCACGGGCGCGGCGCAGTTCCTCGGTGTAGTAAGCGCCCTCAATCGGGGCTTCGAACGCTTCCTCAAGGTAGCTCGGGAACTCCCGGCGCATGTCCTCGCCCTGTTGCAGGGCTTGTTGGCTGTACCAGCGCTGCTGCTCAATATCGAGTTCAATGCCGTGCTGGCGCTTGAGTTCTGCAAAATATGCCTGATGCTTCGCCGGGATCGTGCGGTCAGTCTTGATCCGGTAGCGATTGTCATTCCACCACGGAACGAAGTGCAATTTGAACTCAAGCGGTGTCAGCTCTAGGCCCTGATCTTCACGCTCTCTGGCCGTCATGACCATCTCGTGAAACAAGCCGCCCTGCCCCTCGGCTGTGCTTTCAACGAAAATGTGTTGGCCTGAGTGAACCGTAGGAAACGCGCCTGTTTTGATCTCTCGCGCTTTGCCTGGATATTTTGCTGCAATCTTGCCCAGCTCGGAGACGTGCAGGAACTGCAACGTTCCCGAACGCATCGACGTATCAACCCAGATCCGCGACTTGTTCGAGAACTCCATGGCGCGCTCGGAGTTCTGTGTCGCGGCACGCAGCGCGCGGATCGAGTCCGGTAGTCGTTCGTAAACGTCCTTGATCTTTTCCCTGAAAATGCGGCCGGCGGTAGGCAGGTCCTGAGCAATAACGCCCATGTTGGTGTTGGCATGGAACAAGCAGGTATCGAGGCCCATGATCTGGATCAGCGTAGAGAAACCAAGCTGGCGGGCTTTCAGGATGACGTTGCGGTTGTGCATCGTATCCATGAGCTTGATCTGTTCGCCATTCGGCCGGAACGGAATGACCCGCCCTTCTTCGTCCGCGATGGTGTAAAGGTTGCTGACGCGCCAGCGCCAGTCCTTCATTTGATCAGCGGTCGCCATTACTCAAGCGCGGCTGTGACGCAATCGAATCCAGGAAACGCTCAAGGCTTTCAGATGCCCCGTGCTTCACGTTGTCCGCGCCCTTCTCGAACAACTTCATAAGCTGGGCAGATGCGGACACGGCAGCACCGGCCTGTTTCTGCTCGCGGGCAAACTGCCGGTCTTCCAAAAGCAGGCGGGCCAGTTCTTCAACCGATCCATTGAACTCGGCTGTCAGGATCGTGTCGCGGGCAATGGCACGAAGCTCATCGACGCGCTGGTTTATCTCTGGTTTCTTTTTTAGCAGCTTGTTGCACTGCACAGAAGCTACGCTGTTGTTTTTGGCGGGGTATCCGGCGTTTATCCAAGCTAACGCCTGCGTTGCGCCTTTAGCCAACTCCTGTGCGAGCGCTTCTTCCTTATCGTTTGCGAGTGCTGGCATCATCTTCCCCATTCATGAGGCGCCCCGGCTTATGCGCGCGGAGCTCAGGCGCTATCAGGCTGGGGTGGCAACCATCTCAAGGATAATTGAGTAGCTGTCGCCGGATGAATGGCCGACTGTGGTGAAGTTGATGTCACCCGTGACGCCGTCGCCTGCGTTGTTTCGGAGCCCGCCGAAGTGCGTGAAATCCAGCGTGCTGGTCTTGTCGGGGCCAAGCTCGAAGATCGGCACATCGGCTGTCGCGTCCCACAGGAGGCGAACCGTCATGCCGGAACAGGTGTAGTGTATCTTGTCGATGCGGACCCGGCTGTAGCCCAGAGCGGATACATCGACCTTCGTGACGGCCGATTCACCCGTGCCGTCTGACAGGTTGGTGAACTTCATCACGCAATTGCGCGGGCCGTTCAAAAGGGTCTGGCTGGCTACGGCGTCGGCCATGGATCAGCGCTCCCTGGAAATGTGAATCCAGTCAAGCTGGAACTTGTCTGTGCCGGTGTCGTTTGCCTCATGGGCGAACGCGATGGTCATTTCAGTGTCGGGCAGCAGGTCGCCCGCAGTGGACGAGGTGACATCAAGGCTGGCCGAACCTACGAGCGTGTAGACATCGCTCACCACGGTATAGGCTTGGCAGCGCACCGTGTCCTTGCCGTCATAGTACATATAGATCGCATAACGCACACTGTCGGTCATGGCGGCAACAAGGGTGCCGACAACTTCGGTCGATGCCGTCTTGCCTGCAATGCAGGTCAGCACACCAAGCAGGGCACGCACCCCGAACTGGTCAGTCGGCTCAGTGCCAAGAATGTCATCTGCCGTGATGTGCGCGCCGATGAACACGCTGTTCTGGTCAGCGTCCTCGATGCTGAAGCAGGTGGAAAGCCATGCTTTCTTGCCAGCAATCAGCTTGACCGGCTCAAACGGGGTCGTGTTGATCGCAAGCTGGTAATGGTAGTTGTCGCCCTGGGCAGTGTCCGCCTCAAACTGAACCACGCCGCCGAACTCATCCAGCATCGTCGGGCCGGTGCCGGTGTTTACCTCATCAAGGTGCCAGCCGGTGACGCCGGCCGCAGAAATGGTGAAGCCGTTGAAGTCATCAAAAAACTGCCAAACCTGCGACGGGTCAGGGCGGGGAAAGTTGCCGTACAGGTGATCTGCGGGGCGAGACGCAACGCCTGACGGATAGCGGACGGGTACAGACGACATGACAAGCTCCTTTGGTTAGGCGCCCGGAATGGGCGCTGGTCATGCAAGTTTGAAGGACGGGGGATTGGTTGCCGGGAACACTCCTCCCGGCTAGGGATTTCAGCGCCTGAACGAGCCGATACTGATCAGCTGCTGAAAATTCAGCGCCATGCAATACGCCCGATTGCGATGAGGCAACCGAGCGCGAGGCAAAGCAGGATGGCGGCTGCGAACAGCATCAGGGCTTGTTCTGCTTCCAGAACGCAGCGCCGGCCCATACGCCAGCAGCGGCAGAGACAAGCACGCCGGCAAAGGTCAGCAGTTCTTTCGGGGTCGCAGCGCCGTCAAAGACGATCTTGCTGGTCAGGACGTAAGCGCCAACGCCAACCAGAATGGCGCAGACGAACATGGCAACTCGTTTTTGTTCAGGGGTCATAGCGCTCTCCTAGTCAGCCCGTGCGGGCGGGGTGAAGTCTTCAAAAATGTCGTCGTCATGCGCGAAACCGACAACGCCGTTTGTCATGGTTATCGACGTTTTCGGGCCGACATATTTCCACTCATCCGAATCGTAGGTGTGGCCGTAGCCGTTGATGACTTGCGCGGCGTCCTCGTTGTCGGCCGGCTCAGCTTCGCCGGACTCCACTTCAATCTGGTGATAGTCGCGCAGCGCGTTCATGGCGCGCGAGTAATTGTCCAGACGCTTGTTTACCCTGTCGTGAACCTCTTGCAATTCGCCGGACAGCTTGTTGCGCAGGGCAACGTCTGCCGTATGCTCAGGGCCATTGACGGCCTGCTGGGCATTCCACGCTTGCTCGACCAAGCGCGCTTCTTCCATCGGGATAAGTCTCATGGGATCTCCTGTCAGCGCGGGAGAGAGCCGGGGGTGACCGGCTGGGGACACAAGGGGAGTCGTCTGGAGTCGTCCGGGGCCCGGCTCACTATCGCGCTGCGTTGTGGCATTGCTTCGCACATGGAGGCGTCGCGGTTAGCCCGGCCCCCGTGGATCAGGTTCGCGGCTCGGCCCTTTGGGCTGCGTGCGGATCAACCTGAAGCGTGTATGTTGTGCTAGGGTTCGCGGATTAGGTCAATAGGCTGACGTTTACAGCCCGCAAGCGCGTTGTCATCGGTCCAGACAGGGTTAAACCCAATTAGCTTGCCGTCACGGTAGACGGCTTTCAGTTGGCAGCCAGTGTCCGGGTCGGTGTATATCTGCGGATACAGAACGGAGTAGGCTTTCCCCAGCACTTCAAAGGTGCCCACCATGCAAACGCAAATAAGCCAAACACCAAGCAAGGCTTTTACCACGTCACCAAGCCGACCGAAGCTGTCAATGGTCACCCCACCTTCTCCACCAGTTCCGCCCTGATCCGCATCGTATCCCGGCCAAGTATCATCCGGTTCAGCTTCACGAGCAAGGTTTCTCCGTCTACGGCCATGACAGGCGCGTCAATCGCTTCAGCGGCAAAGTCAAACCGCACATTGTCGCCGGGGGCGATGTGGGCAGGCGCCTTGCGGGAAAGGGCTTTCGGGGGATCGTCATCCCGGAAGTATTGCCCCCGGTCTGACAGGATAGCCGCAAGCTGTGCGTCTGGGATGGGCCGTAGACGACCGCAGAACCGCACGGGCTGGCTGACATGGCGCAGCTTGCCAATGGCCCACAGGTCTGGGAAATCGGCCTCTATGAACACATAGCCCTTGAGCGCCACAATGGCGTGAGGCTCCCACACAGCCCCGCCCTTGGCCCGGTGGCGGTGACGCTTGCGCCGGTCTACCATTTGCACGCAATAGGCGTTGTAGCCCTCGCTACGTAGCTCCTGAGCGGCTTTGACTTCGTGGCGGGCGGTAAAAGCGAACCAAGGCATCAGCGTTGACCTTTCGTGCGTGGCCGGTTCATCACGCGGCCAACGTCTTCAGCGGGTTGGATTTGGGCGAAGCGGCGGGGCTGGCGTTCGCCGCAGCGGGAACACCACGTGCGGCCAAATTCGTCGGTTTCATCGTAGCGGTGCCAGTTGAACTGGCAGCGGAAGGAGTGCGGTCTCACCATGGGTTTCCACCTCCAACGGGCAGAACGCCTTCCGATCTAAACTCGCCCCACAGGCTTGTGAAATCAGGCCGCTCTTCAGTCGGCTTGCAAAACGCCGGGTCGTTCCACAGCACGCGGTTGTTCGGAAACGCGCCTATGTTGCCGTCTGCCAGCTCGAACAGGTGCAGGTGCTTGTGCTGGTCTGCGTTCTCGGCAAGGCTGCTTTCGGCAAAGTCGATGGTGAACCAGTAGGTTGCATCCATCCTGGCTGGCAGGATCACGGCGCGCATGTGCCGGTGGAACTCGAACTCGTGAACGCCAAAGCTGGACGAAAACGTGTCCCATGGTTGGATCATGTTCATGTCCACGGGCTCGCCCTTGGCGCGGGGTTCGTCGGGGATGCGATGGCAAAACGCTTCAATCGGGGCCATGAACCCAGCGCCTGCGCCTTTGCCTTCCATGATCATGCACTGGAACCAGAGGCTTTCGCCTTCGATCACACGCAGGCCGTGGATAGCGCAGACGAGGTATTCCCCGTGCCCGTCTTCGCGGGAGCGGGTATACTCGCGGCGGATGTATCCGTATTTCCACGGGCGGCAGGAGCCGATGATGTAGTTTGCGGCGGGGTTCATTCCGCACCTGCCCAGACGACGGCGCCCATGAGTTGGATCAGGAGGATGAGGGGGATCATGGGCGCCCCGCTAGGCCGACGCGCTCAGCACGGACGATGACAAAGCCATGCCGTTCAAGGTATTCTTCCAGCGCTACGGCGCGCGGCATGAACCAGCGCCAGCGGGGCTGATCCTTCAACTCGCCCGACATTTGGGTCATGATTTCGTCGGGGTCAGCAGGCTGGCGGTTCGGATCACACTCAATCCAAGCCCGAGCCAGAATTTCCAGCTTGTCGGTCATCTTCGCTTCATCCTCGGTCATATCGGCACTCCCGGCTCAGTGCTGACCGAGGCTTCCATGCACTTCATGGCAAACGGCGCGCTCTTGCTTTCGGCTCCGTGCCACGGGTATCCAGCGCCTATCGCCATTGCGTTGGCAACGAAGCTGGCGACCGGGATGGCGAGGTCGATTGGCACATCCAGAGCAAAGCGCCGGTCAAGCAGGAAAGTGATCGTGTCGCCGTCCCTGCGACATTCAAGGTTCGGGATCAGTCGCCCGTCCACCATGACTTCGTGATGCGGGAACCGGGGCGGCAACATCATGCGCTCTAGCGCGCTTTCCAGTTGGTCCTTGTACGGCGTGTGTATTGTGGCGGTCATGTCTTCCTCGCGTGTGTTGTTGTTACGGTTTGGGTTGCGTCAAAGAGCGAAGGCGCCGGTTCGGGCTTTGCCTTCGGTTCGTCAAAGAGGCGCGGTTGGCGCCATGCTTCCTCGATGCGGCGGCAAGCAATGTCGAAGTAACCGGGGTCCAGCTCTATGCCGATGAACTTCCGGCCAAGCTGTAGGGCGGCTACGCCTGTGGTGCCGGAGCCCATGAAAGGGTCGCAGATTGTCTTTGCATCGGGAAGCTGAAGAATGCTCCAGCGCATCACCTCCAGCGGCTTCTGTGTCGGGTGCTGAGCGCCTTCTACAAGCAAGGCCACGCGGTTCTGCGTGAAGATGCGGAGCGCGCCGTCAAGGGTGGTATAGGCAAGCTCGCCGTCCGATTGATTGATCCGCTGGCCTTTGTCCCAGACAAGCCATTTGCCCTTCGGAGGCAGCAAATCTGCAAAGTAGTTGCCGCCCCAGATGACCGCCTCGTCAGCCATGTCTAGCATTGCAGCAAAAATCGGCGCTTCAGGGCGGCTTGCATCCCAGCCCTTGAAAGCGTATTCTTTGCGTCCGCCGTTGCCGCCTGTTGTGCGTTTCTGCCCGTCCCGCCCAATCCCATAAGGCGGATCAGTCACGACAGCATCCACCCGCCCCAGCGTAGGCAGAACCTCAAGGCAATCGCCTAACCAAAGTTCCGCATCGCCAATTGTCACTTTTTTCGGACTGGTCATTGGAACAGCCCCTTGCCTTTGTGGCGCGTGTTCGCGCAGCGCCGAGAACAGAAGCGATTGTGCCCAGCCTGGATGTCCCGCTTTTTGCGCCAGAACTGTTGATCGCAAACCTCACACGCAAAGTGTGCGCCCGTCCGAAGTTTGGCTGCTATTTTCGCGCGGTGTTCAGGCGTAGGCGAGTGACCAGAAAGCCCCTCGCCCCCGTCTGTCAAATTCAACAGCGGGGCGCCAACGTTCCGGTAATGCTGTATCCAGTAACGCTCCCGAGCGGCCCAATCTTGCCCGTCAGGAACAAATTCCACGGCTTCAATGACACTTGCAGGCTGCTTTGCCAGCCAACGACACACGGGAAGCGAGCGCCCTTTTTTGGCCTCTCGCAAGTGCTGCTTATGGCGATCGCACATATAACGGGCTGTTTTTCCAACGTACCTTACAGGGCCTCCGATCCGGCCGCGCAGCAGGTAAATCGTGGTGCCCTTGATGGGCGTGGCGTCTCCGATGACTTCGGTCCTCATGACTTCACCGCCAACATCAGCCTCACATCCGCGACGGGCATCCGCAGCATGGAAGCGATCTGGACGGGCACGTAGCCTTCAGCAGCGAGCCGGGCCACACGCGGGTCAGGCGGGGGAAGCTGGCGAGGCAGGAACGTCCGGGCGTGGCGCTCGGCGCGGAGTTCGGCGGCTGTCTGGAGCGGGCGGGTGCGGGTCATGCTGGGGGCTCCGGGAGGGGCATCCAGTGGGTGAATGTGCTGTCAGGGGCGCCGCCATAGCCGGGGTAGACACCCCAGCCGCCGAACTTGCCGCCAAAGGTTTCGTACCGGATGCAGAACATGCGGCCTCTTTGGTGGCTCATGTGGCGGTCATCGTTTTCGCCAACGATGGCAAGGATGCGTGTCCCATCCCTCGGCGCCGTCTCAATCGGTTGCCATTCCATGCGGGTGCGGGTCATGCTGCTCTCCGCTGTTCCGGCAGGACGCCAGAGCGCAGGAACTCGGCAAGCGCAGCCCGGTCGGGGATGGTGTAAACCGCCGAGCTGCCCCAGCCGGAGTTGTAAGCGTTCGGCGGCACGAGCTCGCGCGGCATGAACTTCCGCATCTTGCTGATCTGCGCTTTCAGGCAGTTCGTGGACGTGCCGGGGCAATCGGCTTGCAAGGCCTCGGTGATCGTGTCCGCAGAGGCGTCACGTTGCGCCAGGATACGCAAGACGCGCGTCTGGTAGAGCGACAGGGGGCGGACATGCGTTTCCCACTCGACGCCGCGTAGGGCGTGCTCTGCGGCTTCTGCGCGCTGGCGCATGGCTTCCAGCTCGGTTTCCAGGCGGGCGATCTGGAGGGCGTAGGGGTTTGCCCCGCGTTGTGATGTGGGGAATTGGACGGTCATGCGGCGGCTCCCAGCTTGGATTGCTCAGCGACCCATGTGCGGTATCGATCGAGGATCAGCTCAGGCACGCGGCAGCCTTCGTGGCCCGGCTGCGGGCCAGCATAGGCGGGCCACGATTGCGTCTCGTGCCAGGTCATCAGCAGGCGGCGCCACTGGTCGTCGCCCATGTCGATCGCCGCCGCCTCCGGCTCTGCGGACGGCAGCCAGCCTTCCCACATGCCGGTGTTGAGGAACTTGTAGATCGCAGGCGCGTACTGCCCGCCGTCCCGAGTGCTGTCCGGATGGCTGTAGCAAGCCCGCACCGCTGCCAAGAGGCTTTCAGGGGAGGTCTTGGCGATGATCGTCTTGACTACCTTCGGCAAGGTTTTCTTCGGGGCCATCCGAGCTTTTGCTTTCGGGATGATCCTCAGAATTTCTTCGACCACATGCGCGCTAGAGAGAGGTTTACCTCTCTCTACTGGTTCTGGTTCTGGTTGCTTGAGCATTGGGGTAGCATTGCTAGGCGCAACATCGTTTGTTTTCAGCGCCTTAGCTTTTCCGCCTTTTGCGCCTGCGTTGCGGCGACGTTCGTGAGCCTCTTTTGCGGCTAGCCATTCTACAGTCAGCCTAGCATTGCTAAGACGCCCGTCAGCCTCTTTGAAAAACTCGCCAATGACAGCTTCGACAACCGACTGGTCAGCCTCGGTCAGCGCTCTCATGCGCCGGTAAACCCAATTGCGATCCGCTGGGATTGAACAGCCCGGCGTCATCCATGTAAGGCGCAAGAGGCGATTATAGGCGCCATCCTCTGCCAGCGTGAGGTGAGAGGTCTTGGCCTCAAAGTCAGTGGGGAACATGGGGAAATATGGCAGGCTCATACAGCGCGCTCCCAGATCGGGGTAACGTTGGAATTGGGCGTCCAGAACGTGTTGCAGGCGATGTCGCAGGCGAGATGCACCTTGCCGAGCGGGCCGTTACGGTTCTTGGCAAAAATCACGTCTGCGCCGTTCTTGGTGCGCATCCATCGATCGCTGGCCTTCTCGTACTCATCAGGCGTCTGGGCAGCGTCCATAGCCTGCCGGGCGAAGTGTGACTCCCGGTGAAGGAACATCACCGCGTTGGCGTCCTGCTCAATCTCGCCTGACTGGCGCAGGTCATGGATCTTCGGCGGACGCTCGTCCTTCACGCTTTCGCGGTTGACGTGATGAAGCGTCAGAAGGGCCACGTCATGCCGCTTGGCAAACGCCAGGAGGGCTTTCGAGATGCGTCCCGTCTCGTCTGTCCGATCGCCGCGGTGTTCGGGCGTCAGGTTGCCAAGGTTGTCCACGATGATCAGCCGCGGGCGATCGATGCCGCGGCGGCGGCAAACACCTTCCCATGTCCGGTACTGCTCACTGAGCTGCGAGACCTTCAGCCCGCCGCGGTCATCAAGGAACAGGCGGCGGTGCGTCTCTTCCTCAAACACGCGGCGCAGGCGGATCGCGCTCTGCTCATCATTGCAGCCCGCGGAAACGTCATTGTAGCGAAGGTTGCGGCTAGCCGCCTTGTCATACGAGAGGAAGCACCCTCCCCGCATGGCAATCTCATGCCGCGGCATTTCAAGGGCAAAGTAACCGACAGTCGTTCCAGAGCGCACGGCATTGAGTGCAATGCAGATGGACAGGGCCGACTTGCCCACAGAAGTTGCCGCGGCGAGGATGGTGTTTTGTCCTGGGCTGAGACCGCCGCCTAGCTGGCTGTCGATCGCGTCAAACCCGGTCCTGATCCGGCGAGCCGCCATCTTTCCCAGCCCGTCTAGGGCTTCAAGCCCCGTCTCGCTGAAATCATGGGCATCGCCGTTGCCAATCATGGCCGATCGCAAATCATCAAGCTGGCCGTCGATCGACGCCATAACCGCGGAGGGCTCAACATAGCCCTCGCCGTCTCCCAGCGCCGCGGCGCGCATCTCGTCTGCCACGCGGATCATGTCGCGGCGGCGGCAGGTATCAGACACCACCTTCGCCTGCGTCCGGCACTCAAAGGGCGTCAGGCAGTAGTCCAGCAAGCCTTCAATCGTGTGCTTATGATCCGTCAGCACGGGCGAGCCTGCCAGCTCTTCAAACACCGTCCCGCAATCAACCGCCATGTTGCGAGCCATCAGGCGGCGCACAGCGGCCCAGATGGTCTGATGCAGCGGGTGATAGAAGTCGCGCTCTTGGAGGTGTTCGCAAGCCTGCCAGCAGGCATTGTCGAACAGCACAGAGCCAATGACGGCAATTTCCGCGGAATGGGAATATGGCGTGCTCATTGTCTCGACTCCAGAAACAGGCGCTTCACCAGCGCAAAGTCCTCGGTCTTACCCATCGGAAACCAGCGGTCCTTGAGCACCTTGAGGAACGCCGCATCCTGTGGTGACAGCGCGTCTTCAGCGTCCTTGCGGGCCTGCGTCCGCGCCACGGCTTCGGCAAATTCGTCAGCGTTCGTTGCCTTGGTCATGCCATCACCCCCGACGACTGAGACACCGAGCGGCTTGTGTGATGCGGGCAATAGCGTCCGCCCTCGGCGTGCGCGCCGCAGAACTTGTGCGGCAGGGCGTCTGTGACAGGCCAGCGGCAGGATGTGCGCGACAGCGCGTCAAACAGGATGCCTTCAACAGGCGCCGGCTTAGGCGGATCAATGCGCTTGACCGGCGCGGTCGTGCGCTGGCGGGCTTCCTTGCGCTTCAGGACAAGGCCAGGAGACACCGCGTTGGCTACGGCCTTTTCCGAACGGCTGGCGGAATGACGGCGCCCGCCAAGGGCGATCGCATTGCGGTGGCAGATCCCGATGATCGTGTTGCGGGTCACGCCAAAGCGCGCCGCGATTTCCCGCCCGCTCTGGCCTGAGTTGGCCAGTGTGCGGATGTAATCAATGCTGTCGGCGCTCCAGCGCGCTGTGTATTCTCTTGGCATTCCCCAGCCCTCTGCTTCTAAATTGCCCGATACTTGTGTGCGCGGTTGCCGCGCTTGCTGACGCCTTCAGCGGCTTCCAGCGGGAGTTTCTCGACCTTGGCCCGCGCAGCGAGACGGCTCAGCGCAGGACGGGCCGTCAGGATGTCGAAGCCCATCAGTTGCGCGATACGATCCGGGCATTCCGGGCCGTGCGCTTTCAGAAAGGCCAGCACTTGATCGTCGATGCGCTTGGCAGGCTCACGCATCTTGCGCGCGGCTTCGGCACTGGCGCCGCCTGTCTTGCTTCCGGGAACGTCCGGGTAGCGTTCGGCAAAGGTGAAAAGGTCGTCAGCCATCACGCCAGCCCCACCATCAGCAGGAGCGCGCACCAGAACGCGATGGACAGCATCAGGCCCCATGCGAGGCCGCGAACGGGGGCGAGTTGATCGTCTTGGGGGATCATGCGGCGCCTGCCTTGCGCTTCGTGCGCCGGTCGAGGCCAAGCAGGCTGATGGCAGTCACCTGCCCGCCTGTTGCAGTCTCAATGCGTCTGGCGAATTTGACCGAGGGCGTTCGCCGCCCGTCGCAAATGTCCGCTAGATAGCCCTTGGATGTGTTAAGCTGCCCCGCGAGCCGTGTGAGCGCGCCGTGGCCTTGTTCAGAGAGGAAGTCTGCTAGGGTCATGCAACATGGTTCGCAAAATGCGAACTGCTTGTCAACAACGGAGTTCGCTATGTGCGTGTCTACTTGCCGCAGTGCTTGTGACAGAACGGGCCATGAGCAGCACCCGCCCCTTCTTCCTTAAACAGTGGCGCGAATATCGCGGACTGAGCCAGCAACGACTGGCTGAACGCCTTGACACCTCAAAGGGATACATTTCGGACCTGGAACGTGGCAAGCGCCGCTACAACCAAGATATGCTGGAATTATTGGCCGACGCGCTGAATTGTGAGCCAGCAGACATATTGATGCGCGACCCCAGCGATCCGTCCGGGATATGGTCAATCTGGGACGCCATTCCCGCCATTGATCGCCCCCGAATCGTCGCGGTCATCAAAGCCATGATCGGCAACAAAACGGGCAGCTAAAGAAAAAAGTTCGCAATAAGCGTTACATTCTGCTTGCCTATGGGTTCGCGATATGCGAACGTCTCTCCATCGAACGGAGAGACACATGCCCAAGACAGCCACAACCCGAGAGCCCGGCTCGCGCTCGCCTACAGAGATCGACGTGTTTGTCGGTGAGCGCATCCGCGCCATCCGGGCAGACCGCCACCTGTCAATGCAGGAAGTCGCTTCGGCGCTCGGCCTGAGCCATCAGCAGCTTCAGAAATACGAGGTCGGCACGAACCGTCTGAGTGCCGGGATGCTTTATCAGGTTGCGGCGTATTTCGAGGTCAGCGTTGCGAGCCTGTTCCCTGACGCGCCGAAAGACGCGGCCGCCGAAGCCCTGAGGGCGAAGCGCAAGCTGGACGCGATCCGCCGCATTCTTCTGGAGGCCGTGTGATGCTCAACGCCTTCCACGAAACCGACTCCCGCAACTCCTACGCATGGGGCCAGCGCCTCGCCAACGCGATTGAGCTTGCCCTGTTCGCAGCGGGCCAAGTCCGCAAGCTGAGCGCAACGGATGCCTGCGCCATTGCAGAGGCGATCATCGAACACGGCGCGGGTGAGGATGCTCACCTTGATGGCGTGTTGCTCTATGCTGGCGCGATAGACGGGTCGCCGCTTTATCGCGCTGCACATGGCGAGATGATCAAGCAGCGCTCGGCGCAGCGGGTGGCGGCATGAGCGGCCTTATGAAACGCTTCGGCTGGGTCCGCGCAGCCGAGCTGACCAAATTGCAGGACATGATTGCGGCCAAAGAGGCCGACATGATTGATTGGGCAAACGAAGTCGTCGAAAAGCACGAACGGGAATACCGCGAGCTTGCAGAGCGCTGGGCGGAAACCCGTGAGCATCTGTTCGACCGAAAGCAGCTTCAAGCGATTCAAAATGCCGTGCTTGAATATCGGCTGCTCATGCCGCCCGCGCCAATCCTTGTTAAAGAAAAGGACGGCGACGCATGAACCGCCAGATCTCCCACCACATCGACCAGATCGAAGCCCGCCTTGCGGCAGCCGAAGCTCCGTACAAAGCCGAAGAACGCGAAATCGAGCAGGCAATCGACGCGCTGAAGGCCCGCCTTCGCGCCGTGTACGAGGCGCGCTGCGAAGTCGCTCGCCCGTTCGAAATCGAGCTTGACGCATTTTACGATCAACAGAACCAAGAGGAGGCCGCGTGATGGCTGACAATCTCGCAACTATCGAACCCCGTAGCAATGCGGTCGCAGCGCCAGGAATGGGATCGGCTGACGCCTTCATTGCCATGATCGAACGCGCCGCAGTCAATCCGGCTGTGGACGTGGAGAAGATCGAACGCCTCTACACGCTTCACGAGCGGATGCAGGCCAAGGCTGCGGAGACGGCTTTCTATGCCGCAATGGCGCAGCTTCAGCCCCAATTGCCGGTCGTAGAGCATACCAAAAAGATCAGCTATGAGAAAGGCGGGCAGACGATTGTCAAAGGCACCTACACGCCTTGGGAAGACATCGATGAACTGATCCGCCCGCTCTACACGGCGCTCGGGTTCTCGCTGTCCTTTGACATTGAGCAGACCGCCGAAGGCATCAGCGTCGAGACGATCATCATGCACAGCGAGGGGCATTCCGTCCGGCGCGCAAAGATGCGGCTTCCGCCCGATCCGTCCGGCAACAAGGGCGCGGCTCAGGCTGTCGGATCGGCTGTCAGCTATGCTAAGCGGTACTCGGCTTGCGCTGCCCTCAACATCACCACGCGAGGCGCCACAGGCGAGAGCGAGGACGATGATGGGCAGACGGCTCACACGCCCATGAACGCCTCTCAGGCAAAGCAACATGGCCTCTGGGAGCGCCTTGAAAGCGAACTGAAGACCGAGTGCGGCACACAGATCGAAGCCGACGCATGGTGGGAAAAGGTTCGCAGCTTCCGGGAAGCCTACCGCGATATGCCGAACGAGTGGAAGCGCATGTTTCGGGACGAAGTGTTTGCGCCGTACCGTGAACGTCTGAAGCCGGGCGAAATCTGATGATCACCGAGAAGCAAGTAGACTGGGCAATGGAAATCCTGATCGACCGGGAGAGCAACGCGGCCAAGAACCGCGCAGCAAACGAGTACATGGATGACCTAACAGCCGTTGTTCTCGCCAAGCTGATCAACGAGGCGCCAGACAGCCTGAAGTCTGCCGACGCCCGGAAAGCATGGGCGCTGGCTCAGCCTCAGTACACGGCGCACATCGAACAGAAGAAAGCGGTTGCGGAAATGGATTACAAGGCGCGGGACCGCAGATCGGCAGCGTCGGCAATCATTGATGCGTGGCGCACGGAGCAGTCCAGCGCACGGCTTGCGGCGAGGGTTGGCTGATGGAAAAGCGTAAGCCGCTGACCCGATCCCAGATCGCAGAGATAACCCTCCGCCAGCTAGGCAAATGCGCCCGCTGTTCTGAGCGCCTGGATTTCGCAACCAAAGGCGCCGTGATTGATGAGCACCTTCATCCGTTGGCAGACGGAGGCACAAACGAGACGGACAACAGGGCTTTCTATTGCAAGCCCTGTGCAAAGCCTAAGACCGCCAAGGAAGCCCGTGACAGGGGAAAGTCAAAGCGGATCGCTGAGGGCCGTACCCAAGCAGACCGCAGAGCCCAGCGCGGGCCGACGATCAAGTCACGCGGTTTCGACCGCACACTGAAACGCCGCATGGACGGCACTGTTACACGGAGAGACGCATGACCGACACATACGACAAAGAGAACCATTGGTACGGCTGGAACTCGGGCAAGTGCCCGGTTCATCCGGAGACGGAGGTGTTTTTCGCCTTTCGGGATTACGATGACCGAATGGAAGTTTTCGGGGGGGTCGCCAAAAGAGCGCCGTGGCAATGCCCAGGTGGATTCCACATCACCAAGCTCTACCGGGAGCCAAGGAAAGCACGGGAGTGGTGGGTGAATGTCTACGCCGGCACGGCGATGGGCGTGCATCGGTCAATCGAGCACGCCGATGAGCACGCAGCAATTGGGCGCACCGAATGCGTCCACGTCCGCGAAGTCCTCGGAGACGACGATGCACATTGAACAACGCGGCGAGACGCAGCGCCTGGAAGCCCTCCTGCGCGAGCTTCGCCCCATAGAGGCGCGGTGCGTGGAGTTCAGCGAGGAGTGCCTGCGGGCGATTGAGAGAGCGAAGGAAGTGGAGGACGGGGATGAGTAGCGAAGTGAAAGACGGCGGGCCTGCGTTTCCGAGCGTAGGCGAAGGATTTAACAACCCGCTTTATAGCGCGCCCGGCATGTCCTTGCGCGACTGGTTTGCGGGGCAGGCTTTGGCGGGCTTGATGGCCGACGAAAACACCGAAGGCTTTGATTGGGAGTTTTTCGCGCGCCAATCATATGCGGCCGCCGATGCCATGCTCTCCGCCCGCCAACAGAAGGACAAAAACGATGGACGCTGACAAGCTGGACGAGTTGGAGAGGCTGAGAAAGGCGGCAGGCGGGCGCTGGTTTGTTGGCGGTCCTATCGGAGACCCTTGGCAGGTTGTCTGCATGGAAGACAGCGACGATGACTACGCGCTGTTTGAATGTTCGGCGCCAAACGCCGCCCTCATCACCGCAGCGATCAACGCGCTGGAGGAGCTGGTGGCGATGGGCAAGACAGCAAAGGCGTTTTCCTTTGTTGATGAGCGCGCTGTGGAAAAAGCCCGCAAGCACCTCACTGACGCGGGATCGACTGTCCACCCCATCGATATGTCAACTGCAATTGCGGTTTACCTTGAAGAGGTATCCCGCGCCGCCCTGAAAGGAACCTGACATGACAGACCGGGATGAGAAGGTGCGGGAGGCACTTGAAGACCTCGATGCGCTTGAGGCGCTTGCCAGAGAAGCGTTTGGCGGAGCCGAGGCGCGGGCAGCGTCCATGCTGGCGAAGTCTATCGCCGCAGCCCTGACGCCCCACCCAGACAGCCCCAGCCCTCCGGGGTGGATCATGGAGATGGAACGGAAGGATGCCCCGACATGAACACGATTGAACACATCAACGGCGGAACATGCGCGATCCGCATGACGGAAGCCGAGCAGGCAAGGTGCCGCGAGCGCTGCGCTGAGATGGGCGACCCGCCTTGCTGGCTGCTGCCGTCGCTCACAGACTCGTGGCCGGAAGGGCAGTCTGTTCATCCATGCTGGGATTGTTCGGAGGCCACCCTCCTCTCCCGCGCGAAGGAGCAGCAGGGATGAAGACCGCGATTTACATTGAGGACGGCATTGTCCAACTCGTTATCACGCCGGAATCCGACTTTGAGAAGAGCGCGCTCAAAGCCTTTGAGGCGAATGGCGAAGTGTCCGCTCAAATCTTCCGGGGCACGTTCTACGATTGCCGGGGCGGATGGGTCCGGCAAAAGCAATACTACTCGCCTATGCATGGCGACATGGATCACAACGATCAAAGCCTGATCCTGCGGAACGTCGCCGCCGCGCCCACGCAACCAGGAGACAAGTGATGAACCGCAAGGAACTGAGTTTCTGGCGCTTGGTTGGCCGCATCGAAGACCCGCCTCCGCCACCATCGTGGTGGCCGGTAATCGTTTGGCCGCTTGTTCTTCTGGTTTGCCTGTCGTTCGCCGCCGCCCTCCTCGCAGCGCTGCTCAAGGCGGAGGGGTGAGATGGGAAGCTGGGAAGAACTGCTTCGCCCGCATCACGCAAAGTTTCGATCTGCATTTGCCGGCGGACTTCATCTTACGCTTGAGCCTCACGCTTGTGATGTGCTCGGCAGGCTGATGATGCATATGGCCAAAAGCCTTGATGTGCTCGGACACCCGGTAAGCAATGCTTTACCAATCGCCCCGGACCCCGAGCCATGACCCCGGAAATGAAACTTGAACTTCGCCGAATGCTTGATGAAGACCTGTGGGAGGAAAGCTCTTACGCTGGATATTTTGCAATCGAGTGCGGGCCTGTCAGAGCGTGCAAAGTTTACGGGCTCATTCTTGCGATTGACGGGCGCAGGATGCATCCCGGTCTGATCTTGGCAAGCAAAGTCAAGCGCAAGATTGATCAGATGGACAGTGAGCGCAGGAAGCGGCTTGCTGCAACGTCGCTCGAACGAATGCGTGCTAACCGGCGGAAAGCGAGCGGGCCATGACCCAGCTTCTCACCATCAGCCAAGCCGCCCAGCGCCTCGGGGTCCATGAGGACACCCTGCGTGGTATTGTCCGCGCTGGCCTGCTGCCCTGTGTTCACGTTTCCGCAAGACGAAGGGCGTTTGATCCGGCAGACATAGCCGCATACATCGAGAGAGCTAAATGTCAGTCTACAGAAAAGGCCGCATCTGGCACTATGATTTCGTCTACCAGGGGCGCAGGTTCTACGGTTCGACGGGGCAGGAAACAAAGCGCGC
>Ga0315901_10000921_pt1 | contig 42719 bp, 78 predicted proteins | sample LakEriMetagenome_10_FD_203761 | JGI IMG/M metagenome (GOLD analysis project Ga0315901, IMG submission 203761) | Freshwater fungal communities from buoy surface, Lake Erie, Ohio, United States - Buoy 2 MA116 | ecosystem: Environmental > Aquatic > Freshwater > Lake | place: USA: Lake Erie, Ohio...
ATCTTAAATCTTTTCAAGATATAGTTTTGCGTGACGTAAAAAATAAGCCTTGCACTTCTGAAGAAAAAACTATACTTTTTAATAATCTTGATCTTTGGCTTTTTTGTCTTCGCAATCTTCGCAAGGAACTAGAGCTTCAGCTTACTCAATTCAAAGCAAACACTAAAGCTGAAATCAAAAATATGCGTGATAACTATGCTTCCCAAGATCAAATCGAAGAATATATTATTGAAGAAAATCAATGGCGCAACAATGCTATAAAATTTCTTACTGCTATTGAACGTAAAACTTTATATGTAAAACTCATTATTTCATCTGAGTGATATTATGATAGATCCTCTTATAAAAACATTGCATACCGTGCATCTTGTTGAGTCTGATATAGACGAAGAGGAATCATACCTATATCTTCAGCACAACTATCTTAATAACTATTTACACTACAGATATAGTGCTCCAGATATATATACCTTTGATGAGATTGATAAAATGTCGTCTGAATTTTGTCTCTTTTTTGGCAAAGTTCAAGACAAAACTGGTCAATATCTATTTTCTCCAATACCTCTTTTTACTTTCCGCTATTTAATGTTGGAAGATGGTTCTCCATCACCATATTATGCGGTGAGAAGAAAGCAAGGGTATGTTGTTGAAGGTTTTTCTTGGTCTAATGGTTTGACATATCAAGTTCGTCAAGATGTAAAAGTTATTAATGGTGAGTATATTTCTCCATTTGAGATATATCAAAGAGTAATCTACGTTGATCATACTACCAAAACTGTGCACAACTACCCATAGGATTCTTAATGTCAATTTATATAAATGAACCTAAAGATAGTTCTTTTATAAAGTCTATTGGATGGAGCTCGCTTGCTATGACATTAGTCATAGAATTTAAGAGTGGCTCCATTTGGGCTTATCATAGAGTTCCTAAAAAAGTTTATGAATCTCTTATATCAGCCCCTTCTGTGGGTAATTATTTTAATCTCACAATAAGAGACACTTATTCTTCTGAAAGAATATCTTTTGCATCCGAACAGTCTGGACCGGTGAACATTGAGCAAGAGACGAAAAAGCAAGAACAAAGCCAGACATAAAAACACTTTATTTTTAACTCCCAGTGATTATTGCAGCAACTCTGATGAAATCCATAATATAGCCAAAATTGTCTTTGGTACAACTTATTATGTAAATTATGATTCTTTGACCAAAACTAATTAGTTTTTTGGTATAATATACATTAATAGCTATATTATCCTAGGAGACTAATATGTCAAAGAGAATTGAAGAGCCTCAGCAATCCGCAGAAAATATATTACCTATCGAGCAAGTTAGTGAAAAAAAAGTAAAATCTTTTATTAAAAAAGATAAAATTAAATCACTAACAAAAGATGCCCCTGTTTACCATATTATTTGGAGAGATGCTTTTTCCGAGACTGATGAGTGGCATGATTGTTCTTCCATAGAAAGAGAAGACTACATTTGTCATACTGTAGGCTATCTTATTTCTGACAATGGAAAATCAAATTATTACACTATAGCTTCTACTGTTACTATAGATAATTACTTTTGTATGGTCATAAATATACCTAAAGCTATGGTAATATCAAAGGAAAAAATAAACTTTTCTCGTTAATTAAAGGATTCTTATGGAGGAAGAACTCACTTGCACTTCTTGCTCTTCCACTTGGAAAAGAACTAGACTCCGTGGAAGAAAACCGCTACTTTGCCCTGCCTGTACTTCTTTGGAAAGCACAGTCATAAAGCTTGCTTCGCCAGAAGTAAAAATATCTGAACCACAAGTTGCACCCAAAAATAACTCTTCTGAACTTTCTGATCTTTCAGTTTCTAAAGTTCATAGCATGCTGCACCCTAAACCAGTCAACTATCAAGATATGTTAGAATCTACCAAAAAAGGTTCTAAATGGAAATGTCCAGGATGCGGATCTATTCTCACTATGCTTGTTGGAATTAGTGATGTTCCAACCCATAGATGCACTCCAAATATGGTTACTCTTAAACTTATGGAAAGAATTGAATAGACACAACCTCACAAAGGAAAAAAGATGCTCAAAGACTTTTCGTCAAAGCTTAAATTATTTTTGATTAAATTGATGAAAAGTATTAAAGAGTTTCAGTCTATACTTAAACTTATGGAGACTCTTATCTCCATAATAATGTTTTATATTACTCGTAAGAAAATTTCTTTTTCATACAGCTGAACTTGATTATAAACCCTATCCGAGATAGCTCAGTTGGCAGAGCAGCTGACTGTTAATCAGCGGGTCGCAGGTTCGAGCCCTGCTCTCGGAGCAAAACACTGGAGGTAACCATGGGAATGGATGTTTTCGGAAAGAATCCAAAAACAGAAAAAGGATCCTATTTTCGTAACAATGTTTGGTATTGGCACCCTTTGTGGGATTACTGTATTCATGTTCTTCCTGATATAGCCAATAAAGTTAAGTACGCTCACAGTAATGATGGTGATGGTCTTAATTCTGTTAATTCTCGCAAGCTTGGTTTTGCTTTGCGCAAATCAATAGAGTCTGGTGAAGCTCAAGAATACATAGATAAACGTCAGGATTATTTGGATAATCTTTCCAATCAGCCGTGTCATTGTACTGGCGTTTCTCTTTTAGAGTCTTTTGTTCACGATGGAGAAATACCATTTCCCAAAACTCAACCTAAAGATCCTAATCCGGAATGCCATTCATGCAAAGGTACTGGTAATATTCCTAACTTTCAAACATCATATCATCTTACTTTAGATAATATATCAAACTTTTCAGAGTTTTTACTTGATTGTGGCGGTTTTCAAATATGTTAGATAAACCAGTTTGTCCTCGTTGTTTAGGATTTATACCCAGCAATGCTTTTGCCGGAGAGTATCCAGGAGCAATTTCTCGTATAGATAATAAAACAGAAATATGTTCTGATTGCGGTACAGAGGAAGCTATAGTAGCTCTTATTAATTTGGATCAATGGCCAATTGTAATCTATGATCATCCTGCTGTCCGCAACGCATATGATCGTTGGCAAACTCGTATCAAAATGAATGAGCTTTATGAGCATCAATAAAAAATCAAACTTTTATATTACTTCTCTTTTAGCAGTTTTTTGTTTAATGACAATAACTGTTGTTGCTCGCATCATTGCTACCGTTAAGGACTACTAGTGGACCATATTGCCATGAAACAAGCTATGATTAATGCTCTTACCCATAAGGTTTCTATTTTGGAAGAAAACAACAAAAACTATTTTATACAAATAGAAGATTCTAACATCATCATGAATGCACTCGCTGATGCGTTGCAAATATGGTTAACTTCTTTTGATGCCAATACTACGCCAACTCTTGGAGATATAGCTTATTGTCGTCAGGTTTTAGACATTTACATTAGATATGCTAATGATTTATCTACTGTAGAAAAAGTCGCTGATCTTCATAATCAGATTATTAAATTAGTTAGCGAATATAATGACTGATAATTATGAATCATTATAAAGGAGAACTTTTGTTTCGCGAACCAATTGAAGAACCAGAATATGAAAATCAATTAATCACAGTTAATAACACTTGTTCTAACTGCATTTATTACGAAACGTATTCTGCACAGAAGTTAAACGAATGTCGTAGGCATGCCCCAATTATTGTCGTAGGCCTAGGTACAAAGTGGCCACATGTTGAAAGTAACGAGTGGTGTGGAGACTGGGAGCTCTGCAATGACTGACGATCAAGATGACATTGTAGATATGTTGCGTTCAGCCGCTGAATCTACGTGGCCAAACCATTTACTTACAGCATCTGCTAAAGAGATTGAACGACTGCGGGAAGCAGTCGCAAAATGGCGCATAATTGCCGACGACTTCGCAACGACACACCGCCATCGGCTTGGGTTGGACGGCGCATGGGACAAATGCAACCTTGCCTACGAAAAGGCGGTGCGTGGTGAGTGACGACCTAGATGTGCTTGGTCTACTCCGTAAGTATGAGCATATGGACAAGTTGAAGAAGCAAGCCGCCGACGAGATTGAACGGTTACGGAAAGCAGGCGATGCCCTCGCTCATGGCATTCGTACAGGCAAATGGGATGATGCGCTAGACGCATGGACGGAGTTGCGCGATGAGTGATCATATTATAAAACGGCTAGAAGACATTGCTTCTTTACGTGGACCAATGGCTGGAAATATTATCCCTACTGCATGTATTGACGCCATTGCGGAAATTCAGCAGCTTAAACAACAATTAGCTGCAGAAAACCTTGAACTTCAGCGCATTCGCAAGGTAATAAGTGATTATTGTGAAATAGAAAACCATTATTCTCAAGCTTGGGATAATGACCCTAATAATGCTATTCTTTTAAGGCAAGATTGGCAAAACGCTTGGCAAGCTTTAGAAGATGAAGCTTTGCGTGTTATAATAGATAGTATAGATCACATTAACTTTGGTTAGGAGTTAACATGAATTTTTTTACCGGATTCTTTTTTGCAACAACTCTTATTTTAGGTAATATATTTGTTATCAAAAACTTTCTTGATAAGAGCAAGTAATGGATGAGTCTCACGCAATAATTCAAGATCTTCAAGTTTCAGTTTCTCGTGCTCAAGAAGATGTAAAATATTGGGAAAGAGAAGCTAATCGTTGGAGATTTGTTGCTGAAGAATATTTTAAACTTTGGTATATTGATGCTCGTGACATGCAAGTTACCAGAAAGCAGATCGACCATGAAATGGCTCTTTTTTACAAAGAAAATTTTGAAGATAACTGATGGCCTACAGTAGATATCCTTCAAAATATGAAAAGCCAAAACCAATACCTCCTGATTTTTTAGTCAAAAAATGGCAAAGGATTGGTGTTCTTGGATCCCAACTAGCTATGGCTGTTGCTTCTAATGCTCCGCAAGAAGAAATAATCAAGCTAGCTAATCAGTATAATGTATTATACGCAGAGGCTATTAATTCCTAATATGACTGAAACATATCTTACTTGTGTTTACTGTGGTAAACCCAATATTCACCCAGAGCGTCTTTATCGCTATTGCACAAATGATTCTTGTGTAAAAGATGCCCAAGCAATGGTTTTTCCAAAATATCCAACTACAGCTATCTCAGACAACACCGCTGAAATTATAGAACGAAATACTTTTTTATCTGAAGCTTTGGATTCTACAAATGATCAAATAAAAAATCAAGAGCAGCAAATACAAAAATTAAAAAATGCTGTTATCGATTTAGTTGTAAGGGAACGACGAAATATTGAGTCAGAATGCAGAGTCGCTCGTTGGGATGTTATTCGTTTTATCATTAAGCAGCATCAGAATTTAGAGATGGGCTTGGAGATAATCAAAGACAACCCCGGCAAAGGTGATCTCTTTGAAGATATCTATCGTGAGCACATTACTTTTTATGATCATGGTTTAAAGAGATTGGGCATTGAATCAGTCGGGACATTTGGCGAACAAGTTTCCGTAGATCACGCTTGTCACGACTCTGATCATCCACAAGGTACTCCTGCAGTAATTATTAAACATGGTTATTACTTTCCCGAAGACGATTATTACATTGACAAACCACTTGTAATTAGTCTTGAAGAATGGGAAAGAAGAAACATTTAATATGGAAAGTATTTATTATGAATATTCTTAACGAAATTTGGAAAGATGATATAAAACCATTTGTTCAAAAACCTTTAGGAAAAATATCTTTATTTTTTCTTTATTATCTATACTTTATTCATGTACCTGTTGCGTTTTTGTATAACACTAAATCTAATTTTATGCTTACCTCTCAAGTATCCTGCATTCCAAGTCAAGATCTTTGGCAGGAAATAAATTTAAAAGAAGCTAACCTTTTTCAAGATTGTAGTTCTTTTGAAACCTATTTAAAGTCAGGATTTTATCTTAGTATTATTCTTCCAATTCTTTTATCTATTCCCTTTTTTATGGCTTTTATGTGTATCTGTATTTTGCCTCCACAACTTTTTGTTTGGCTACCAGTGTTTTTTATTGGAGATAGTCTTGGCCACAACCTTGACGCAGCTCCTTATCCTTTTATTGCTATTTTCTCATTAATATTATGGAATTTATTCTTGATAATACGATGGATTAAGAATAAATAATGACACCTCGCACACTGCTTCCTTGGCTGGATGACCGAGTAAATAACACTACTCCAATCACACCTCGCACACTACCGCCATGGGCTGATGAAATCATAAATAGCACTACTCCTCCAAAGCCAGTTGTACCCGTATCTACAACCTCGCCACCTATTCCATCAACAACTACACCTTCAGTGATTATAGAAAGAATTCCCGTGAATAACAATAACGATAATGATACCTTAATACTTATATGGTCAGTTTCCTTATTGGTCCTAACTCTTGTAACATTATTTGTCTATATAAGACATACTTCATACAATCGTAAATTAAAAAATCTTGAACTTCAACATAAGATTGAAACTGAAAAATATAAACTAGAAGTTTTAGAAAAATCTAAAATTGACAATGTTCATGTTGAAGAAATGGAAAAAATTAATTTTTCTCTACTTAAGGAAACTCGCGACTATGAATATACTCAACTCCAAGATGAACGTGGATTTATTTTAGCTCAACAAAAAATAGATGCTCAAAACGGCAAAAACATACTTGACGCTGTCATGCCATTGATTGCACAACAGAATAATCATCAAATTAATTTAGCTAAAGTTAAAGGTTCTTTAGATCAAATTTTTGAAGACGATAACATTGCTAATTTAAACATTAAAAAAAAATGATACTTATTATGAACTTAATTATCAAACCTATTAAAAAATTTAAAATATTAATTATATTGTTTTTTTCTTTATTTCTTTTTTCCTGCACAGAAAAACCAGATTCATATAATTATTGCGAAGAACGAAACGTTGGCTATGAAAATGAACACACATTTTGCGTAGTCAGTCAATCTTTTCAGCCTAATACAATTGACATTCTTGTTTCTTGGGACTATAAAAATAAAACTGAGTTTCTTGGCCAAGGACTTACTGCCATATCTGCTTTTTGGTCTCTGCCAATAAACTGCTCAAGTACTGAATTGCAATCTGTAACTTGGTATGTTGATGTTAGTGGAGAAATAACTTATTATGTTCCAAAGCGTTTTGCGGAATTTAATAATCCAAATCCCACTCCACAAATGTTAAGTGTTGTCAATGGAATCGATGCCGAAGTGACACCTTATATTAAAAAATGGTTTTGTTAAAAATAAACATTCAACATAAGGAGACTTCATGAGAACATGGAGAGACATTGGCACAGAAAATGCCAAAGCTGCAAATGAAGAGTTGCGTCATCGCTCTCAGGCAATAGCTTCCCAAAACCAGTCTGACTTACTTTCAGATGTAGTTGAGGAGCTTAAAGAAATTAAAGGGCTTTTAAAGCAGTTGATTACCCAAATCAATAAGTCCTAATTAACAACCTATTGTCCAATAAAAGATACAGGAAAAAACCTTAACAAGGAGAAATCACCATGGCCATTCAGCCTAGCGTTGAGACTCAGATAGAGTCAAACCCCCGTAAGTTTGGAATCTCAGAGCCTACAAAGCTTCTCACCAGGATTAAAGGTGAGCCCCCCATGAATAGCGGTAAGGGTCGTCGTCGCAATCCTGTAATCAGCACCATCTATAATGAACTGATCACTAATCGTAACGAATGGTTCCATGTGAACATTCCGATTACCTCAAAGCAGCAGCTTGCTTCGCTTCGTGTATCTTTGTATACGCGCGCCAAAAAAGACAACTTGACCATTTCATCATCTTCTCTTTACAACGAGACAACAAAGATGTTTGATCTTTGGGTCATGCTTGGCTGATTATGTATTTGCCGTTACTATCTTTCTTGAATCTCTAATTTAGGGAAGATATTTATGGCTAAATATATTGTTCGTATTACAAGGACACTCGTTGTAGAAGCGGACTCCGAGGGGGAGGCTACAACGATGTCCTTGTATGCGACAGCTTATCCAGACCACATTACCGGTATAGAATATATTAACCATGATGCGAAAGCTATTTCCAAAGAAAATGAAGCGTTCAAAGAATTACAAGATTGGCCAGAGAATTCGGGCAATTAAAATTGAGGATCTTTACACCGATATACAATCAGGTGCCACTGGGACCATAGCGTTTATAGACGATTTTGACACACTTCATGTTGACTGGGATGACGGTCATCGTTTGGGAATTATACCCGGTATTGACAAATTTGAGATGATTGATGACGAAGAAACAATAGCTCATCAAACTCATACTTTGTATTTATGATATAATATTACTATCTTTATATAAAGGATGGTATTATGATAGCTCAACAAGCCCCCAATATATTTAGCATGACTTTAACTTTCTTAGCTATTCTTTTTTCCTCAACTATACTTATAAAAACTTTAGCTTCTGTGTTCAGAAAAGAAATTGAAAATCAACAGAAAATAGACAAAAATGATTGACCTTATTACTGGCCTATTACTAGCTACAAGTCTTATTTTTATTTCTTCCTTTTTCTTTGGAAAAAATTAATTTCTTTATTATACATACAAAAAAGATAAGTCTAATTATTAATTATTAAAAAAAGAATAGACCTAAGATCGGGGCCCCAAATGGGAATGTTTGATTCAATATATGTACAATATGATCTTCCTAAAATCATTGTAAATGACCAGGAATTGTCATTTTCGCCCGGGCACGAATTCCAGAGCAAAGATCTCCATTGTATGATGGACAGTTACTTAATATCTACTTCAGGAAGACTTTTATACAGAGAACTTAGCTGGTCAGATAAGCGCAGCATGGAGTTGTCTCCATATAAAGATGTGGATTTTCACGGATTTCTCAATTTCTATACAACATATAAAAATGACGATACTATTCATATTATAGACTTTATAGCAAAGTTTACTGACGGAAATATCGTTACTATAGATTATGTTATAAATAAGTATTAGTCAAGGAGAACAAGAAATGCCTGGTTTTGGAAACAGTAGATTATCAAGAGCTGGAATGAGAATGATGGGAGCATTTCAAGACGTTATGTCGCCTGGTGGTGGCGGAGGAAGGGCTATTAACGATTTCATGGGTCAAACCGCTGGTCAGGCCAGGAGAATGCCAAGAGCCCCAATGAGCCCAAGCACAATGGTTACTAGAAGTCCACGTGGTCGTGGCGGAATGTTTGGTTCTACTACAACTTATGATAATCCAAACTTCCTTAAAACAGACACAAGAAAAGGTCTTTTTGGGCTAGGTGGTCGTAGTAGCTCTTTGCAAATACGCAGACCACCCATGGACTGAAGTCCTATATAGGGTAAAATCAGAAAAAAATTTTGAAGCCCTTTTTCCTTTTTAAAAAAACTTTTAAATCTGGAAAACCTTATCTATATCATCAGAGTACCTAGCTGAAATGTCAGCTACATATTTTTGAATCAAATCATTCTTTTGTCTTTGCGCAGTAGCGGGGCTGATGTACTGTTTATACAGTAGTTTTTTAATATGATAAAACTTAGTTGCTAAAAACGTTCTAACAATTAATTCATAGTCATCGGCAACTTCGTAGTCTGGATTATGGCCACCCAGCTGGTGGTACAGGCTTGATCTCCAGGCTCTAACATGGTTGGGCGCAGAAACAATATGCTTCATGGTAGTTGGATTTATTTCCGGGGAAGACATAACCCAAACGCCATGCTCCTCAGACCAGTACTCTGAGCCATATCCAAAAGCCCAACCTTTAGGATAAACTCCAGATTGTCCATCAGGCAAAATCTCGCACCAATCAGAATAGACAAAGCCTACCTCAGGATTGGCCTGGAATGCCTCGTAAATCTCCTGTAGAGCGTCTGCAGTAAGCACATCGTCATGATCTAGCTCAACAAGTATTTGCCCCTCTGCAAGCATAAATCCACGTCTTTTATTCAGGCCTATGTTTCCAGAGTGGACATGACTCTTGTGCATTTGAATTTTATATCTTTCGTCGGAAGCAAAGCCATATACCTGATGCCAGACATTTTCATTAGTAGAGTCGTCTATAATGACCCATTCCCAATCCGTATATGTTTGAGCTTTTAAAGACGCCCAGGTTCGAGCAAGAACACTTTTATCTGTGTTATATGTAGGTGTTATAATTGAGATCATACGAAGTGCCTAACAATCGCCGTTGTTGCCAAAATAACCCACAACACATTGAACAAAATAATAGTTGGCAGAGTCTTTTCTGTTGATGTCCAGATTAAAGATAGGCTTGATGCAATTGCGAAAATATACAGCCACCACCATTGATAGCCAAATAAAAGTCCTGGGAAAATAATAGCGATCTTAGTCGCAAACCCCCACGCTTCTACAGTATTAACCTTGTTCCAGTAAGATCTGCTACTAGCAGTTTTTAATGCTGCAAGGATCTTATTAAATAGAATTTTCATTTTATTTTTCCAATCTTATTCTCGTGCTCAATTCTTAATCTTACAATTTCTTCTTTATGATTTGGACCAATCGTAAAATACCAATGTTCTGGTTCTGCAAAGTGGAAAAAAATCATTTCAACCTCATTATTTGATGGATCAGTAAATTCATTTCTCCAATGATATTGATCCTCACCATAATAGCATACAGCCTCATTTTCTTGTGGATCAAATTCTTGGCCTTCTACAAAAATGGGCCAGCGAGTTTTATAAGACACACATAGATCAATCGTATAAGTGCAACCATTATCATCTACGTGTTTGGGTAGATTAGCTCTAAATCCTTTATACAAGCCATATGCGCAGTAAGTTGGTAGAAGGTCTTTAGAAAATATCCCCCTTGCCTTTTCCAAAAGAATATTATGTTCATCTTGAAGAAAATTTTCTTTGATAATAGAAAATCTTCCCAAGAACTTTGCGTATTGTAGAATGCTGTTATCTTTTTCAAACTGAATTTTATTTTTAATATTTAAAAAATCTTCATCAGAAAAAACATTTTTCAACAAAAAAGGTTTTGGCCTAACAAATAACGTCCTATTAGTTAATGGATCGTAATAGGTATCAAGATTTTTTGTTGTCATTTGGCATTGGTGTAGAGCTAAGTATAATTTCCTTAGAATCGACTGACACTGGAGTGGGCACTATAAACGTACTAATAATCCACTTATCATCAGATATTGGAACACAACCTTGATGCGGATGAGTCCAGTTTGTTGGGAACAGGCAAATAGATCCTGCTCTTGCCGGAACCATTAAATCATGTTCTCTAAAAAAGGTTCCCCCACCAACTTCAACTGTATTTAAATATATAATTGCAGCCAAAATTCTATTGCTAGCCTCTTGAGGGCCTATTCCGCCATCGATATGCTCCCTATAGAACCCTATGCCTTTTCTGTATTCCTGAACTCTAAATCCAGTATCAGATATGTTAGTCCAGGTCCAAAGCCACCTAAAGGCTTCTCTGTAAATTTCTATAGTTTGAAAAAGTTTTTGAGTTATTATATTTTCATATGTAGTCAATGGTTCTGTGGGCACTTCGGCGTCAAGCAAAGCCTGATAGGACCAACTCATATCCATGCTATTTTTTACAGATGAATCTATTCCACCAAGGGTTGGGCCAGGAGAAAAAAATGTTTGATAATACTTTTTGCATTCCGTAAGTACATTTGAACATGTATTTTCATCTATTATATTTTCAGCCAAAAATATTGCAGAACTTTTTCCAGCTGGCCAAGAAAATTTAATTTCACTCATTTAAAATATCCAGTGTTAGTGCGCCAAAAAGTTTTCATATACGTCTAATACTTGACGCAGGTGTTTTTCAGCTTGAGAAATCCAAGAATCATCAGTAGTTGATGGTGTCCATGTAAAAATACCATTTGATAATTCCAATGATTCAGGATCTATACCGGCTACAATAGCCGCAGAGTAAATCTCTAACTCTAGCTTCTTTTTAGCAGAGTCTTTAATTAATTTTTTTTGATTTTCTGATATTACAAAATCCATTATGACCCCTTGTTTGATTTGAATAGTTTACTAAAAAATGACTTCTTTTCCACAGAAAGATTTTCATCTGTTTCTCGTTCCATTTTCTTATATTTACTTTTTTGTTTTTTAGGCATGAATGGACCACCGAAACCACGCCAACGCAATAATGAATATGCGTTCTCGTCTCCCCATATTATATCTTTAGATTTTGTTCTAGGGAACGGTATGACGTGCCACATAGGTCTCCCTGCCTCTAGCTCAAATGGTTGATCTGTTAAAACATTAATAACCATATGCGCATTGTGATAGTAATCCGTATTCACTACAGCTGGTAGCATAGTGTAATTTGGATTTGGATCCCATAATGGGGGCAAAAATAGACTAGACCATCCAGGTGGAGTTTTTATTAACCATGGATTAATAACTTTAACATAATTAGCGTTTTGTATTTTTCTAGCTTTCGTTACTGGACATTCGCCAGTTTGCGCAAAAGAAAAGCCCTCTATGCCAAAATCACCAATCTCATTAGTTAGATCGAACTTAACATCCCATGAACGATGATCCATAGATGGGCGAAACATTAGCTTTGTCCACAAAGGAATTGTAAAGCCTGTTGATATATAGTCTGATGTTCCCGAACATCTTTTTATGCTGCCCTCTTCACCAGTAAGATTTCTCCACCAATCTGGCCAATTGCCTAAATTAAGAAAAGGTCTACACAAATCATCCATCAAAAATAATGATTGTGGAGCTAAAAAAATCTGACCTTCTTTAAGCTTAGGGATATCATTGAAAATTTTTGGACTAACTATTTGCAGTTGCTGCGAGTGCTTGCGCATGATCTACCAATCTTTGAGTAACTAATTGCTTAGAAAAATTTGCAATGAATTCTATCACATTTTTTCGAGAACCATAAGCGTCTAGTTGCAATGACGCCATTTCTGGATTTAAAACACCCTGACCCTGGGCAACATGCCATAAATGAGCTGATCCAAAAAGCTCAAATCCAGTTGAAGGGATATCTGAAAATTCTGGACAGCGTACATTCCACAGTTGCAGTAAGTGTTCCAATAGTTCAGGCTTATCTGCTTTTTGCTGTGCAGCCCACATTTCAGTGTCATTTCTATCCGAAATATAATGCAAAGATATCATGCACAGAATATTATTCATCATGGAATCCATAATACGGTGATACTCTTTGATCCCATAATTTCTATTTTTATCGAAAGTAGGAAGATAGGAACAGATTAATTTTGCCTGTTGAATTGAAGTAGATATGGACGTAGCTTCTAATGGCTCAACAAAAGAAGCCGCTAACCCCACTGCAATGCAATTATTTTTCCATGTTTCTTTAAAATATCCTGCCTTAAAATTAATCACTTTTGCTGGCACAACTTCAAAGCCATGCACTTCAGAAGCTTCAGCTATAGCTTGGTCTACGGTACAGAAATCAGACGAAAATACATATCCGTTTCCACGTCTTTTTTGAGTGGGTATTTCCCACATCCAACCATTCTTAAGAGCTCTAGCCCTTGTGTATGGTCTTATTTGACCAGAAGGGTCCGATTCAGTTGGAAACGCAATTGCCGTATTACACGGTAAATACTTTCTATAATCTATGAATGTTTGATCGCCTATCTTGCTTAAGAGCTGCCTATGGAATCCTGTTGCATCAATAAAAAAATCAGCTGCAATATCTTTTTTTAATTCAGAAAGAAAAACCGATTCTATAAATCCGTCTTCATCTACTTGAACGTTTGTCACTTCATCATCTATAAACAAAATACCTTTATTTTTTGATACTTCTACCAAATATTTATTTAACTTAAAAGTATCAAAATGGTACTGGTTTGTTCCATAATGTGTTTTGTCACCCTGATCAATTATTTTATTTTCTATTAATCCGCGCCAAGAATATGTGTTTGTTAACAAACGATTATTCTCTAGGGCTGTAGCATACCCTGCCCAAAAGCCACCAATGGTTAACCCAATTTCTCCTACACTATGGAAATAATCTGGAGTATGATTGGTCCAGTTTTCATAACGTATCCCATATTTATGAGTGATGTCTGCGTTCTTGATCATATCATGGACGTCTATGCCGACCATCTCCTGAAACAAGCGCCAATGTTCCGTAGAACCTTCGCCAACACCAACTATCCCCATCTTGCTGGATGATATTATTGTTACATCATAATTTTTAAAATAACTTTTAATTGTTAATCCAGTAACAAGTCCCGCTGTTCCAGATCCAACAATAACTATTTTTTTTTGATTCATTTTTTAACCACTAAGGTAAAACCGGTTGCTACTGGAATATGAAACACATGTTTATCTTCGTCTTGCGTTAAACGTGACAAGTATTCGAAGTAAGGATGCTGATTTTTGGATGAATAAAGAAATCCAAAATCATTTACTGTATTTAAAATTAAAAGTGCACCGCTAGATAGTTTTTCCCAAATATTATCTACGATATTAAAATCATGACTAACTAATTCTGTATCTAAAAATACAGTATCGTAATCTAGATCTATGTTACCCTGTTCTATGTCTTGCATAGATATGACATTAGATTCATCAATAGGTTCATTAATATAGTCTTCCATATATTTTAAGTTCATTATATTCGCATAGTCGACATTATCTACAATAGATTTAAGTGTAGAACCTAAAATATAATTCATGCCTAAAAATAATAGTTTTGAAGAATTTTTTATTCTAATAATAATTTCTATCATCGACCGAGATAATATCTCTATATCCATAGCGGAACTTGATGGATCACTTATTTGATCTAACCAATTTAACTGAACAGAATATCCAATAGCATTTCTACTTCTATCTACTCCAGTATTAATTTCATCTTGGATAATAATAGAATTATTGTTGGCAATATCAATGGGATTAATATCTGATGACGTGGTGTGAGAAAGAATATTTGTCAATTTAAACAAATCATAATTATTAAGCATTATTTATTCTCCAATTTAAAACACTATACATATACCAAAATCTTTTAAAGGAGGCCTGATATCTTCTTAATTCTGCATACTGAGCCGATGCAATTGGGGAATCTTGATTATGTTCTGCGCTACCAAATGTATTAGCACATGCCTCCATTAAATCATTGAGAGTAACATCGGAAAGATTATTAATGTCAACCCCAACAACGGATGCCATTGTTAGCAATGTGTTGCTAACGTAATCAAAATCATTTTGTAAATTATATCCCATCTTCTTCATTCTCCAGGTTAAATATAAAAGAAGCATCTAACATAGTGCAGTTAATAATTTCATTATCAGTTATGTATCTACCAGATGTATGATCAAAGTTGGTTTCTGGAAAAGATTCAATATTTGGATATTCGTCTTCTGGATTCATCTAAACCACGTCACTAAAGAGTATTTAATTGAATTGTCGCTTTTACCAACAGGTTCAGCTATATGGGTATACGGAAAGTTGGAAGGAAATAGTATTACACTTCCGGCTTTTGGTTTTATTGATACGTTAAATTTTGGAAAGACTAAATTACCACCCGTATAATTATCATTAAGAAATGCAACTAGGCTTAAACTTCTTTCGTTTGTCCTAAAATGATCATGGTGAGCTTTATATTCTGCGCCACCATTGTATTTGAGCACTCTATAGCCCTCATCAGCTTCTAGGTCTAATTCAAAATTATTTCTATAATCCCAAACAATTGGGTCTATTTTGGACCACAAATTTCTCCACTCTTCAACAAGAGGCTTGACTCTATCAACTTCAATGTTATCTACACTTAGAGGAGAAAGTTCGCAGCCAAAAGATGTACGCATATCTGAGACTTCACCAGTGCCGACAGTTGAACGTTGCCAGCTTAGATAGCCCCATGATTCATTGCACTCAGATTCTAATAATTCTAAAAACTTTTCTGCTTTAAAAATATTATCATACTGAACAATGCACGGAGCGTGCTCAACAAATTTCATATCAAACCGTAATTCCAGACTTAATTAATTCAGTTTTATTAATTAGATCTAATGTTTGAGATACTTGTATTCTATAATGTGCATTTTCCTCTGAAATATCTGTTTCAGGATCAAATGCAGCCATATCTAATTCTTCTGGAATTAAACCAGCGTCTATTAGAATCATCCATAGTTGCTCTTTAAGAGAGGATATTCTTAAAGTAAGAATTTGGATTTTGCGTTCATTTGTAATTGAATTAAAAAATGTCATTTTTACTCCTTGTTTTCCTTATATTATACCATATTTGTGTTAAATATCTATTATTTTTGAATAATTTGAATGGCCTATTTGTGGTGAAACATTTCCAGGATTTCTTGTAACCACAATTATTCCACCTGTACTACCTTGATTTCCTGGATTTCCTGCATTGGCAGCACCTGCTGCTCCAGCTGCTCCACCAGTACCACCACTAAAGTTAACATTTGTAGCGTTATGACTTGGGGCACTAGTTCTATTACTGGTTACAGCTCCTGTTATTACATTAACGGTAGCAGCACTGTGGGGATGACTACCAGCGTTGTGGCCAGAAGGATGAGGTGTGCCACTATGGGGAGATGGCCCTGTACTACCAGCAGGGTGCGGATGTGATCCAGCAGGGTGTGGATGATGCCCTGCGTGGTGGTGCTGGACGCCATTGTGGCCAGAGTTTAATCCAACGCTAGGAATGTTAGTATGCGGAGCATTTGTAGCGGGGTGCGATGCAGCAGCGACATGGTGGTGACCATGTCCTGCATTCGTGTAAACGTGTCCATTGTGGTGAGAAGCTGGGTTATTAGGAAATGATCCTGATGGATGAGAATATGGATGATTGCCAGCGTTATGATTGCCAGCGTGATGGCCATGACCAGAATTAATTGTTGAGTTTTTGTTTACCGTTCCATTATGGTTGCTGAAGCCAATTGAGTTAACACTAATTCCTGATGCATGGGAGCCATGAGATGCATTTGAGTTTCCATTATGACCAGAAACTCTATGTCCATTAACACCATGGGGATGACTGCCGTGACCAGAGTTATGAGCGGAACCACCATTATGACCTAAAACATATGTTACATATGGGGCAGATCGATGTGTTACGGCATTGTGCCCATGGGGCGCGTGGATATGTGTGTTCGATGCATTATGGTGCCCGGTTGCGGTATGAAGAACCGCATTATGAGGGTTAGCATGAGGGCCGCCATCTGGATGCGGATGCGCTCCAGATGGATGGGGGTGTGATCCAGCATTATGCCCAGAAGGGTGTGGAGTACCAGAAGTTGGATTAACAATAGTACCACCAGCATTATGTGGAAAGTTACCAGAATTATGATATCCAGTTATATTTGGTGCGGGGTTTCCAGCTGAACCGGGATTACCTTGGGTTGCTGGATTGCCTGCGCCGCCTGCATAACCATAACTAACTATTGTTCCAGATCCAGCTATAGTTTTTGCAATAATTATTACCAGCCCTCCACCAGGCCCGCCAACTCCGCCCGTTCCAGCAGTAGCAGCATTTCCCGCAGTGCCAGCATTTCCGGCACCACCAGCTTGACCAACAGTTGCTCCGATAAAGTTACCAGCGTTCCCAGCAAATGGTCCTGTTGCTGCTGTAACGTTTCCCGATGTACCGGAAGTGCCAAGAGAACCGCCACCAATTTTTGTTATTGTTCCAGCGCTTGTTATAAGCCAGCCAGAAATTGAATCGTCTAAATCATGCAGGACTGTGGGATCAATTGTTGTATTACTTGTGCCCCAGGCGCTTGCTGGGTTTAATGCGTTCTGTCTACCAGATACTGTGCCTGATCCATCGGAAATATTTGACAAAGTTGCCGCGGGCATACCTAAGGTGCCATTATTTGTAAGTGTTCCGTTAACAAATATACGAAATCCATTCGTAAATAATGTTGCTCCAGAATCAACTGTTAAATTAGTGTAATACATATCTTTAGTTAAATATGTAGTTCCACTAGTTATGGTTACATCACCGTCTGTTCCTTCGCCAAAAATAGAATCATCACGTTGAGTTTTAGTTTGATTAAGTCTACGAATACGGTTACTCATAATTAAGCTACCTGACAATAAATAACATTTCCGGCAGCGCAGCTGGTTCCACCAGTAACGTCAGTTGTTATTCCACTATTTAAAGCTGCGGATGAAGATATGACAATAATTGCTCCGCCACCACCGCCACCAGAACCGCTTGTACCTGGTGCCTTAATATAACCAGTGCCACTTGAAACAGTGATAAATCTTGCTGCGAGTATTACAACGCCACCACCAGCTCCAGAAACGCCACCAGCTCCACCACGCAAAAAGGTTGGAGTAGTTGAGGACCCTGTTATGGAGTAGCCTCGGACAGCTTGGAACGACTGCTTATAATAATCAGTGCCACCAGTTGCAGCTGTCGGTGCAGTTGCAGTTTGAGTAGCGCTAGAACCACCAAGACTATGGGTGACAGCAGTATTGTTTGCGCCCCCTTGCTGAATTGATCCGGCAGTAGAAAAGCCTGTTGTGAAACCTATAGTAGAACCACTACCAAAAGTTAAACTATTTTGTACAAATATTCTATATCCAGCTGGATTTAAACGAACGTTTGCTGACAAAGTTAAATTATAGCAATATATATCCCTTGTCATAGTGTATACTGAAGTTGATGGGGCCATTGATAAGACGGTACTTGAACCATCAAAGGTAACAGAACCATCGGCTCCTGATCCGTATATTTGATCAGCAACGTCAACTAGGTTACCCAATGTTAGTAAATCAGAGTATGTAGACGAAGTGCCACCAACAAAACTCACACCAGTTGTAGTATTGTTAACTCTAATAAACTTTCCCATAATTATCAGTATTCTTCATATCCATTGATCATATAATTAACCGTAGTAGTGCTAGCTTTACCTCTTATTTTATCAGAATAAGTATCACCAGCTGTATTATCAGAATTAGTTAAAACTAAGGATGTTGACAGTGTAACAGTTTCGTTTGCAGCAAGTGTTAATGAATTGATAAAAATATGATCGGTGCCTACCGTAACATTCTTAGGCTTTAACCAAAGCGTCACTGTTGCACTAGATGCTGCGGTATTACATAATATAATCTCTTTAATAACAGCAGTTGTAGTATAACCAGTATTTCTTGGAACTGTATATAAATCTTCTGCGGTGTCTGCTACAGCAAAATTTTCTGGACCAGATAGCCTTTTCATTTGCAACGCCATTAGATGACCTCCATTATAAACCGACGATTATCGGCTATATCTCTACTAACTTGTTTAGAGTTTGTATTGTAATCAGACTGATTCGATGCATCCAGTGCATCCTGAGCGGTTTCTTCTGCTCCAGAAAAGTTTGCTGTCGTTTCCGTTTCAGTTGAACCATCATATGTGTATTTCACACGTGGCATTTTAATCTCCTATTAGTTTGTATATCCATAAAGTTTCCATGTTCCAGAAAGATTGACAGTGCTTGCTCCTAATCTGAAATTGTTAAGCTGTATTCCATCATAAGACGATGCCGTTGTATGTTGAACAGTGGATGTATAGTTACCCCATGCCGACGCACAGTGCGCTGAAATAATTGTTCTATCTGCAACAAATGGGCGAGATATATCCATAACAATATGAATATCCGAGTTAGATATTCCACCACATACTCCTATGCTTGAATTTTGCCCAGTATAATTGTCTGCGACTCCGCCAAATGTAAGTCCCTGCATAGCGTAGTAGTAAGCTGTTGCTGCTGCTGTGCCACCAGAAAGCATATTGATATAGAAGAGATAAAAGTCTCCGCTTGCTGCTTGCAAGTTTGTTAATACAAGACGATAATTATCATAAGTAGACGAAAATATTGACTGCAAGTTGACTACTGTTGCGCCAGAGAATGTGCCACTTGACAAGTAAACAAGACCAATATCAGCTGTTGTAGCAACAGTTCCAGATTTATTTGGTAAAGTTAATGTTCTGTTTGCGGTCAACGTAGTTGGTATAAATTTTGTAGACAATGATCCAGTTCCGCCAGCACGACCGGCCAACTGAATACCATCTTGCGTGGATGCCACACGAATAACTTGAGTTCCAAGAACATCGAGCTCAACAGATGGTGAAGAAGTGCCAACACCAACACGATTATTAGTTGCATCAACATAAAGAGTATTTGTATCAACCGTTAAGGCTGCTGCTGTTAGGCGTGTTCCGTCAAAGGTAAGGTTTGCGCTGCCAGCAGCTGCATTAGAACCATCTTTATAGACAACTTGATTAGCAGAACCAGCTACTGGACCAGTAGCACCTTGTGCTCCAGTTGCACCTTGGGGCCCTTGTGGACCTGTTGATCCTTGCGGTCCCATGTCTCCCTGGGGACCTGTAGCACCTTGAGGACCGGTAGCTCCTTGAGCGCCTGTAGCTCCTTGAGGGCCTGTGGCTCCTTGGGCACCCTGAGGACCGATATCACCTTGTGGGCCAGTGGCGCCTTGAGGGCCAGTGGCGCCTTGAGGGCCAGTAGCACCTTGAGCACCGGTAGCTCCTTGGGGGCCAGTAGCACCAGTTGAACCTTGAGGACCTGTGTCACCCTGTGGTCCCTGTGGTCCAGTTGAACCTTGGGGACCAGTATCGCCTTGGGCTCCTGTAGCACCTTGGGCACCAGTAGCACCTTGTGGACCAGTTGCACCCTGTGACCCCGTTTCACCTTGAGGTCCAATAGAACCTTGTGGTCCCTGTGGACCCACGGAACCCTGTGGACCAACATCTCCTTGAGCGCCAGTAGCACCTTGGGCGCCTGTTGCGCCCTGAGGACCTGTGGCTCCCTGTGCCCCCTGTGGTCCGGTTGCACCCTGGGCACCTGTAGCACCTTGGGGCCCGACATCTCCTTGTGGGCCAGTTGCACCTTGGGGACCTGTGGCTCCTTGAGGACCAGTGGCTCCTTGAGGGCCAACAGATCCCTGAGGGCCCTGAGGTCCAGTGTCACCCTGAGGTCCTATTGGACCTTGAGCGCCTGTTGAACCTTGCGGTCCTGTATCTCCTTGGGCACCTGTGGCTCCCTGAGCTCCAGTAGCACCTTGTGACCCTTGCGCTCCAGTAGCACCTTGAGCGCCTGTAGCGCCCTGGGGTCCAGTTGCCCCCTGAGAACCCGTTGCACCTTGGGGCCCTTGAGGTCCAACTTGTGTATAGGTAACCTGAACAGCGGTAAATATAATAGAAGGAATTGCTGGTGCTGGAGAAACTGCTGGAAAATAATCAAGTGATATACCAGTATTTGTTGTTTGCCAAAACAACTCAATATAGTCATTAGCATTGAGGCTTAAGACCAGGTTAACTGTACCTATGGCTCTACCATCTGTTCCGCCATGGCTTTCAACAACGCTCCATCGGCTATCTGAGTCAGGAATATTAGAACCATTCTTCTTAAACCAGATATTTGCATCATGAATCTGACTATCACTGTTTGCCCATTGGACTGAGAAAGTCAAAGAATATACGCCAGCATAACCGAAATTAATTCTTGAATTATTAGAAAGTGTTACTCCAAAATTATTAGAATCATAATTATCATAAGTTATTGCATAAGCTGTATTTGCAGCTACTGCGGTTTGATCTTGATTTGACCAAAATGAACCCCAGTATGCAATTGTTCCACCAGCACCTTGCGGTCCTTGAGCGCCTTGTGGACCAGCACCACCAACATTAACCCAGTTCATTCCGTCTGTTCCGATAATTATTGAATTGTCTGGATTCGTACCGATTGAGTTCATCATCCAAGATGTACCCGTATTTGCTGTTCCTAGTGAAACAAAAACATAGTCACCGTTTTGAACTTCTGTACCATCGGTATTGTCAAAGTCGGAGGTACGAGTTAGTCGCCAATATGTAGAGCCGTCGCCAACTGTTGTTACAACATAGATACCGTTATGGATTTGGTTAATTTGGTTTTTAACGAGAACTCTGTCGTTGGCAACAACAGTACGTGAGTCAACAACAAGAGCACCAAATGTTGATGCTTGAAGATACGCGCCATCGCCAGTTCCGTTATTGTCATCAGCAGTACCAGCAGTATATGTAGGAGAGTTGGGAAGGGCTGCATTTGTAGCGGTTCTTACTGATTCGTGTGAGTTAAGGTTTCCGACTGGGCCTTGTGGCCCTTGTGAACCCTGGACTCCTTGTGCGCCTTGAGAACCAGTAGCTCCTTGCGGTCCTTGGGCGCCTGTGGCACCCTGTGCACCTGTTGCACCTTGCGGGCCAGTATCTCCTTGTGGGCCCTGTGGCCCCTGAGGACCAGTAGAACCTTGGGGGCCAGTAGCACCTTGGGGGCCCGTTGCACCTTGAGCTCCCTGTGAGCCAACTGCACCTTGAGGACCCACATCTCCTTGTGGTCCAGTCGAACCCTGTGGTCCAGTGTCACCTTGTGCCCCCGTGGCTCCTTGGGCACCAGTAGCTCCCTGGGCACCAGTAGCTCCCTGAGGACCTATATCTCCTTGAGGACCTTGCGGTCCTTGGGCGCCTGTAGCTCCTTGGGCTCCCGTTGAGCCTTGTGCTCCGGTAGCCCCCTGTGGACCCTGAGCCCCTGTTGCTCCCTGAGGGCCAGTAGCGCCTTGAGGGCCAACGTCACCCTGTGGACCATCTCCACCAACTGGACCCTGAGCGCCTTGTGCTCCAGTTGAACCCTGAGGTCCAGTGGCACCTTGGGGGCCAGTAGCGCCTTGTGGGCCTTGCGCGCCTGTGGCACCTTGAGCACCTTGGGGGCCAGTAGCCCCTTGTGAACCAACATCTCCCTGTGCACCTTGTGGTCCAGTTGCCCCCTGTGGACCAATATCACCCTGTGGTCCTTGTGCTCCAGTTGCCCCTTGTGCTCCCGTAGAACCTTGGGGGCCAGTTGCGCCTTGGGGTCCAGCGTCTCCTTGTGGACCCGTAGCGCCTTGTGCTCCAGTTGAACCTTGGGGCCCAGTAGCTCCCTGTGCTCCTACTGCCCCTTGCGGGCCTTGAGATCCTGTTGCTCCTTGTGCACCCTGTGGACCCACATCTCCCTGGGGACCGGTAGAACCTTGTGGCCCAGTAGAACCTTGGGGACCTGTGGCACCTTGGGGGCCAATGTCCCCCTGTGGCCCTTGTGAACCCTGGGAACCCGTAGCACCTTGGGGGCCTTGTGTACCCTGAGGGCCGGTAGCGCCTTGTGATCCAGTTGCACCTTGGGGGCCTTGGGCACCTTGGGGGCCCTGTACGCCAGCAAGAATGTCCGTACTGGCACCATTGCCTCCAGTACTTATGTCAATATAAAAACCCCTGGCTGTCCCCCCCTGCTCAAAAAAACGAAGCCTGTTTTGATAGACATCAATGGTAACACCACCAGTCAGAGTGGTATTTGTAACAGCTTTCTTTAGGAATATTTCACCACCCTCATCACCAGATGAGTTGTTAGAAATAAGATAGCCTCCAGCAGTTACATTATTGGTAACTGATATAGAGGATGGTAAGCTAATTGCAAAAGAACCAGATGTTTCAGTTACATTTATTTGATCTGTTGTTCCAGTAATTGCAGTAATTAATTTAGAAGCAACGATAGTATTAGATGCGTTTTTATAAAATATTTTACCGTCTGCATAATTGATTGCTACTTCACCATGAGTCAGAGCAGAGGGTACGGACGTAGAAGTACCTGAATTTTTTATAACAAGGGTATTGGCCATTAAAAACCTCTATAAAAATAGATAAAGTAAGCGCTTTATAGAACAATAGTAACATATTTTTCAGCTTTGCGCTAGTTAAAGTCAATTTGATTCAAGGAGTTTAGTCTTACTATTGCACAAGAGGATGGGAGTCTTTATGCGGAATTTTATAAGTAATTTATTTAGATTATCAACGGTAAGTATAGCTGTTGTAGGATTTTTTGCACCACTATCCAGTGCGCAAGCAAGTAACACTTTTGTCAATGGAGACTTTAATGGATCCTCCGGATGGACTGTCTCCCAGAACGGAGGCTCTGGAGTTTTATTCAATGGCTCTTTGCAATTTTCTTATGAAACGGGCGAAGTTTTTCAATCTATTCCTGTCACACCAGGAGAGATTATAAATTTTTCATTTGTGGTTAATAATAGTACGACGAATAGCATAGGCCAAGGTGCTGTGTCAGACACCTGGACAGCAACTCTATCCTCAGACTCCCCCTCTCCCGCTTCAGCTACGGTCACTAGATCTATTTCCCATAACCTGGAAAACTTCAGTTTGTCCATTACCATTCCTGAGGGAGCAACAACCGCTACAATAACCTTTAGTGGTATAGACAATGGATACTGGGCTGGGCACTACGGTCCGAGCATTGATAATGTAAATTTATCTATCACTCCAGCACCACTGCCTTTTACTCCTGGAAATAATGGCTGCGGTCCATATCAAGCCTTTACTGTCACTGGAACTTCTGGTGGCGCAATCTGGGGTTCCAATCCCTACACAGATGACTCAACGTTTTCTTCAGCTGCTGTTCACGCTGGTTTAATTGACGTTGGCGAAACCGCGATCATTGAACCATATCTGGTAGACAACTACCCATCCTATGTAGGTAGTACTGCAAATGGCGTCTCAACCTATGACTGGGGAAGTAACTGGTGCGGGTATTACATTCGTATTCTTGGTACTTCCGGCGAAACACCTACAACTACAACAACTATACCCAACTTTCTTGGAGTTCCCCAGAGCGTTACTGTCACAGACACCGGTGAGGGTGTACTTGTTGACTGGGAAGTGGCAAACGACGATACTGGAGTTTCTCCAGAGCGGTATGCAATCTCATGGAGCACTGGCTCTGCTGGATGGGGCGTTGCAACCGGAAATGTTGGCGATGCAAGCGCATTAAATACCGAGATATTTCTTGGCTATTCACTATTTGAGGGAACTGGTGGTCTTGGCACTGAGTATACCTTCACGGTTCGCGCAGATAACGACACAACCGGTGTGTACTCACAACCGTCCTCTGGTATTCAATTTGTAGTTAGCGCACCACCGCCGCCTACGACCACTACTACTACCACAACTACAGAACCTCCAACAACAACTACAGAACCAGAGACAACTACTACTGAAGCTCCAGTTGTAACAGAACCAGAAACTACAACTACAACTGAGCCAGAAGTTATTCCTCCAGTTGTTATCCCTCCGGATACAGAACCGCCGGTAATTATTCCTGAACCAGAAATCACAATACCCGAACCTGAAACTACAGAGCCAGAAATAATTATTCCTGAACCAGAAATCACAGAACCAGAACCCGAAACTACGGTTCCAGAAGAGATATCTGATCAAGTAGATGAAATCTTATCTGGAAATCTAACTGAAGAAGAATTTGCCAATGCCGTAGATGAAATTTTAACTTCAGCTGATAATGAAGAAGAGCTGGTCGCTGCAGCTACAGAATTATTATCTGGCGATCTATCTGCAGAACAGTTTACAGAAGTTATTGATCAAGTGTTTACAGAAGAACTAAGTGACGAAGCCTTTGCCGAAGTACTTGATACAGTGTTTGAAGAGCCACTAAGCGATGAAGAATTTACTGCAGTTATCGACGCTGTTTTAGATCAACCATTAAGTGATGAACAATTCGAAGAACTAGTTGATGTCTTAAGCAGTGACACAGTCACTGATGAGCAAGTTCAAGAAGCCGTCGATGCAATTATTGAAAATGGAATAACAGAAGATCAAGCAACTGAGATTGCTACAAGTGCAGAGGTACTATCTTCTATCGACGGAGATCAAGCAGATGAGATCTTTGCTGAAATTCCGATAGATGAAATAACAGAAGAGCAAGCTTTGGAGATTATTGGTGCGGTGCAAGATGCTCCAGAAGAAGTACGTTCTTCATTTGAAGAAGAAATAAATATATTTGGTTCCGGAAGCTTAAATACTTATGTGCCTCTGGGTTCCAGCATAAATGTAGGACAAAGAAGAGCGGTCATAGCTGCTGGTGCAGTTATAGCCGTTGCTCCAGTAGCTGGAGCTCCAAGAAGAAGATAACAACAGGGAGATATAATAATGAAAAAATTTATGACTAAATTAATAACTGCACTTTACGAACAAGCTTGGACAATAGCTGGAACTATATTGGTTCTCATTACTTTGTCTGGCGACATACAAACATGGGGCATAAAGATCAGCGTTATTACATTGATAATAGTTCTATTTGGCGCTGTGATCAAAAAAGAAATGGATGATTCTGATTGATCTTATTTAACTATAAGATCTTCAGGAATAATCCACAGCTTACAAATAGCGTTTGACTCTATCTTCCCAGCTACAATTTCGCATCCCTGTCCACCCATAAAAAATACACAGTTAGAACAAACCATTCCCTGTTTAATAAAAGGATTTAACTTAGACGGTGCGTAGTGTGCACCGTTAGCTTTAGCTGTTTGGTCAAACTTGCCAAACATTTCCACTAAATGCTCATAGTGATCATACATCATTTTTTGACGAGGATTTAATTTTTCCTCAGGATCATCTGGATCCTCTTCGTCCTCAGGTTCTTCCTCAGGCATCTCGTCTTCTGGCATTTCTTCATCATCGCCATTAGAATATTCTGATAACCAATAATTATTCATCCTTAGGTCCACCTTTTACTGCGCCCTGCCAAATTGCAGCGAGTCTACAATAACCATCTTCCTCTACAGTTTGAGCAACAATCTTGCACACGCCATTGCCTTCATAGAAGGCGCAGTTTCCACACTTGACACCTATTGGAAGGTTATCATTTTCCATTGCAGGCACATAGCCAACCCATATGCCATTAGCGTCACCATTGGCTAACTTGCCATACTTGCCAACAATGCCAATCATGGCGTTAACATACTCTGCTTCTGCTGGAGCAAGCTTTTGTTCCATTTGCTCTAGAAATTCGGCTAACCAATAAATTGACATATGATATTCTCCTATTTAGATTTAATACATATAGTAACGATATTATACTATATAATTCCTCTGCGCTGCATTTCTAATCTTTTATTTGTTTCATTTTCGTCTTGAACAGAACGAGTGCCACGAGATAAACCAAAACCAGCTACACCAAGGGCACCAGCTATGCCGAGCATCTTTAAATTTCTGGCACCGTTTGGACCTTTGGTCACTGCTGCAGAAACATCATCAGCTAATGCTCTCATTTTCCCAGGTGCTTTTGCCGGTGCACCACTAGACGGCCTTGGTGGCGTTGGAGCATTGGAATGTATTGTAGCCTTTGGTGGTGGGGTTGCATTTCCTGATTGAGTTGTAGCTTGTGCTGTTTGCTGAGCTCCAGCAGCAGTTGGTGTTGGAGCAGTAGTATTAGCTGATATAACAGGTCTGCCAATTGGTTTCTTAGGTGGAGTTGGCCCAGTTGTTACCGTAGGTGTTGGAGGAAATGCTCCGGGCGTAGGCCCAGTTGTTACCGTAGGTGTTGGAGGAACTGCTCCGGGCGTAGGCCCAGTTGTTACCGTAGGTGTTGGAGGAACTGCTCCGGGTGTAGGTCCAGTAGTCACTGTAGCGGTAGGGACGGCAACTCCTGAGCCAGCGCCAGTTAAAGTTTTTGAACCAGATAAAATCTCTTCGACTACATTAGATCTTAATATTTTTTCATCTACAGTTTCTGCAGCCCTTTCTCCTCTTTGAACATTTTTTTTAAGCGCTTCAGCTGCAGATAAGCTTCTTGTATTTTCTGTAGTATCATAAATTGTTTGATCCATAAAAATGGAATTACCCTTATTGGCATTCCATCCAGCATCTCCGTCAGATATTTCTGGAAGCTTAAATCTAGCTGTTCTTCCCTCTTTTGTTCTGAGGTATATGGACCCTTTGCCTTCAAGAGCTTTTTGCTCAGAAGGAGTCATGTCTAAATATTTTTGAGATGTAGATGGATCAGTTTGAAAAATATGGCTTATATTCCCAGAATTAATCTCATCCATTACTTCTTGTGGCATATTCTCAAGAATTCTTGGATCTAATCCTGAAAGATATTTCAATAAATCATCACTAGCCATATCGGCTGTATCTGTCAATTGAAATATTGGAGTACCTTTATGGGAAACTGTTTTTGAAACTTCAAATGGCGTTAGTCCAACTTTTGGTACATACTCTGGCTCAAACTCTTGCGCAGGGAAAAACATTGCTATATATTACTTGATACAATTTCTTGAACAAAATTTTTGATTATTATGCTCGTAAACCATACCTCGCTGGAGTTGACGACTACATGTTGGACAAGTAAAGGAAACACCTTTTAATCCGACATATAATACTGGCTTACCTGGTTGCTCTACTTTTAAAGTAGCTACGGGTGTATTGGATACATTTTTCTTTGCGGGTTTTTTTCCGGCCATGACTTACTCCTTACATAATATTTAACAACAATATAGTAACTAATCTAGCTTAAATATATTCGCCAAACTTCTTTATTTCCCTACCGGGCACTCCGACTACAGTTGTATGATCGCTTATATTATCTATGACTACAGTGCCAGCGCCCAGTGTACATTCTCTTCCTATTGATTTGAAATTAATAATCACTGCGCCAGCCCCTATAGAAGTGGTGTCGCCAACTTTAACATCCCCACAAACCCTAACGCCGGGACTTACCGTGCAGTAGTCTCCTATAAAGCTAGATTGATTAATCGACGCTGCAGAATTAATATGGACATGCTTGCCTATCTTAACATTTGTTGTTAATAAAGAATATGGCCCCATAGTAATGCCATTACCATATGAGCACTCGCTACCTATTAAAGCTGTCTCATGGATCAAATTAGCTGACTTTTCATCGTCTCCATAGAGTAAGTCTATTTTTTTTCTTATTATTGAGGAGTTAATGGCAATACAATATTTTAAATTTTTATATTTATTTAAATAAACGCTCAGCGATGAAACCGGCCCTATCGTCTTGTCGCTATACCTATTTACCGGATCATCATCTAGATAACCTATAATGTTCCATTTAATATATTTATCATTTTCAGATAGATAGGTCAGGTCAACAGCATGTCCGCCCGCTCCAATGATTATTAAATCCATAAAACTACCACAAAAATAAATAACTTCCAAAACTACTGTCTATTTGTTCTAAGCTTATTTTTCTACCCTGCTCATCAAATACCTGTTTTGTATTAGCAAGATTTTGCGTGAGTTCTTTAAGTAAGGATTCGCCATTATTAAAAAAGGGAGTGTGCAGAGATAAAAATAATGGTATCTTTGCTTGGTTTAAAACTTTTATGTATTCTTTGATTAGTTGAAACTCGTGTCCCTCAATATCAATTTTTATTAAAGAAAAATCTCCAAGCGAAATTAACTCATCTAGACCCATTGCTTTAACAGCAATACCCGAAGATGCATTCTCTGAGACTCTTGTCATTGAATCTCCAAAGAACCTATTTGGTTTGAGGTAAGCTGTTTGTAAATTTGAAGCAGCGGCGTTAAAGTGAATTATATTGGTAATTGAGTTTAAGGAAATATTTTTTTGCAGGATCTTATAGGCGGTAGGGTCTGGCTCTACGGCAAATACTCTTCTGCTTAGAAATGAAGCGTAGATTGCCGTTGGTCCAACCCATGAGCCTATATCTAAATAATCTTTATCTTTTGATAAATACTTATCTAATACTTGAAAAGTGCTATTCTCCCAAGAAGAATATTTTTCTGACCAAAAATTATAACCAACATCTTGATGGAGCTCTTTGCTGTCTTCTACTTTAAAGGAAATATTATTTTTATTTACTATAATTTCTTTTTGCATTTATAGGAACCATCCTTCACTTCTTCTTCCACCAATATGCGTCACATATGGCTTATCATATATTTCTCCATAAAAACCAAATCTATAACTGTCATTTAACGAGTGAACTTTTGAAGTGAATTCAGATTCGCCACCATGATCTGGCCACCCCATTCTTACGGTAGACATTGGATACAAACAAGGATTTAAAGTAAACAATCTACCATGTTCAAAAAAGCCATCCTTTTGAGTGTAGTCTTCTAAGTGTTGAAAGACAAATCCGCCCACCTCTTCTTCGGGCGGATTAACCGGAGCGCGCACCAAAGCCATTTGAACAAGATTAGGATTAGATTCAAGAAGTGATATAAGATTTTCAATACTGATTTCCTGATTAAACAAGAAGTCATCTTCTAAATGAAAAATATAATCTGAATCACGAGAAACGGAAGTCCATGCTGACTGTACTGCTCCAGCCAAACCTCTTCTAGTTTCATGTGAAACTATACGAAAATCTGGATAATTAGACATTAAATATTGATGATATCTAAGATCTGCTGAATCATTAATTATTATTTTCTCATAAAAATTATAGTTTAAATTTTTACGCATGGACGGTATTGTTTCAGAAATACATGCTTGTCTGCCGTCAGTTATTATTATCAAAGAAACTTTATTCATCACAACTCCATTATTGGGGCTGGGTCATGTATCAATCTGCCCAAATCTCCCTGTACTAAAATATTTTTGTAATACATTTTTTCTAAGCCAGGTACGCCATTTGCTTCGAATTCTTCAAACTCTTGCCACCATGCAGCACCTTTATATAAATCATGATTGCTAGGAAGAGCTTTACACGCTTCATAGGCATTCGTCACTTTTTTAATAAAATGATCAAGAGATCTCCACTGGAAATGTCTAATGGCAAGAATCTGTGGACCAAAAACAATCCGATCATGACCATAATCGTCAATGTAAACGTTGACATTAGCGCCAATATTCCCACCGTTATGTTGAACAAAATGATTTCCATTTGAAATCTTGACAAAAGCATCGTTTTTTCTAAACCTAAAGCAGCTCTTATGGTTTGTTGGGAGATCCCATTTATATTGCATTGAATGAAATGGCGATTTCCCTGGGGTGTCATATTCTGTTACGGAATGATTTGTGTATAACGTTCTATATACGTCAACGTTTTCGGCATCTAGTTGACTGAAGGCATCAGAAAGAGTTTGATTTGGCGAAAACCAAATTTCATCTATATCAAAAGGAATAATCCACTGTGCACCATTTTCTCTAGCTCTTTGCGCTAGAGCGGTCATCTTTTCACTTTGAGTATATCCGACAACATCATCTTTTAAAAGAACAACTTGAGTATCGCATCCATGCGATTGTATGTGCTCCTTGGCTAGATTCATTTGTTCCCAGGTATTATCTTTGGATAAATTATCTGCAATAATAATTCCGTTTACTTTATTTGCAGCGAGATGAATCATGGTGTGATATATGATATCACCCTCATCTCTTGCCATTCCAACTGCCCATACATTAGACATTTCTATCTTCTCCCATTGTCGGCATGAAACCGTTTGTGCAGTTCCACTGCACTGACTTTTCCCTATAAACTTTCCCCTGCAAAGGTTTATCATAATCTATTGGATGAAATAAGAATCCATTTTTTTCTATTCTATCAAAGAAGTATGCATCAGCGCCGGACCAGGCGTGCGGGTGATCGTCCCATCCGTCTACTAAATCAAACACTCTTCTAGTTGTCATGACTTGATTATGGTCTAACTTATCAGCGCCTCTTTCCAAAGGTGAACTAAACCATCTAACGCCTCTACCATCTAATCCCCAGCCATCAATATTGCCATCTGCATCTAGGATGTGTTGTGCGCAGAAGACAACATCATGTTTATTTTTTTCCGCTGAAAAAACCATTTTCTCAATCATCTCAGGATAATAAAAGTCATCGTCCGCCAAATAGCAAATGTATTTTGATCTTGAATATAAACGAACTGCGGTGTTTATCTGAGTAGCATATCTGGCGGTATTTAACCTATCTTGCTCTTTGATAAATGAATTAAAGAATGTTATTCTTTTATCTCCACGATAATTATCAACAACATCACGAATTACATCCATGACTTTTGTGTTTGGGGAATTGTCTTCTGCAATAATTAAATGAATATTATCGTAGGTTTGCTGAATGACTGAATGTATTGCTTTTTCTAAATAGCTTGGCTTATTATAGCTAGTTAATACAACTGACACTTCTGGATTATTCATATCTTTCCTTTTTACAAAAACATTTTGCGGAGAGGGTGGGATTTGAACCCACGGACACTTTTAAGGGTGTCGACATCTTAGCAGGATGTTCCATTCAACCGTGCTCTGGCACCTCTCCTAAATATATCAGGGAACTATGCCTGGGCGCTCTACATCTTCTAACAATCTAGTTCTGCTCCATGCTCCACATGAGTTACAGAACCACTGTTGATAGGTTCCTATTTGAGTATAGCGTTGACCTCTACGCTGGAGGTCGTCTGACCCACATGTCGGACAACTGCATTCGCCAGAATAAACGTTGAGATTTGGATGATTAGTCATCCAAGGTCTTAGCTTCATATAAACTTTACGTAACAAATCGACATCCTGCTTTGCATACTTGGTCATTAGTTTCCAGGCTTTCAAATCACCACGCATACATCCGGCCCATGTTTCAAAGCCGCCCGTATCAACTTTTCTTCCAACACCCAAGTGCTGACCAAGGTGATCTAACTTATTGCTATTAAACATGAAATATCTTCTAGCAACTTTTAAGGTATCAATTTGTTTAACTGGAGATGTTGGACCAAGATTGTGGTAAACAAATCTAGCGTTTGCTTTGCGCATATCAAATCTATCGCCATTATGAGCAATAACAATATCGGCTTCATCTATTAATTCCCATAGCTTCTTGGCAACAAAGAAGTCATTTTCTGGATCTTTTTTATATGCGTCAGGAAAATCAATTAAAGAACACACCTGTGTCTTACTGTCGCCTTCCCATCTATAGGAAACGCATAGCAGATACCATTCTCTGTCGTGCTCAATAACATTTTGTTCAAAGTGACCCCAAACATAACTTAAGTTTGGAGCTGTTTCTATATCATAATATAAAATTTTTGCCATAATAGCACCGTCTCTTTATTTGAGTAACATCGGTTGAATACTACATATACTTATACATTATAACACAAATGGTGGCACGATGCTCATACTGTCACATCGTGCCACCATTATAATAAGTAATTATGCGTTTAACACTTTCAATATAACAAAAAACAATTTTTGAAGCTGATCCTCCATGAGCGAAAGTATTATTTCTTTGTCGTCGCCCAAAGTTATCTTTACTATGTGCCCATTAATTAATGATCCATCTCCAGTTATCATTGGTGTCTGACCAGTAATTTCAATATTTTTTATTGCTGGCATAAAGCCAGAAAAAACTTCATCCATTATTTTTTCTTTTTCTTTTTAAAGGTAGCAACATTTTTTGGAGCTTGCCCTTTAACACCTTTCGAAGGAGTGCCTTGAGACCTTTTTCTTTGAACCGCACTTCTCCGCTGAGAAGAGGATAGTGAATTGGCTTTGGCGACAGGAAGGCACTTTGCATAACCGCCACCTTTGCCAGACGTTCCACAAGGCTGCCACTTGCCATTCTTTTTTGGAGCACCAATGTTAACCCATTTCTGATTAAACCATTTAGTTAAACCAACACCTTTTGGTCCAGCCATAGTATATCACTTTTTCTTTTTAGGTGCAGATGTCGTTCTCCATGCTCCACCCTTGGACTTATACCATTTTACCGCCCATGCGTTAGCATAGGCAGAAGGGTAAACATCAAACTTTGATCTAGCCATAGATTTAGCTTGACTCCATAGCTTAGGATTTTTTGCTACATTTCTTCTTTGTGCCATTACTCTTGATCCTGATCATATACTCCATAGCCGCTACCGCTTGACTTCTCTTTGTCCTTTAGGCCATTAGCTGCAAGCACGCCGGAAAGACATCCGGAAAGGAATAGAACGATTGGAACTAATAGGGAATCAATAAAGGCCTTGTCATTTGGCGACTGCTGATCAATTGGTTGAGTCACAAATACAAGCGCATACATAACGCCAACAACTATGACTGCAAAGGTAAAAGCTAAAGTTGCACCTACAAAGAAGACCATTCTAGCTTTAATTTCACTGTTTGTATATCTTTTTTTTACATTACTCATTCTGGTATACTCCCATAAATATCCTCTGGACATGTTCCAGAAGCTTCACAAATAGGTGGCTTACAATCCGCACTCTCCCAATTAGCTGGATCCTGACATGGGTAACGATACGAATCGTTACAACCACTTAAAAGACCCATGCAAAAAGCTCCGACAATTGCAGTTAATACAAGTATTATTTTTTTCATCAGAACATTTTATCCCATGTCACCGGACCAACAACACCGTCAGCCTTTAAACCATTTGCTGCTTGCCATTTTTTAAGGGCTTCAACAGACTTAGGACCAAAGTCGCCATCGGTCTTAGCGCCGATAACACCCTGAACTAAAGCAGCAGCTGCGCCTTTTGAGCCTAACTTAACTGGTGTTCCAGGATAATTGAATACCATAGGGCCAGCCTCAACTGATCCACCGGAAGGAACAATGGCTTCAACTGGAGCTGCTGCTGAACCATCTGGCTTAGCGTCCCCTAGGCAGTACTGCCAGTGCCAAGCTTCGAATTCTTTTGAGTTCTTATCTGATGTTTGAAGATAAAAGCCCCACTTAGGAGCATTTGCACACATCCACTCGAAGCAGGCTCCGCCCATTGACTGTAGTTTCCCATTAGCCTCGTAACCAAGATCTATGGCTGTACCCCAACCATGATTTGAGCCCTTGACTCCAGTGGGATCTGGTGCAGCTGACGGAGCATTACCCGGCTTTAAATACCAGGTCTTACCTTCATATTGACGGGTTACCTGTGGGCTACGACCCTGATCTGTTGTGGAGTAGCGAGAAAGAAACATATCCAACTGACTCTTAAATGAACGATAATCTCCAACATTGCGAAGCTTAAAACCAGCAGCCATTGCAGCGTCGTACATCTTATTGAACTCTTCAGCTACAGGTGCATACATCCGTCCACCAGTCTTAACATTAGCTAGCAGATTTTCAGGAAGCTGACCATTCTTATGCGCCTTTAATGCAGTTGGGACAACGTGTTTAATGTATGGATAAATCATAATCTTAATCTCCTAAATCACTTCTTTTTCTTATTTTTATTTGTAATCTTTTTCAAAGTCTTAGCAAAATTTGCCTGCTGGACAGTCAGCTTGCTGTATCTACCAGGATTCTTGGTTACAGCTGACGCATAGGCTGCTGGTGTTTTTCCAGCTTTTTTAGCTTTAGCCGTAAAAGCTCCAGGTCTTTTAATTGCTTTCTGAATCCATTTTTTATCAGTTGGCTTTGCCATTCTTTAAAACCTTTCGATTAAACATAAATATTGATATGCCTATAGTAATCAAGAAAGCGCCAATGCCCATGGAAGAATTGCTATCTTGCCCAGTTGTTGGAAGAGGTGCACTTATGGTATCCTCTGTCCCATGGTCATGAGTGCTATGGTCATGAATTGTGGTTGTGGTTGGATCTACAATTATTTGTGGTTCAGTTGTAGTTGTTTCCGGAACAGTTGCAACAACGGTAGTTGTCGTTTCAATAGTGGTAGTGGGGGCAGGAGGGTCCCAGGAAACTGTAATTGAAACAACTTTAACTACACCGTTAACCGTTGCACTAGCGGTATACACTGCTGTACCTTGAGATGCTGTATTAACTGTAATGTTAGCTATTCCATTAGAATCTGTGGTTGCAGTAAAAGTTTGCCCTGAATCTGGTCCAGAGGAGACGGTCATGGAAACCGTAACTCCAGCCTGTGGAACTCCTGCTAAAGTTTGCGCAGTAGCGGTAATTGTAATTGGCTCACCAGCACGAGGTTGCTGAGGGCTATAAGAAAGAATAAAAGAGCTAGGAAGAGAAACGCTTCCGCCTCCAATAGAAACAGACTTTCTAGAGTCACTTGCGCTAGGATATGGATAGTCTACAAGTGTTTTTAATGTGCCCACATTACCAGTAAAATAACCGTGCCAGCATGCAGCGACAAGTGTATTACTAAGACCAAAATCAGCAATACCGTCTGTTGTAGCTTCTGGCCCCCCGTTGCATCCACCATTATTGTATACTGCTTGCGGTAACAGGGCTGTTAGCCATCCATATGAACCAAAGTTAGCAAAAAGACCACCGCCACCATTGACAAAGTCTGCTATCTTTTCTGCGTTAGCTGTAAAAATATCTTCTGTACTGGAAGCGCGATTCCAGTTGTCCGGTATCCATAATACCGCTGGAGGATTAGAGGTGATTGTGCTACTGAAGAATGTGCTTATTTCTGAATCTGTAACATAAAAATCAATCTGAGGTGCAGTAGAAAATTCAGCTAAAAACTGTGTACTTAATTGGGTAGCCCAGTCAGCTCCACATGAGGTTGTAGTAGCGTTTGAGCCAACAATGGCGATATGTCCATTATTTAAATTTCGCGCACCATCATGCACCTTCTTTAAAACCTTGGCTATATATTGACCAGTACTTTCCCATCCAGAGTGGCAAACTGGATCCATTCCATCCAACACAATTGGGCCACCACCACCACTGGTAGCTAGGGCCACGGATGAATTGCTAACTGGACTGATAAGCAGTCCGATACCTAGAGTAATTGATAATACTGATAAGATGTTTTTAAATTTAGACATATCTCCCTCGATCTTTAAGTTGTCCGCAGAAGATATAGTAATGATACAAATAAAAAAGAAGGCTATGGCGTTTTTACCATAACCCTCTTTAATTGAAATGATTAGATTACTTTTTCTTTTTCTTTTTTAATATTGCTGACTGAATAAATGGAGGAAGCTTCTTCTGAGCTGGAGTAAGACCAGCCATCTTTTTTGAAGTTGATCCTTTTGCAGCACTTGCTTTCTTCTTCATTGCCATAATTATTACCTTAATCTTAAACTAAGACTGAAAATTAATTTCAGTACATCTTCTTGCCACCCATTTTCTTGGAACCGCCCATTTTCTTGGCGCCCATCTTCTTAGTGCCCATTTTCTTGGATCCACCCATTTTTTTCTTACCCATACCAGTATGACCAGACATAATTACACCCCCTTTACTTTGCTTTTGTTTTCGCTTGATTTCTTATAATGCCACATCATATGATCATGCATTTGATCATCTACCTTGTCCACCTGTTCGTCAACATGATCTATCTTATGATGTAAATTAAGTATTTCATCCTTAACATCTATCAGCATTGTTGCAACAACATTGTGATCATTTTTATTTTCAGTTCTACTCTTCTGAACAAGAGCTGCAAGAATTCCGCCTACAGCAGCGATGACAGCAACAATGATGGCTTCCATGTCAAGATCCCTTAACCCATTTCTTTGAGGGTGACTGAGTTTTGCTGGGGCTCCATTTAACTTTATTGGCCCAGTATGCAGCCGACATCTTGCCTTTGGAAATATTCTTTGCATGGCGTGAGGCAAAAGCTTTTCTCTGACCAACAGTTTGATTTGTTTTAACACCCTGTTGACCAAAACGTATTGTCTTAATTTGATCCCCCTGCTTAGCTACTACAATGTGAGATTTTGTAGGATGACTAGGTGTACGCTTTGGTTTGTTAAAACCAGAAACACCAGCTTTAGTTAATCGTGAATCTTTTTTAGCTGGCATTAGCTACTCCTTCGCTTAGAGCTATTTGACTTTTTACCAGAGGGTTTAGAAATTGTTCTGCCAACGGTTTTTTTTATGGAACGATACTTTTTATCTTTAGTTTCCATGTGATTTTTTTCTTTATTACCCTTTTTGGGTATAAATCTTTCGCCATGATCATTAGCTATAGGGGGAAATTCTCCAGCCTGTCCAGGAACTGCTACTCGAAACTTATCTTTTTTCTTTTTAATTTGAGCCATATCTAGTCCTAAATCAATAAAATAAAGTTATTTCTTTTTTCTTTTTTTCTTTGGCCTAGCAGAAAGAACTGGACCATTACTTTTTTGATTATTTGTTCCCATTCTTGGTCCACTAATGTAGATAGATTTCTTAAAAGCCATTATTTTTTACGCTTCTTCTTCAATCTATCAGCTGACGATATTGCAATAGCTATTGCTTGCTTTTTGGATTTAACTACTGGACCACCTTTTCCTGAATGCAAGGTGCCCCTACCGAATTCTCCCATAACAGACTTAATCTTTTTTTGATAAGCTGCTTTCTTCTTACTTGCCATTATTGTTTTTTGTCCAATGACTTGAATATTGACCACCAGTTTTCTTGGTATCAATAACATTCATGACAGAATCTTTGAGTAGTTTATAATAATTTTTTTCTGAGGATGTTTTATTACCCCAACCTTTATCGGCCATAATTAACCACCTTACTAATAAAAAAAGACTAGTTATATAGTAACATTTCTGCCACTATATAACTAGTCTTTACTGCTATTAAAATGTTTAATATTAGATATTTTTATTTTGTTTTTGTGCAGCAGGAGCTTTTTTAGCAGCTGGCTTCTTGGCAGAAGAAGAACCTTGCCCCTTTGGTCTGCCAGGCTTTTTGGCAGTTGGTTTCTTGTCAATGCAGGTTTCATCTTTTACGGGCGAAACTGGCTTCACTGAAGGTTTTGGCTCAGCCTTAACTTCTGCTAACACAGGCTTTGGTGTGCTAACAGCAGGAGTAATCGTTTTAGTCTTTTTCAAACCAAAAATCTTCTTAATTAAATTAATCATTTTATCCTCTTCTTGCTATTGGTGAATTTATAGTAATTAACTTGCTTATTATTTACCCTGCTGGGAATCTTTTATCAGCATGTAGCGCTCACCAGTTTCTTTTGACGCAAGAGAAAAACCATAGGATACAGCCTCCTCTATTGCCGAAGTAAGCGCCTCTTTATCTTCAAATGAAACTCCATGCAAGGGTATTGTCACTCCTGCATAGACATCAATATTTTCAAAGTTTCCAATATTGATTTTTCTATTTACCCCACATATTACTATGGGAGAACTTGTTAAAGATACTTCATTACTCAAAAGGTTCACCACCTGATCTAAGGGAGAATCTATAGATTGCTCCATTGCTGTTTTGGTTATTTTAGGCATACGCGTTTATATATCCGTTTATTATTTGTATTGTCTGAGAAGCTTGATCTTCCATCGACATGTTGTCTGTATTTATTATAGCAGATGCTAGACCTTTTACCAAGTCACATTCTTGCTCCGATACATGAGAAGATTGAGCTTCCGTCATAAGCATGCCGTCTCTCTTCATCATTCTAGCATTTCTAGTTTCATCTGAAGCGTCAAAGTAGATCACCATTCCATTTGGATGACCTAATATCTTGCTAGCCTCATTTACAAAACGAACGTCGGAAATAATAATTCCAACAGGAAGCTCATTTTCCTCGTATGAATCGGCAGATATAATACTTCTATGCATTTTCGATGCCTTGTAGATTACCCATTTAGCGAAGCATTCGGGATCATATAGTCTGCATAGATCTCCTGCTTTTTGCAGGAAGCTTCTTGGCTTTAGTGGCTCTTGCTCTATTGGCAGAGCGTATATCTGTTCAACTAAATCAGTAAAGTGCCTATAGTCCGGTATATTACCTAGGGCACTACCGCCAAATAAATCAAACAAAACTTGATGAATAGCAAATAGCTGACGATCTTTTTGACGAAGACCTAATGTGGTTCTTTTAATAGAGGCAATCTCATAGAGTGGTAGCGTAAAGAATATGTGATCCCATATTATGGAATTACTTACCGGATTAACAGACGCCTTAGGGACTATGCTTTCAGCAACAGAGGTTTTACCGCTAGCAGCTTTGCCAGCCAAACCAATTATCAAAGGATATTCTTTGTAATATTTTTTATCTAAAATCATACTATCTATTATAGCAGTTACATCTTGGAAATGTGTTCTTTTCTTAGTTCTAATTCGTCAAGAAACGTATTTGCTAGTGCGTCAGGCTCCCAGACAAAAGATCTTTTTACTTGAACTACACGAAAGTTAAACTCATCTTTTATTTCCTCTATAGTCATCAACAGAGGAATTAATGAACGACTCCTGCACTTAGCCTTACCATTTATCTGGCTAGCAACCGTAGAGGAATCAGTATATATAATAGGGTCCACTAAATCAGCCATAGAGCATATCAGAAGGCCAGCTATTACAGCCTCATACTCTGCTTCATTGTTAGTTCTTGGGCCGAGTCCTCTAGCGAACTGTGCTATCTTTTTTCTATTTTTATAGACCACGACAGCACATGCTGCCTCTCCAAATTTTTTTTGGCCCTGGCCTCGTGATGCGCCATCACAAAAAACTTCTATGTTCATTTAACACCGTTTTCAGTTTGTTTTAAGCAAAGAATATATGTCAAGGAGCATATTTTCTACCTCTTGTCTAGAATATAATTCCCTGTCTTGGGAAGATATTTCAAACAAAAAGTTTTCAATTTCTGACTTTAAATCAGCTGTTTGCTCCTGAGTCAATTCTAATGTCATATTTAATTCCGTATTTCTTGGCGGTGTTAATAATATTTTTTTCTTGAGATTCAGAAGATACCTGTATGGTTTTATTTAACAGATATCTATCGCCTTCATATTCAACTTGAATTGGAAAATTTAAATCACTTCTTTTGGACGAGTAAAACTCCTTAGAAGAAGCAACACTCTTATAGTAACCTATAAACATATATTATCCTTTAGTATGTGCTAAAAAAATCAGACTCCATAAAAGAGCCTTTGTCTTCTCTAAATGAGGCAACTTGCATGGACTGTATTTTGTCCATCAACTTTCTAGCTGACTCCGATGCTATTCTTGCAGCGGATTCCATGGCTTCAGCCAGATTGACAATTGCCTCACATGTTACTAGAGCAAAGTATTCATCCTCTGCAGCGTCCATAGCTGCAGCCTCTCGCTCTGCTTCGTTTTTTCCTACACGATTTGATTTGTAAACTTTCTTATATTTCCCTTCCAATATCTTGTACTGAGCTCTAGCTATTCCCGCAAATCTAGCTGCTCTACCGTAAACATTAGACGTTCTAGCGACCAGTGAAGCTATCTTTTCTATGCCTAAATCTACGACATCAGTTTCCGGAATTTCGATAAAGTATTTGTATGAATTATCGTTGTCATTGTAGGCGTCTATAACTTCTTTTAGCTGAGGGCCAAGGAACTGCTGTAACATTTCCTGAAGCTTTTCAAGAGTTGAACTATTCATTTAGTCTCCATTTTTAACAGATAGTAAAGTTCTTCATACGAGAACTCGTCTTCCAAAAGGGTTTGTTTAATTTTTTCTCTAACTTTAGACAAATGCTCTCTTACGGTATTTGGATGCTCATTGACAATTTGAGATATTTGGCTAGATCTTTTTCCATCAATGTATCTCCACTTTAAAAGCTGTCTTTCTTGTATGGATAGCTTATCAAATGGTCCTTCTACTTTCTCTCCCAAAACCCAGAATTCATCTATTTTATCAGTTGCCATTAGTTTTTCCATGCTGTACTCTATTGGATCAGCCTTAAACCCAACAACATAATCTTCGTCACTTTCATCGTTTGTTGCTTCGTCATCAAGGAGTGGGAAAGTCTTTCTGCCAAGTTGATCAATTAAAAATGTATCCACATTTTTCTTTAGAAGATAAAAAAAGTAACTATATAAAAATCCACTAAACGGTATCGGCCCCTTTGCTGAATCCTTTCTTTCGTACCTGCCTAGGCATTGGAAGAACGTCATGTAAACTGTCTGCCGAATATCTTCTTCATCGCCATATCTTTTAGTCATATAATGAATGCCCCGCATTGTTTCATTTACGACTTTTAGATTATTGCCCTTTATTTTATTTTTCATCAAAGCGAATCGGGTAGAAGGATCTTTTATGAATAAAGATATAAACCTTCTAATGTCATAATCATTTAAATTAAACTTACAGTGATACAGTAACGAAATATATTTCGTTAAAAAGTTACTAAAGACTTGTAGCAGTTCTGCTTGAGCTTTTTGCGAACCCCTTTTGCTATCTGCTATTAGTTTTTGCATCTCGTCTTCTGCTAAAGAATAATATTGTTCTTTATAACTTGTCATTTTTTTCCTTCCCAGCAAACTATATATTCGCTGTAATAATCTCTAAAATCTTCGTAAAAAATAATATTTGGTACTTCTAAATCTTTCATAAAGTTCTTTGCGTCGTTTGAATACTTACTTATGACGCAGGTAAAGTTTTCAAATTCATCTGGATAATATCTCTTAAACCTTTTTAATTTTATCTTACTCTTATCATCTAGGTATCCTTTTATTTCTACCCAATCGTTATTTCTATTTAAAAGAAAGTCTGGAGTATATCCTTTGGTTCCCCTCTTAATTGGGAAAGAAAAAACAGTAGGTTCAAATTGAAAATCAATTTTATAGATTCTTAATACTCTAACAAAATTTGCTTCCCAGCTAGAACGGACATTCATGTCTATATCTTTTCTGTATCCAGTTTTGGTATACTGATACGCGTTTCCTTTTTTCCTGGAAATTACAGCGTCGTTTTCAATTATCTCAGAATCAATAGATTTGTTCCTGATGTTTTTCAAATTGGGATGTTTTTTAAAAGAAGATTTCTCCAAAAAAAACTCTTCTGGGTTGACAATCTGTATGGTCATTGTGTATCCTTTATGCATCAAGATAATTCATACATAAAGTATACACTATCTTGGTAAAAAAATCAAAATAGGTTGCAAATCCAAAAGAAAGAGAGTACACTGTTCACCATGAACACTTTAAAGACAATCATCAACAGCATCAATCAGACGATCAACGAAGAGATCATTGACGACATGACCAAGGTTCTTGGTTTCGACCACCAGTCGGCTGTCAAAATGGTAACTGAGTTTGAGGATTTCGACCTTTGGCTCTCTGCTGAGGAAAATCCTGTAACAGACTTCTGATTGTT
>Ga0315901_10000922_pt1 | contig 42699 bp, 78 predicted proteins | sample LakEriMetagenome_10_FD_203761 | JGI IMG/M metagenome (GOLD analysis project Ga0315901, IMG submission 203761) | Freshwater fungal communities from buoy surface, Lake Erie, Ohio, United States - Buoy 2 MA116 | ecosystem: Environmental > Aquatic > Freshwater > Lake | place: USA: Lake Erie, Ohio...
TCAATTTATGGTTACGCGAGAGCTAAATATCTTGATTGGATTTGAAGTCGTTAGGGAGGAGGATGGTAGATATTACGAAAATATTAAGATAGAAGAACCAGAAGTTGTTACAGAAGTTGTAATACGGCAACCTATGGTATTTAAGCCACTGAATACATTTTTACCAACAGTCAGCCCTAGAGGACAGCCAATTGAACGAAGAAGTTTTAAAACTTGCAACTCAAAAATCAAAGTCCAAAACCCCAACAATATATAATTTCACCAAGAAAGTATGTCCTAGTTGCAAGAGAACTCGATCATCAGTGCAGTTTCAGAATGGAGATTTATGTAGGATTTGCACACTGAGGAAAAAATAGTTTATAGTTGCAACAAAGGTCTAGGGTAGCTCCCGAAAAGACGATTCGTTACCGTCCTGACCTTGATTCTTTCAGTAACGTCAGCCAATAACGTGAGGCATCATGACAGTACGCATACGGAACTGGAATAAGTTCCAACACTTCAACGACAAGCGTCGCACTATTTGGATCAAACTTTATTGCGATTTACTCAACAATCTTGAGTGGCATGAGCTTGACCCAAAACTTTCAAAGTTTCTAATAAACCTTTGGTTACTCGCTGCTGAAAAAAACGGCGAATTACCTAGCATTCCTGCTATTGCGTTCAGGTTAAGAATGCAAGAAAAAGACATAGAATCAATGATTTGTAAGCTAAATGATTGGTTGGAACAAGATGATATCGGCGTGATATCAACGGAATATCAAGATGATGTCCTAGAGAAGAATAAGAATAAGAATAAGAAGGACGATATACGTCCTGACGATATTTCTGAAGAACTCTGGAAAGAGTTTAAAGAGTTGCGTTCTAAGAAGAAGGCTCCGATAACAGATCGTGTCCTAAAGACAATAAGGAACGAAGCTGAGAAAGCCGGTATGAATTTATCTCAGGCAATAGAGTTGATGGTTGTTCGAGGATGGACAGGATTTGATTCAACTTGGGTTAAGCCAAAACAAGAACCAGTTCCTGAATGGAAGCTGAGGTTTAAATGAGAGGCCATCAAGAAATCATCAAGATGCGTCTTGATAGGGTTGCTCCTAAAGCTATCTTTGTTTACTACGGAGAAGATAAAAGCAAAGCATGGGCAAACTGGTTTAGGCACTCAATAGAATTTGCTGATGTAGAAATATTGCCTATTGAAAATATAAATCAACTTGATTTGCGATTTACCGTAGGCTTACCAGTGCATATCAGCAGTAGTCAGCCATACAAGAAGGTGAAAGCACTGCATAACGCTTTTTTGGCTGCAAAGGCATCAAGGGTGACCACGGTTTGTGGACAAGTTCTAATAAATAATTTTGAAGAATATGACGACTATGTACCTGAATGACGATATTGACTTCTCTGCTTACCTACACGCAACAGACCATAAATATTTGGTCAAAGATGCTTCGGTATGGATTGATGAGCTTGAAGATCAGATTGATAACCCACTGGTTGATCGGTCTGTTCCTATGGAATGGGAGTCCACAAAATCTTTTGCGTTTAGACCGGGGGAGGTAACGGTTTGGGCTGGATCAAATGGTGGCGGTAAATCGTTGCTTACAGGACAGGTTGCACTTGGATTGCTTAAGGCAGAGCAAAAATGCGCTATTGCCAGCTTTGAGATGAAGCCAAGAGTATCGATTAAACGGCTTTTAAGGCAGTTTGCAGGCGAAAATATCGAGTGGGAGGCATCCAGACAAGGGGAATACTACAAACGCGCCTTATACGCCCGTTTTAAGGCTTTTGCATCTGGAAAACTTTGGTTCTATGACCAGCAGGGAACTACGTCTGCGGAACAGATTATCTCTGTAGCAAGATATTGCGCTGTGGAACTAGGTGTTCAGCATTTCTTTATTGATAGTCTGATGAAAGTAGTTGCTGGAGAAGATGACTATAACGGGCAGAAGAAGTTTGTTGACGAGATGACTGCATTAGCTAGGGATCACGATATTCATGTTCATCTTGTTCACCATACTCGCAAGTTGCAGTCCGATGAAGTAATGCCTAACAAGAATGATTTGCGTGGATCGTCATCAATTACAGATCAGGTGGATAACGTATTTATTGTTTGGCGTAACAAAAAGAAGGAAAACGACATTCAGAGAGGGCAGGAGATTGATCCGCAGAGTCCTGACATGATTCTTATGAATGAGAAACAAAGGAATGGTGAGAGTACAGATTGGTATCCGTTTTGGTTTCACCGTGATTCTAGTCAGTTCGTAGAGAAGTTTTTAGGTCAGCCTAGTGATTACGATAACAATGGAAGATTCCGTGAGCGAGTGTGAACGTCACAGATGCGAAGTGAGATATGTACTGCAATTAAGAGTACAAGACAGAAACAAGGCAATGGAATATTTAAGTTTAGTAAGAGAAAAAAGAAAAGAAAAAGCAAAGCAGTTAGAAGATGACTGTAGAAAACAATGGGAACTAGGAAATAGAGGCGATAAAGGAGATTGGCGTGAATAGAGAAGAAATTATAAAAATGGCGCGGGAGGCTGGCGATTACTTGGTGGATAAGCGCGGCAGGGAGGATTTCATTTTTGATTCTTACGGCATTGAACGCTTTGCAGCCTTAGTCGCAGCAGCCGAGCGCGAGCGTCTTAAATGGGATGGCCTGCACAGCTGTCATCCTGAATGTGATCGTCCTGCTTGTGTGCATACTAGGAAGGCAGTAGAGGCTGAACGAGAGGCCTGTGCTCAGATTGCTTTTAATTCAGCAACATATATAGAAGCAGCTAAAGCTATACGAGCAAGGGGTAAGTAATGGTTTTTAAGAAGGTAGATTCTAACCAGAGCAAAATTACCAAAGAGTTAAGAGATTTTGGTTGCAGCGTCCAGCATCTTCATTCTGTAGGTAAAGGATGCCCTGATTTATTGGTAGGTTACAAAGGTGTAAATATCTTATTGGAAATCAAGAGAGATGAGACTAAGAAACTAACACCAGATCAGGTTATATGGCATCACAACTGGCGAGGTCAGGTTGCTACTGTTGCTACAGCGGAGGAAGCCTATAACGCTGTGATAGAACAGGTGCAAAGACTGAAAAAGTGATATATACTGAGTTTGTCTATGTATGCGGCATGGATAAAAGCTAAAGCCCTTAAAGCTTTGGTTCTCAGCCCTTAAGTGGGAACGTGCCGCATACACGTTGAGAGCCAAGACTTTAGGGGCTTTTTGCGTTTTAGACCGTACTGGTCGCGTTAGAAATGAACCCATGTTCGGGGTTGCTGCCAAGAGAACCGAGTGCGCTTTAAGAGGCCAGCGCGAGAACTTGCTACAGGTATCTCAGGAACAGAGCAAATAGGTGATGGTACGGTTAGTCCACGATACGGGCGCTCTGGAAATTGAATGTAGACCTTCTGGGGGCAGCAGTCCTAAAGGATGGCTGAAAGATGGGAATATCACCTTCTTGGCCTCTACTATTGTCTAAAGGAATATGATTGCAATATGAAAACAATTGATCCTCATAAAGCTATAGATTTTATGCTTAAGAACGCAGGAGCTTATGCTAAGGCAAAGGCTGAGGTAACGTATCTTGAGGAGTTTCGTAAGAGCAAGAAGGCAATATTATTTGCTAGGGCTACAGGCAATACGATAGCGGATAGGGAGAATTATGCTTATGCTCATCCAGAATATCGTGAGGTACTTAAAGGGCTTCAGGAGGCTGTAGAAAGGGCTGAGGCGTTGAAATGGGAGTTGGTAGCAGCACAGGCTAGGATAGATGTTTGGAGGTCACAGGAAGCCTCTAATCGAGCAATAGACCGTAATACTAACTAGGAGAATAACAATGGCTAAGTTGCCGTACACAATTACTATTTGCCCTGATGAGCCGAATCCAAAGCAGTTTACGGCTATGACTCCGCAGTTAATTAACGCTATGCGGTTTGGGTACGATATGACTATTAATCAAAATCAATATATATGGCCTGCTGGCAGTAAAGGTGCGACACAAATAAATACCCATAAAGAAAAGGAGATGGAAATAGACGACTCAAATCTGGCTGAATGCGAATATTGCGGCTATGTTGAAGATTGGAACGAAATCCCTACGGCTAATGATCCGTGGTGTTCTGACGGTACGGTAACGGTATGTCCTAAATGCAATGAGGGCGAGTCATTCCGTGATTATCAACCGGAGAAAAAGAATGAGTCTTGAGCGAGTTATTGCGGAACAACAAGCCACTATTGATCGTATGGAAGCCACGATTCAGAGTCAGACTAAAAGTTTAGATACGGTATGGAATCAGCATAACGAGCTATTTGAGTGTATTGCTAGGTTTCTGGATACTGACTTACCTGATAGCAATGATTTAGAGGCTTGTAAGAAATTCGGTAAGGCTAGATGGGATGTAAGGATGAAGCTGGCTGAAACTGGATATTGTCCTGATTGCTATAGTTTCTTATGCGAGTGCCATGACTGAAGATAAAAAGAGAGAAGCCGCGGCATATTTGGGCGAAAACGTATTGTGGCTTATTGAGCAGATATTAATAAAACACAATATTGCGATTATTGAGGCATCTAAGGAAGCTATTGATGCTGCGGTAAAGAAAGAAAGAGAAGAATGCGCTAAGTTATGTGAGGCTTGTGACGATGATGAATTTTATTTTGGTAGAAATTATGCTGAGGCTATACGAGCTAGAGGATAAATGAGAAAAAGAGAGAAAGAATACCTATCCAAAATAGCTGATATTGGCTGTATATTGTGCTATAAACTTGGTAATGCTGGCACTCCTGCTGAGATTCATCATATCAGGGGAATGGGGCTAGGAATGGGGGTTAGGAACTCTCACGATAACGTGATTCCACTGTGTCCTGAGCATCATCGAGGTAGTTCTGGTTATCACGGTATGGGTCGTAAAGCCTTTGAAAAACGGTATGAAGTTACGGAATTGGAACTTCAACAGCAATTAGAGGAGTTGCTAAATGAAAATGACGAAAGCACAGAAGAAGGTGGGTAAGGTAATGGGCGAGTTCAAGGAAGGCACTCTCCACAGCGGTAAAGGCGGCAAAGTAGTTACGAATCCTAAACAGGCTATTGCTATTGCACTTTCTGAGGCTGGTAAGTCATTGCCTAAGCGTGGTCAGCGTACAGCTAAGAACAAGGCAAAGAAATGAAAGGCGTACCGCATTATTTACCTGATGGAAAACTTTACACTGGTGCAACTCATAAGGTTGGCAAAACTCTAATGACAGGTGCAAAGCATACCAAGAATAGCAAAGTCTTAACTCACACTAAACCTAAAGAGAAGGTGAAAAAATGAAAGCTGGACTTTATGCCAATATTCACAAAAAGCGTCAGCGTATAGCCGAGGGATCAGGCGAGAAGATGCGTAAGCCGGGAACTAAGGGCGCTCCTACTGCGAAGGCATTTAAAGAGGCGGCTAAGACTGCGAAGCCGATGAAAAAATGATTAAGCGCGGCAAAGAGGAGTTTTCTGGCTACAACAAGCCAAAGAAAACACCTAGTCATCCTACCAAGTCTCATGCTGTATTGGCTAAATCTGGGGATCAGGTAAAACTCATCAGATTCGGTCAGCAAGGCGTTTCTGGTTCTCCTGCTAAGGAAGGTGAGTCAGCGGCAGATAAAGCCCGCAGAGCCTCTTTTAAAGCCCGTCACGCGGCGAATATCTCAAAGGGTAAGATGAGTGCAGCCTATTGGGCAGATAAGGTTAAGTGGTGAGCCACCAGAGTCAGCTAGATTTTGTCAGATCATTAACTCACAGATTCCCTATTTACTTTGCAGGACAGAGGGTGCTGGAAGTGGGAAGTCTGGACATTAACGGCTCGATACGGCAGTTCTTTGATGGCTGTGAGTATATTGGCGTTGATCTAGGTGAAGGTAAGGGTGTTGATTTGGTGGCTAGGGGAGAGGAATTAGACTTTCCTGATGGTTACTTTAAGGTAGTTGCTTCATGTGAATGTTTTGAGCATAACGAGAATTGGGAAGCTACTTTCAGGAATATGATCCGTATGTGTAGCGGATTAGTGTTTTTCTCTTGTGCAACTACTGGTAGACCTGAGCATGGAACTAAACGGACTAGTCCTGATGATGCTCCTTTTTGTGGTGATTATTACCGCAACTTAACGGAGGAGGATTTTAGGGAGAAGTTTACGTTTGAGGAGTTTGAGAGTTACGGATTCTTAACGAATAGCAACCCTGCTGATTTGTATTTCTGGGGTATCAAGACGCATGAGCATTTGCTGGAGATGGTAGAACGCACCACTACCGGAGAAATACGGTGAATGCTCAGTCGTGTTGGTATTAGTGAACAGTCGGCAGTGGCATAGTGCACACGGACAATGGGGAATAGCTGATACCAACAGCTAACACGCATGAGGATTGATTAACCTGTTTAAGCGGTCGCAGGGGCATCGAAAGGTGCGTATAGCCGCATTAGTCCTCAGTCGTGTTGGCGGCATAGGTGCACCTATGTAATTGCTGGAGATGGGATTAACTTAGTGAGGCTCTATTCAGACACTGCCAACAACTAACAGGAGGTTACTTGCAAGCAATCGTAATATGCACTGTAAACAGTCCGAGCATCCATGTATTAATGGAGTCAATAAATCAGTATGCACCAGATGATATACCGATATACCTTAGCGGTAATAACTTGGAACTCTGGGCAAGAGTCAGAGACAAGGGAAATGTCATCTTCAGACCCAATACTGCTACCAATTTCGGAGATGCATATAATTCAGCGATCGATTACACATTCCTACATGGGCATTACGATTCATTAATTGTATGTAATGATGATGTGGTATTTACTCCTACGACTTACGAACTGTTAAAGAAGGACTATGACTTTCTAACAGGCGATAGAGAGTTCAAGGTAGGTTGGTTAGGATGTAGGTCGGATTATGTATTGCATGACCAGAATATTAGATTCCCGATAGAGGGGGATAGTGTTACAGCGTTGAAATACAGTAGTGAAGAAAAAATAAAAGAGGCAAAAGTAATCGCTCCGATTTGCGCTGCTGTAACTAAAGATGCGTGGATGAGTGCTAAATTTCCCTCTATAAATTGGTTTTCAGATAATATAATCTGTATGGACATGGCTAAGGCTGGATTTCAGCATTTTGTAAGTAGGGCATATGTTCACCATGCAGGGAGCCAGACAGTAGGAATGGATTACGAGAAATGTCTAGAGGAGCCTAAGGCGTGGTTAAAGGCTAACAGACCGGATATGTACGAGGTTTTCTATGGCAACACTTGAAGAAACGCTAAGGAAGCTAGGATTAGCTACGGCTAGGGGTGTGCCTCAGCTTGCCACAGGATTTGTGGATTTAGCTGCATTGCCATTTACAGCCACAGGATTACTAAAGCCTGAGCAAGCCGTAGGTTCAACAGCGTACTTAACTTCTAAAGGTTTACTTCCTCCTGAGCAACAAGGATTATTGAATCAGACTACCGAACTTGTATCTAGCGCAATGAACCCAGCAGTAGCCACAAAAGCGGCTTTGGCTAAAGGTGGATTATTAGCAACAGCTCCTATTGCATTTGCCGGATCAATTGAAAAGCCATTAAGTAATGCTTTTAATATAATAAAAAGAGATGCTTCTGATATTTTTGGTGCTGGAGCAGAAAAAATAAGATATACAGACCCTAAGAGTGGTGGAACTATTGAGGTACTGTCTAAGCCAGATAAAAGCGCATCTGTTTTAAGTTTAGAAGTGCCTGAGCAGTTTAGAGGTCAGAAAATTGGTCAAAGTTTGCAAGCTAAAGTTATGCAAGACTTTCCAGAAATGCAAGGTCAAGTATCATCTAAAGCTGCTGCTAAAACAGCATATAGATTAGGACGTAGACCAGTAGGTCAGCCTAATGCAACATTAGATGATGTATTTAAAGCAATTGATGAAGATTCTTCAGTAAACTTAATATCTCCAGAAATGCAAAAACGATTTGCTGGAACTCAACCTAGTGGATTGTTAGGAGCGGCTCAAGATTTATCTTATAAAGGTTCTCATACTGCTCCTAATGCAAAAGTTTATGGAGCTACTATAGATAATCTAGGCGGCATAATGCCAGCAGATGTTTATTCATCAAAAGGAACTAGATTATATGGAATTGGTAATCCAGAAATAGATTCTCAATGGTTTTCTGCTGCGTATAGAGCAAAAGGTAAGCCTGATGCAGAAATAACAGTATATAGGGCTGTTCCTAAAGGCGTAAAAAATATAAATAGTGGTGATTGGGTTACAACAAGCAAAAGATATGCTCAAGATCATGGAGAAAGTGCATTAAATGGCGAATATGAAATTGTTACTAGAAAAGTAAAAGCAAAGACTTTATCATCAGAAGGATACCCTTATGAGTTTGGGTATAACGAATAGCATGACATCCAAAGGATAGTGCAAATGAACGTAATAGAGTTAAGTGCAGGTGTATATCCAACACCAGAGTGTATATCTGAGTGGTATAAAGGATTACCAAAAAGAAAAGACGGACAATTAGACAAGCGTAATCCAGAGTCTAAAAAGTTCAATGCTTATGTTTCACAGATGGAACATTTAAGTATTCAAGCAATGCAGAATAACGTGCCGTTTAGGCTTATGAATAAGTCTGAATGGTGGCTATAGCAAGACACCGGAAGGTATTGCATGCAATTAAACATCCAGTATCGCAAAGTTGAGGATTTAATTCCTTACGTCAATAACAGTAGGAAACATTCAGATCAACAGGTTGCCCAGATAGCGGCAAGCATTAAAGAGTTTGGCTGGACTAATCCTATCCTAGTAGACAAGGACAAGGGCATCATAGCGGGTCATGGGCGGCTTATGGCGGCTCGTAAGCTAAAGATGAATGATGTGCCCACTATAGAGTTAAGTCATCTCTCAGAGGCTCAGAAGAAGGCTCTGGTCATTGCAGACAATAAACTGGCTTTAAATGCAGATTGGGATACGCAGATATTATCGCTAGAGTTATCAGAACTGCAAGACATTGGATTTGATTTAGATATATTAGGTTTTGATGCTAACGAGTTAAATGCGTTGCTTGAGCCAGAAGAAGTAGAGGGATTAACGGATGAGGATGCCGTACCTGATGTGCCAGAGGAGCCTAAGACTAAGCTAGGGGATATATATCAGTTAGGGAATCATCGGCTTATGTGTGGTGATAGCACCAGCATTGATGCGGTTGAGAAGCTAATGGATGGAAAACAAGTAGATTTTTTATTTACTAGCCCACCGTATAACGCTGGCGATTCTGAAAAATTATCTGGAAATACGCATACAACAGATAATAAATATGCAACATATCAAGACGATAAATCACAAGATGATTATTTGAATTTTTTGCGCGGGTTTACTAATGCTTGGATGTGGGCAAGTAAGTGTATGGCGATAAATATTCAACAATTAGCGGGCAACAAAATTGCTTTTATAGAATATCTTAATTTTTATAAAAATCATCTTGTTGATATTGCTATATGGGACAAAAAGCATGGTGCGCCCCAAATGGCAAAAAATGTAATGTCGAATAGGTTTGAATATATTATTTTTCTTGCTCAGACAGAAAATCCATCAAGGGCAATTCCAACAGCGGATTTTCAAGGAACAATTCAAAATGTGTACGAAGGCCAACCAAACCGAAATAATGAATTTTCTAAAGTTCATGCGGCAACATTTCCGGTTGATTTTCCAGAATGGGTAATTAAATCTTTTACAAAAAATCGAGCAATAATTGCTGACGCATTTGGCGGCACAGGCACAACAATGATTGCTTGTGAGAAATTAGGAAGGCAAGCAAGGCTAATGGAACTAGACCCTAAATACTGTGATGTAATAGTAAAGCGATGGGAAGATTTCACAGGTAAGAAAGCAGTATTATTGTCAGACAAATAACATTTCCCCTAGATAAAATGATTGAGCATAAACCTACAGATGAGCAAAGGAAACTTGTTGAGACTTCAGCAGGTCTTGGCTTGCCTCATGAGCAAATAGGCGCACTTATTGGTATTGACGATAAGACACTAAGAAAGCACTACAGAGAGCAGCTAGATGTGGGGAAGGCTAAGGCAAGTGCTCAGATAGCAAAGACATTGTTTAACAAGGCTCAGAGTGGTGATACGACTGCATTAATTTGGTGGACTAAGGCTCAGATGAGATGGGCTGAGACACAGAAGCAGGAGATTACAGGGCAGGATGGGGCGCCAATTGTCATTTCATGGAAGAAATGATCGAGATAGATTACAAGCCGAGGGATCAACAGTTATTGATCCACGATGCTATAGATGCCAGCAGGTTTACCGTAGTCGTAGCTCATCGAAGGATGGGCAAAACAGTCTCGGCAATCAACCATCTAATCAAGGCAGCGGTAACAAATACAAACCCAAACCCACGCTATGCCTATATTGCTCCAACGTACGCTCAGGCTAAGAGGGTAGCTTGGGACTATCTCCAAGAGTTCACTAGGCCACTAAATGCTATCTACAACATTGCTGAGCTACGTGCTGATTTTTGGGGGCGTAGGATTAGTCTTTACGGCTCTGACAATCCTGATAGCTTGCGTGGTCAGTATTTCGATGGAGTCGTTATCGATGAGGTTGGGGATCAGAACCCTAAGATTTGGAACGAGATCATTCGTCCTGCTCTTGCTGATAGGCTCGGGTGGGCTTTGTTTATTGGTACTCCGAAAGGTCGCAATCATTTCAGTGAGTTAAGAGACAGGGCTGAGAAGGAAGAAGGCTGGAAGCTACTAGAGTTCAGAGCTAGTCAGACAGATATTATTCCAGAGAAAGAACTATGGGCAGCCCGTAGAGAGATGGGTGAGGACAAGTACGCTCAGGAGTTCGAGTGCTCGTTTAATGCAGCGGTAGAAGGGGCTTACTATGGGTCGCTTATCAATGATCTTGAGGCGAAAGGCCGTATCACCACTATTGACCGGGATGATCTTTGCAGGTCTTTTGTCGCTTGGGATTTGGGTATTAGTGATTCGACAAGTCTTTGGGTGGCTCAATTGGCTGGCAAGGAAGTGCGGCTTATTGACTATCATGAAGCCCACGGAGTCGGTCTGGACTACTATGTACGATGGTTGCGAGAGAACAAGTATGAAGGGTTCGAGCAGTTCCTACCGCACGACGTTGAGGTAAGAGAACTAGGCACAGGAAAAAGCCGTAAAGAGGTTTTACAGGAAGCAGGCCTAGATATTAGGGTAGCGCCTAGATTATCGATTGCAGACGGCATACAAGCGGCTAGAAGGCTGATTCCTCGCTGCTGGTTTGACCATAAGACTAAGGCAGGATTGGATGCCTTGAGGAACTATCGCCGGGAGTTCAATGAGCGTCAGAATGTTTACTACGATAAACCGTTGCATGATTGGACTTCTCACGCTGCTGATGCGTTCCGTTACCTAGCGATAACACTTGACGAAGGCGTAGATTCATGGTCAACACCGTTGCCAAAAAACGTAAGTTGGGTTGTATAATGAGCAAAATTATCCAAAGGGGCAGTTATGCTCGATTCAGGCACAGTAAAGTCTATCCTAGAGAATGAGATAGATAACGCTATCGGTTATCTCGACACAGAGACAACAGAAGCCCGTAGCAAGGCATTGCAGTATTACTTGCGTGATCCTTATGGCAATGAGCAAGAGGGTCGCAGTCAAATAGTCACCGGAGAAGTAGCAGAGGCTATCGATGGTGCACTTCCTCAGTTAATCCGCGTATTCACCACCACTGAAGATATTGTCTACTTTGAGCCTAAGAGTCCGGGCGATGAGGAAACAGCTAAACAGGCTACAGATTACTGTAACTGGGTGTTCTATCGTGAGAACGACGGTCTATTGATTCTGCATAACTGGTTCAAGGATGCTCTGCTCCAGAAGGTCGGAGTCGTTAAGGCTTACTGGGACGAGCAAGAATCTGTTATCAAAGAGGAATACAGCAATCTCACTGAAGATGAACTGGCAATGCTTCTAGCTGATGGCTCAATGGAAGTCATTAAGCAGGAAGTCGAGTTCGAGGATGGTGGGTTTGACATGATGGGCAATCCTATCCAGATTCCCAAGTACGAGATATACGTTAAGCGTAAGAAGGAATACGGCTGCGTAAAGATTGATAACGTACCGCCTGAAGAGTTCCTGATCTCTAAGAGTGCTCGGACTGTCAGCGATGCTAATTTCGTAGCTCACCGTAAGCTAATGACTCGCTCTGAGTTGATAGCTATGGGCTATGACAAAGAGATTATTGATACGTTGCCAACTTATAACGATCTTGAGTTCTCTGATGAAAGAGTGGCTCGTTATCCAAATGGTGAGCAGCCTGACCAGAACAATAGTCTGGACTTCTCAATGCAAACGGTTGAGGTGTACGAGTGCTATATCAAGATTGACGAGGATGAGGACGGTATTGCTGAACTTCGTAGGATTGTCTATTGTGGCTCTGAGATTCTAGATGACGAAGAATGTGACCATGTTCCGTTCCATACCATTTGCCCGATTCCTATCCCTCACAAGTTCTTTGGTCAGTCATTGGCTGATCGTGCAATGGATATTCAGCTTATAAAGTCTACGGTTACCCGTCAGATGCTGGATAACTTGTATCTCACGAACAACGCTAGGGTTGGTGCTGTAGATGGTCAGGTGAATCTCGATGACTTGCTGAACGCTACTCCGGGCGGTGTGATTCGGATGAAGTCAGCTAATGCTATCCAGCCTATTGAGGTTCCTGCTGTAACGGCTCAGGCATTCCCTATGCTGGAGTACATGGATCAGGTACAGGCTAAACGCACTGGTGTTTCAGACTCGCAACAAGGTCTTGATCCTGATGTTCTGAACAATGTCTCGGCTACTGCGGTGGCTGCGATGATGAAGTCTAACTCTGGCAAGCTGGAGTTGATAGCTAGGGTGTTCGCTGAGACAGGTGTTAAGAGCCTGTTTAAGGGCATCTTGCATCTGATGACTAAGTATCAGAACAAGCCGAAACTTATTCGGATGCGTGGTCGATATGCAGAGTTTGATCCGCGTACATGGGCTAATGAATACGATGTGTCTGTAAATGTTGGTCTTGGCTCAGGGGATAGAGAGCAGAAACTGGCTATGTTGCAGATGATTCTATCTAAGCAAGAGCAGATTATTCAGCAGTATGGCCCTGCGAATCCTTTGGTTTCCGTTGGTCAATACCGGAACACATTGGCTAAGTTCATTGAGGCGGCAGGATTTAAGGATTCTACGGAGTTCATGAATGAGATCACGCCAGAAGTTGACGCTGCACTATCTCAGCCTCAGCCACCGGCTCCCGATGCACAAGCCGAAGTCGCGCAGATGTTGGCTCAGGTTGAACGTGAAAAGACTCAGGCTAAGGCACAAATTGATGCGGCAAAACTTGATCTTGAGAGGCAAACCCTTGAAGCGGAATACACTCGCAAGGGCATAGAGATGCAGATGAAGAACCAGCGAGATGCGGCTGAACTACGGATTAAAGAGGCTGAACTTGCTGTTAAACAACTTCAAGCTATGTTGGCTATGGATTTGGCTGATGAGAGCGCAAAGAACAATCAGGTTGAGTTGACTCTGAAGGCTCTGAAGGAGTTAGGCAATCTGACTAAGACAGGAACGATGATTCAATGAATAAATCTCAATGGGCAATTAACCTATTGAAGGACGATTACTTTATCGAAATGATGAAGGAATTGCGCGACATGGAGATTAACAAGTTTGCAATGTCTGATTATGGTCAGATAGAGCAGCGTGAAGAAGCTTATATGCGGTTGAGGTGCTTCGAGTTGGTGGAAAATCATCTTGAGAGCATGGCTGCGGATAAGAAGATTCAGGAGAAAAAGTTAAAGATTTTGTAGTGCGAGTCGGGCGCTTCCCGATATAATTAAGGAAACTAAATGAGCGATACTCAAGACATGACCCCGGAAGGGAATGCAGAGTTGACGGTGGATGGTGCAGCTAACGCTATCTTGGGCTTAATGGGTGGTGACGAAGGCTCCGACGGACAACCTGAACCCCAACTAGAAGCCAACGATAGCGAGGCCGAATCAGACGAGTATGAGTCTGAGGTAGAACAAGAGGAAGCTGAAGAGCTAGAGGAGCCTCAAAAATTCCGTGTCAAAGCCGCTGGCGAAGAACGGGAGGTAACCCTCGATGAGCTTATCAAGTCTTATCAACTTGGCACTGATTACACCAAGAAATCGCAGGCTGTAGCTGAAGAACGCAAGGCGGTTGAGGCCGAGCGCCAAGCGGTTCAAGAGGCTAAGGCATTGCGCGATCAATACGCGCAGCGGCTAGAGATGTTGGAAACAATGTTGCAGCCGCAAGAGACTGAGAATTTAGATTACCTGAAAGAGACTGATCCTATTGGCTATGCGGTAAAGGTAGCTGAGATGGCTCAGAGGGAGAAGCAGTTAGCCCAAGTACAAGCAGAGCGTCATCGTATTGCTCAACAACAAGAGCAAGATCGTCAGATGCAGATGCAGAGCTTGGTTCGGGAGGAGATGCAGAAATTAACTGCGGCTATTCCTGAGTTTGCTGATCCTACTAAGGGCGAGACTATCAGGAATGATATCCGTGCTTTCGGTAAACAACTAGGATTCTCGGATCAGGAGTTAGCGGCTGTTTATGACAGTCGTGCGGTTCTAACGCTGTATAAGGCGATGCAATACGATAAGCTAATGGCAAGTAAGCCTGAGGTAACCAAGAAGGTTAATCAAGCGCCGAAAGCGATTAAACCCGGAGTTGCACAGTCTAGGGATACAAACGCTGAAGAACTGAAGAAACTTAAAGCGCGAGCTAAGTCATCTGGAAGGGTGGCAGATGCCGCAAGTGTATTTGAACGATTTATTTGAGGTGAATCATGGCTATTTATAACGCACATACCGCTATTGGTCAGCGCGAAGATTTGATCGATGTTATCTACAACATCTCGCCTACCGAGACTCCTTTCATGTCCTCGATTGGCAAGACTAAAGCTACTGCTGTTTATCATGAGTGGCAGACTGACTCGCTGGACGCTGCAACGACTGCTAATGCCGCGGTTGAAGGTGCTGACGCTTCTGACGCAACTCTGTCGCCTACGACTCGTCTGGGCAACTACACCCAAATCCTGCAAAAGACTATCAAAGTCTCTGGCACTCTGGATACGGTGAACAAGGCTGGTCGTAAGTCTGAGAAGGCTTATCAACTTGCTAAGGCTTCACAAGAGATCAAGCGTGATCTGGAAACGATTATGCTGTCAAATCAGGGTCGTGACGCAGGTTCGTCGAACTCGACTCCTCGTAAGATGGCTTCTCTGCTGTCATGGATCAAGACCAATACTGACGCTGGTTCGGGCGGTGCTGATCCTACGACTATCGGTGTTTCGACTCGTACTGATGGTACTCAGCGTACTTTCACCGAAACCCTGCTGAAAACCGTTGTTGCAGAAGTGTTCAACGCAGGTGGTACTCCTAGCGTTCTGATGGTTGGCGCTCTGGGCAAGCAGAAGGTTTCGTCGTTTGCTGGTATTGGCGCAACTCGCTTTAATGTAACGGGTGCTAAGCCTTCAACGATTATCGGTGCTGCTGACATTTATGTGTCGGATTTCGGCAATATGTCGGTTGTTCCTAACCGTTTCATGCGCGCACGTGATGCTCTGATCCTTGATCCTGAGTACGCAGCAGTTGCGTATCTGCGTCCGTTCCAGACTAACGAACTGGCTAAGGCTGGCGACAGCGACAAGACTCAGATCCTCGTTGAGTGCACTCTGGAGGTTAAGAACGAGGCTGCTCATGGCGGTGTTTTTGACCTAAATATGGCTCTGTAAAGGCTCCTTCGCTGAAGAGCGATTTCCCTCGGGGCTTCGGCTCCGGGGGTTTTTTAGAAAGGACTCCTTAGTGAACTTTCGCGCTTCAACGGTACACGCAGACGGTGATGGCGGTATCGTAATTGAAACAAAGCAAGACGTAACCGATATTCTTGAAAGGAATAAAGTTCTCCTAGAGATAGATAAAGCCAGACAGAAAGCACCTGATGATTTGCATTTGGTGGCATCTATACCGTTTACGGTGATAGACGATCTAAACAAGCTAGGGATTATGAGAGGGTTTACGGTCTTAGACCAGAAAGCCTTGAATAATTGGCTGAATAAGCCTGAAAATCAGGTCTGGAAAGTATACAAGGGAAAACTCTAATGTCTACTAAAAAGAATAAAGTTGCGAAGGGAAAAGGTGTCACAGTTGGAGTATGTGTTCCAGCGCGTGATGAGGTACATACAGGATTTGCGTTCGACTTTGCCAAGATGGTCGGACACGATGTGAAGTTTCGGTGTGGAGATACAGGGAACGGTCTGAAGCTCTACACGATGGCAGGAACTCTGATCTTTGACCAGAGAGAAGGATTAGTAAAGGCTGCGTTATCAGAAGGTTGTGATGCAGTCTTGTTTATTGACTCAGATATGCGGTTCCCTAGCGATATCATTAGCATCATGCTAAGTCGCAATGTTCCGATATTAGGTGTCAATGCAGTTACACGCAGAAAGCCTATTGTTAGTACGGCTCTGAATTTAGAGTTGACTAAGGATGATGAGACGGGTGAGATTAAAAAGACTCGTTGGCTAAAGGTAGATTCGCGTGGAAAAGAAGGAATTGAGCAGGTTACTGCTGTTGGTTTTGGTGTAACCTTGATTCGTAGGGAAGTCTTTGAGAAGTTAGGAACTCCGTGGTTTGATGCTCAGTGGTCACCGAGGGGAATCATAGGCGAGGACGTATATTTTTGTCTGAAGGCCTTAGATGAGGGAATCCCGACGTATGTTGACCATGATCTATCAAAGTATATCGGTCATTTAGGTGTATCTGAGCATACATGGGCTGATGTTGGAGAGACTGCAATCGAGGACTATAACGCAGGGAAATAGACATGGCGCTAACGGATTACAGTTCGCTAAAGACTTCGGTAGCAAGTTATCTGGCTAGAAGTGATCTTACTGACCAGATACCGGACTTTATCCGTTTAGCCGAGGAAAGGCTCGCTAGAGACCTTAGAACGCGCAAGATGCTCGTTGTAGCTCGCGCTGATACTACCGCTAGTGATTCGACTGTAGGGCTTCCTACGGACTTCCTAGAGATGCGAGACATGCACCTTAGAACGACTCCGGTTCAGGCGCTAAATTATATGTCTCCCAATGCTTTTTACGCTGGCGCAAGAACTACAGATTCAGGTCGCCCTAAAGACTATACGATCTTAGCGAGTGAGATTCAGTTTGCTCCTGTCCCAGACACGGCTTACAGCATTCAGATGTTGTACTACGCAAAGCCGCAATTCTTGTCTGATGTAAATATAACTAATGTATTTTTGGCTAATTACCCTGATGCGCTGTTATATGCTGCGCTAGGTGAGGCTGAACCGTATCTCATGAATGATGCAAGGTTGCAGACTTGGGCTGCTTTGTATGATCGTGCGATAACTGCAATTAATACTTCTGACCAATCCAGTGAGTACGGTGGTCAGCCTATGTCTATGTCTTATGTGAGGTAAAAAATGGCCGAAATGTCAAACCACCTTGAGAACGCTTTGATTAACGCTGTTCTCCGCAACACAAGCTATACGAGTCCTACAACGACTTATCTGGCGCTATACACGTCTGATCCTACGGACGCTGATACTGGCACTGAGATCACTGGTGGGTCGTATGTACGTCAGGCTATTACTTTTGGCGCTCCGAGTAACGGCACGTCAACTAATAGTGCGGCGGTAGAGTTTCCTCAAGCTACTGCTGATTGGGGCGTGATTACTTATGTCGGTATCCGTGATGCGGTGACTTCAGGGAATCTGCTGTTTCATACGGCTCTGGACGCATCTAAGACGATTAATAACGGTGATGTGTTCAAGATTACTGCTGGCAATCTGAGCGTTCAACTTTCGTAAGGGGTAATTAAATGACAACAATTACTTTACGGAATGTTAAGGGATCAGCCCTTAGCTTTACTGAGGTTGATAACAACTTTAGTAATCTGAACAATGACAAGATTGAAGGCATTACGTCTAGCGTAGACAGTGAACTTGCCTTGTGGAGTAGCACGACAGGCAAGGTTCTAAAGCGAGCTACGGTAACAGGTGTATTGAAGGCAACTTCAGGTGTGGTGGCTGCTGCTACGGCTGGAACGGATTACGCTAAACCTGATACGGCTAGTACATGGAGTGCTAACCAATCGTTTAACAGTGGAAATCTGAGGCTAAATGGTTCTTCTAGCGGTACTGCGACGTTGAATGCTCCTGCTGCGGCGGCTACGAATACTTATACGCTTCCTCCTGATGCTGCGACACTAGGCTATAGAAATGTGCCTCAGTCTGGTTCAGATAAAACGACTTCTTACACTCTTGCGACAACAGATGTTGGTGAATTTGTTGGCGTTGGTACTGGCGGGTCGATCACGATTCCGAACAGCACATTTGCTGCTGGCGATGTAATTAGCATTTTTAATAATACGACGGGTAATATTACGATTACTTGCTCAATTACTACTGCTTATATCGCAGGAACAAATACTGATAAGGACACGATGACTCTTGCTACAAGGGGTATTGCAACGATTCTATTCATTAGCGGCACTGTTTGTGTTGTAACTGGAAACGTAAGCTAAGGAACAGATATGAGTGGAATCATGGCAATGCTGTTAGGTCGTGCATTAGCGACTAGCGGCCTTAGTGTAGTACAGACGTTTACTGCCTCTGGTACATGGACAGCACCGGCTGGTGTCACCAGCGTCGATTATCTTGTTGTTGGCGGTGGCGCTGGCGGTGGCGATTTTGGTGGCGGTGGTGCTGGAGGATTTAGAACTGGCACAGGTTTAAGTGTAACGGCTGGAACTGATTACACAATTACTGTTGGCTCCGGCGGTGGCGCAGGTAGCACTGGTAACAAAGGAACCAATGGGAATGATTCAGTATTTAGCACTATCACATCAACGGGCGGCGGTGGCGGCGGCGCGTTTAGCAACACAAACCAAAATGGATTAAACGGCGGCTCTGGAGGCGGCGCAGGATCGTCGGCAACTGCGCCTTACCCTAGCGGCACAGCTGGGAGTGGAAACACTCCATCAACAACACCATCTCAAGGAAATAACGGCGGTACTGCGGTTTCTACGGGCGGTACTGGAGCTGGTGGCGGTGGTGGCGCTGGCGCTGTTGGGGGAAATGGTTCTGCAAGCACAGGTGGAAATGGCGGTGCTGGAACTGCGTCAAGTATTACTGGATCGTCCGTCACGTATGCCGGGGGTGGTGGCGGTGGTGGCACAAGTACTGTCGGAACTGGCGGTTCTGGTGGCGGTGGAAGCGGCGCAAGACAAACCCCGGCGACGGCTGCAACCGCTGGCACAGTCAACACTGGCGGCGGTGGTGGTGGTGGCTACACAAATCAACAGCCATCCGCAGCAGGCGGCTCTGGCATCGTCATCCTGAAATACACCGTAGCATCGCAGACTGTCTTTACCTTTAAGTCATCTACTAAGTGGGTTGCTCCGACTGGTGTGACTAGTGTGGATTATTTGGTGGTTGCTGGTGGAGGTGGTGGTGGTGGCAATACCGGAAACGCTTATCAAGGCGGTGGCGGCGGCGCAGGTGGATTCAGAACTGGAACTTCATTAGCGGTTACTGCTGGCACCGAATACACAATTACTGTTGGAGCTGGTGGAGCAGCAACAACAACTGCCGCCGGAAACAACGGAAGCGATTCGGTATTCAGCACCATTACTTCAACGGGTGGCGGTGGCGGCGCAGGCGCTGCTACTCAAAACGGCAAAAACGGCGGTTCTGGAGGCGGTGGAGGCGGTGGAGGAACTGGCGGCACCGGAGGAACTGGCAACACTCCAAATACAACCCCATCGCAAGGAAATAACGGTGGGGCTGGACAATCAGGTACGCCATACGCTGGCGGCGGTGGTGGAGGCGCTGGAGCAGTTGGTCAAGCTGGCGGCAGTGGAAGTAATGGCGGCGCTGGAACGGCCTCATCTATTTCTGGTTCGTCCGTTACATATGCTGGCGGTGGCGGTGGTTATGCCACTCCAAGCGCAGGAGCGGGAGGCGCTGGCGGTGGCGGGAATGGAGCTGTTACAGGGAACGCAAGCAATGGAACGACAAACACCGGTGGTGGCGGCGGCGGGGCGTTAAATACCTACAGCGGCGGCGCAGGCGGTTCTGGCATCGTCATCATCAAGATAAATCAATAAGGATATTCATGCAAAGCAAAGTTTATCGATACTTTGGAATTAACACGGCAATGGAGCTTCTTCGTCCCGGCGCTAAATGGGAAATAAGCAACAATATGTTTACCCGTTGGGAAGATCCAAGACCTTGCCCTAGCATGGATGAAGTGAATTATGTAATGGAGAAGATCAAAGAGTTTGAGGATGCAATTCCTACGATTTGGCTTCCTGAGCAACTAGAAGAAATTACGGCACAGGTTAAAGAGATTGAGGATGCAATGGCATGATTCATAATCTTTTTCCTACTGCTATCGGAATGTTTGACATAGACCGTGAACTTACTGACGAAGAACTATTATTTGCCAGAGGTCAGGAAACTAGACCAAATGAAGGAAACTTAACCAGTGTAAATAACTTTGTTCTAAGAGATATGACTTCTCTTAGAGGATGGATTGAAGATTGTGTAGCAGAATACTTTAAAGCAACAACCGATCCTAAGCATGACGTTCATTTAAGAATTACTCAGAGCTGGTTTAATTATTCTGAGCAAGGTCAATGGCATCATAAACACGCGCATCCGAATAGCTTTGTTTCTGGTGTTTTTTATCTAAATACTAACGCAGACGATAAGATTTATTTCTATCGTTCTGGCTGGCAACAGATTAAGTTCCCACCTGAAGAATGGAACGCATATAACTCTGAGTCATGGTGGTTTGAGGCGAAGGTAGGGCGATTGATTTTGTTCCCATCATCGCTTGAGCATAATGTTCCTACTGTGCAAGGTGAGGATACAAGGATAAGTATGTCGTTTAACACGTTCCCTGTTGGGGTTGTTGGCGACGAACTAAGTTTGACCGGATTGAAATTGGAGGCTTGAATGGCGCACTTCGCAGAGATTGATGGCAGCAATATTGTTCAGCGGGTTATCGTAGTAGATAACAAGGACTGTTCTGATGCCAATGGCGTAGAGAAAGAATATATCGGCGCTGCATTCTGTGAGCGTTTATTCGGTGGCACTTGGAAGCAGACAAGTTACAACGGTAATATCCGTAAGCACTATGCTGGCATTGGATATACCTATCGTGCAGACATTGATGCGTTTGTGCCTCCGCAGCCTTATCCTAGCTGGACGCTAGACGCTGATGCTAACTGGCAGCCTCCTGTAGCGATGCCTACTGATGGGATGTATTCATGGAATGAAGCTAATCAAACTTGGGATGTAGTGAGTGGCTAACTATGTTGACTACGATTATTGGGTTCAGGGATATGGCGAAGGTGACTTAAGCCAGCCTGATCGCTATGTCGTAGCAGGGTATTGGAGTGATGGATACGCCTTATATGAGGCTATTGAAGGCTCTGCGGCTATTACTGCTAGTGCGACTGTAACAGCTAAAGCGGCTGATTTTGTTTTTGGTTCTGCGTCAATTACTGCTACTGCGACGGTAACTGCGACTCCACCTATTGATCCTTATGTGGTCAAAGGATATTGGGTTGGTGGTTACTGTGAATTTGATGATATTGAGCCTAGCGTATCGATTACGGCTGAGGCTGTATTCATTGCTGCCGGAATACGTGTTCAAAACGGCTCAGGAGCGTTTACAGGGCTTGGAACGCTAGAGACTACCGTTACCACTGTTCAGGTAGGAACGGCTGCTGTAGAGGCTTCTGGTGCGGTTTCTGCGGCTGCTGTCTACATTACTAACGGATCTGCTTCTGTAACTGGTCTAGGTACGGTTACAGCACTTGGTGGGCTTATTACTCAAGCTGCGGCTAGTGTTAATGGACTAGCAACAGTAGATGCAATTGGCGATATTATTGGTTATGAGTGGGAAGAAGTTCTTCCTGAGTCTACGACATGGACTGATGTTGCAGCGGGTTCTAATGTCTGGCAGCAAGTTTCGGCTGGTTCTACTGATTGGGTGAGACAGTGAAGATTACTTTTGGAGAATGGTTGCCAGATCAGCCGGGTGTAACTGGTGCTGTAACTGACGCTGTGAATTGTTATCCTGTTTCTAACGGTTATGCCCCTATTCGAGATGCCGCCGACTATTCTGACGCTGCTGGAGAAACTCTGCTCGTTGCTTTTGCAGGTAAGTATTCTGGTGCTTCCACTCTATTTGCTGCTAGTGCTACTTCGATCTATAAGTTTGACTCTAGTGATGCCTCATTGGATGCTTTAAAGACAACATACGGTTCTGTAGAGCAATGGGATATTACTCAGTTTGGCTCACGGATGATTATGGCTAATGGCGCTAATAAGTTGCAGTCTTATGATCTAGGTGGGTCTACGACGGTATCGGATTTAGCTGCGGCTGCTCCTACAGCTAAGTATGTGACGGTAGTTAGAGACTTTGTAGTTGCGGCTAATGTTGGTGGTGAGGAATCTAAAGTCTATTGGTCTGATATTAACGACGAGACAGATTGGACACCGGGCGCTGCTTCTCAGAGTGATTCTCAGGTAATCCCTGATGGTGGGGATATTACTGGTCTTGCAGGTGGTGAATACGGTTTGATCTTCCTAGAGAGGGCGATTTATCGTATGTCCTACTCTGGAAGCCCGTATTTCTTCCAGTTTGACGCTATTTCTAGGACTCTAGGCTGTATTTCTAACGGTTCTATCGCTCAGTTTGGTGGATTGACTTACTTTCTAGCTGATGACGGCTTTTATGTATGTGATGGTCAGACGGTTAAGAACATTGGGCTAGAAAAGGTCAATCGATGGTTCTTTGAGAATGCTATTCCGGGTGAAATTAGCACTTCCATGAGTGCAACAGTTGATCCTATTAGGAAATTAGTCGTTTGGAACTTTAAAAATGCGTTTGGTGGGCGTAATTTACTGTATTTCAGTATTGATTTAGGTAAATGGAGCTATGCGACTACCGATGTAACGTCAATTTCTTATGGTTTTACGCCTAGCGCGACACTTGAAGAACTAGATAATTACTCTACAAGCATTGATGCACTGACAATTCCGCTAGATTCACGGGTATTTGCTGGAGGTCAACTCTTAGCGTTGGGTGTTAGAGAGCAAAAGATCGTAGCTATTTCAGGCCCATATAAAACTGCATACGTTGTTTCTGGAGATATAGATATTGGACGTTCTACTGTCACATTGGCAAAACCTATTGTTGATAATGGATCGGCAACAGTCGCAGTTGCAAGCAGAGATTTGCTCACAGAAACAGTTGAATTCGGAACTCCGGTAGCAGCAGACGCAGAAAACAGGGTTTCTCTGAGGTCTAATGGGGATTATCACCGGATTAAGGTTACTCCGACAGGTTCCAACTGGAAAACTCTTATTGGCGTAGATGTTGAAGTTGTGAAACAGGGTAATCGATGACTAGAGTTGCACAATTTAGAACGCTTCCGGTATTTGGCGCTGATCCTCGTCAAGTGTCTGAGGTTGTTCGTGGAATTATGGATGGTAAGACTAATAACACTGGTCTTATTACTCTGGCAACTGGTAACGCTACGACAACTACCCTCTACGATGAGCGTATAGGCAATGAGAGCCTGATTTTCTTCACGCCTGTATCTGATGCTGCTGAGGCTGATTCAGCTCCGTATGGAGCGTTTCAGGACTCTACAGACCAGACTGCTGCGGATACTGCGACTGCTTATGCTGTAGCTTTAAATACGACGGATTATTCGTCTGGTGTCTATGTTTCCAATACGTCAAGAGTTAACGTAAGGAATTACGGGATTTACAACATCCAGTTTTCTATTCAGTTAAAGAATACGACGAATGATTCTCAGGACACGGATATATGGTTCAGGAAGAATGGATCGGATATAGCAGGATCAAATAGTCGTTTTAGTATGCCTGCTAGGAAATCTACTGGTGATCCGTCGCACTTAATTGCTGCAATGAATTATTTTATAGAATTGCAAGCAAATGATTACATTCAGATAATGTGGAGAGTATCTGACGTAGGAGTTTCAATTGAACAATATCCTACTAGTTCTAGTCCGACTAGACCATCGATCCCTAGTGCTATAGTTACAGTTGCTTATGTTGCTCCGTCTGCAACAAGTAATGTTTATGTGTCAAGTCAACAAAGAGGTCAGGCGACGATAACCCATTGGGCTAACTCGACTGCGAATAAAACATACGGATACATTATCGTTGGTTAATGGAATACAAATATATTGAGCCACAACAACTTAGGGGCTGGTGGGAAAGTATAAAGCCAGCGTTAGAGAAAATTAGAAGCAGGGGAAATGATGGTTGGATAGTTGAGGATGTATATACCGACTGTTTCAATCAGAAAAGTTTACTTTTTGTACTGATAGAGAATAACCACTATAAGGGCTTCTTTGTCTTACAACCGATGGGTGAGACTCTGCATGTATGGGCTGCTTATTCGTTAGAAAATAGCTATGAAGTTGTCGAAAATGCCTTAAAATACATTAAAGGCATGGCGGCTCAAGCTAACGTCAAATATCTGACATTTTCTAGCCATAGGCGCGGTTGGGATAGAAGGGCGGCGGCTTATGGATTCCGTCCTAAACAATGGATTTGTGAGGTGTAATTATGGGCGGTGGCGGCGGTACTCAAACACAAACAGCTAGGGCTGAGATTGATCCAACACTCAAGCCTTATGTTGAGTATGGTCTTGGTGAAGCTAAACGTCTTTATCAGGGAACCACTCCATCCTTCTTTCCGGGTCAAACGTATGTAAGTCCGTCTGAGGCTACTACGCAAGCTCTAGGACTTGCTGAACAACGTGCTTTAGCTGGTTCTCCGCTGACTCAGGCTGCTCAACAACAAACACTAGCTACGATTCAAGGACAAGGTGTTAATCCTTTTCTAGCGGGTGCTTTGGAGCAAGCTAATAGATTGTCTGGTGAGCAATTCACTCGCAACATTCAGAATCTTCAGTCTGAAGCCGCTTCTCGCGGTAGATATGGCTCATCTGCGATGGGTCAACAAGCAGGTCAGGCTCAAGATATATTTGCTCGCGCACTTGCTGAGCAAGGTGGTCAACTAGCGTATCAGAGTGCAGAAGCGGAGCGTCAGCGTCAGATGGAAGCTACTAGAAATGCTCCTGCTATGGCTGCTCAGGACTATGCAGATATTCAGCGTCTATTGACTGTTGGCGGCGCTAGAGAACAGCAGAGCGCAGCAGAGCTTCAGGACGCTATTAACCGTTATAACTTTGAGCAGAATCTACCTGCTATGAAGCTACAGCAATATGCTGGATTGATTTATGGTGCTCCACAGGGTCAGATAGTGACTCAGAGTGCGACACCACAAGGAGGTAAATAATGGGTGATCCTATTACGGCTGGTGCAGTCGGTTCTGTTGTAGCTCCATCGTTAGGGGCTGCTGTAAATCCTCTGACTGCTTCTATGGCTGCTGGTGCTGCTGGTTCAAGTTTTGGTGGCGGCTCGTTATTCGGATTTGATCCTACTCTAGGCGGCATTGGTCAAGGAATTACTGAAGCATTTAGAGGCCCGATATTTGGTCAAGGCGGGATGCTTTCTAATGTTGGTCAAGCAGCAGGGGCATATAACCAAGTAGGTCAGGCTCTAGGATTTGGTCAGCAGCCTCGTATGGCAGGCATGGGCGCGTCTGTTCGTCCCGGCGCTCAAATTCCTCCGGTTGACTATATGAGTTTATTGAATCCTCAGCAGCAGAATGTAATGCGTCCTGCTCCTGTTTCTTTGCTATAGGTGATGTATGGCACTTTCTCCTGAAGAACAAGCCGCATGGTCACAAATGACCGGGAAGCCATATCAAAGCTCTGGATTGATGGACTATATCCCTAACGTCTTTGGCGGTGTTCCTGCTGGATTTGAAGGGCTTCTAGGTGCTGAACAGACTCAACAACTAAGTCAGCGTTCTAACATTGCCGGTCTGCTTGGAGCTGCTGCTGCATTGGCTCAAGGCATGGGTTCTCAAGGCCCTCGTCGATCTGCGATTCAAAATGTTCTAGGTGCTTTAGGCGCTGGTTACGGTACGGCTGGTCAAGTTGCTCAACAAGGATTGCAAAACTTCGCAATGCAGCAACAGATTCAGGGTCAGCAACTTGAAAGAGCAAAAACATTACAGGCATTGCAGCGCCAACAGCAAGCATTCCAATCTATTGAGAATCTAATAACTACTGATCCTAATGTTAAGGATAATCCTTCTCTGATTGCTTTCTTGAGGAACAATCCTGATAAAGCGCTTGAGATGGTTGCTCAACGTAGTGCATTAGAGTCTTATCGTAAGTCTCGTATGTCTCAGCCTCCTGCTCCTACTCCGGTTGCAGAGGCTATGCCTGTTCCTATGCCGGGTGAACCTTTAACTGTTACTGCTCCGGGACAAACTATTCCTGCGATGGTTGAGCGTCCTCAGCCTATCCAGACGGCACAAACCATTACCCCTAGAGTTTCAGAACTGCAATCAAAGATTGATTCTGCTGATATTGATGCTGATTACTATACTGCTATCGGTAAGTTAGATGAGGCTAAAAAGTCTCAGGATATAGCGGCTAATCTTCGTGCTCAGGCTCGTAAGGAAGGTTTGGTAAATCAGGTTGATCCACAACTTGAGGCTGTATTCCCGACGCTAAAGAAACGTGTTGAATCGCTGAAAAAACGTGCTCCTAACATGACTCAGGAGCAAATTATTAGTGAGCAAAACGATATTCTGAAGGCAGATGCAAAACTGCTAGAGGACTTAGACCCGACACTTCAGGCTGCTGAAATCAAGCGTCGTCGTGCTCAGGCTACCGTTATTGATATGGGTAGTCGTGAGATGGAGAAAGAGTTTGCAAAGGGTGTTGTTGAGGATACTCGAGCATCTTTCGCACAAGCAAAGTCTGCGTCTAATACTTTAGGTGCAATTAATCGTTTGCGTCCAGTAATTCAAGCTGGCGTTTACGATAGTTTTAGGGCTGGCGTTCCTAGATCAGTTGACCAGATGGCAACAGCTATGGGTGTTACTGGTAAGGATACGCAAGAAAAACTTCAGAGAACTGCTGTGGCAATGCAGCAACTTGCTAGTTTGGAACTTCAGGCTGCTGAGGCTATGAAGGGTCAAGGCGCTATTACTGAGAATGAGCGTAGTTTGATTGCTAGGGCTGCTGGTGGAAATCTTCGTGACTTTACTGCTGGCGAGATTCAGGCTCTATTGTCATCTTTGGAGAAGGTTGCTCAACAGAAAATCAGTTCTCATCAGGCTAATTATGAGTTGATGAGCCAAGACCCTGTTGCAAGCAAATATTCCAAGTATTACAAGATCGAAGCGCCTAAATCTCCAGTTAAGAAATACAACCCTGCTACTGGAAGGATTGAATAATGGCTAAGGTCATTGAAGTTCCCGGTATGGGTAGAGTTGAGTTTCCTGATTACATGTCAGATCAGGAGATTGCGGCTGCTATTGATAGGAACATGCAGGGTTCTGTGATGGCTCCTAGTATTCCGTTTTCTCCGAGGGCTGAGGCTGCTAGGTCTGCTGTACAAGGTGCTACGTTTGGATTTGGCGAGGAACTCGAGGCGGCTCTGAGAACTGGCGCTATTTCTGGTCAGCAATATGAGGAAATGCGTAACCGTCTGAGAGCGCAACAACAAGCATTCCAGAAGGAATATCCGGTTGCTGGCGGTGTTACTGAGTTTGGTGGTGCTTTGGCTGCTCCTTTTGGGGCTTATAAGGCTTTAGGTAGGGCTGGCCCTGTAGTTCAGGAGGCTATTACTGGAACGACTTTGCCGGGTCAAGTAGCTCGAGGTGCGGCTGTAGGAGGCGCTACAGGGGCTTTAACTGGTGCTGGTACGGCTACTGAGGATGTATCTGGAAAGGCTCTGGAAACGGGCGTTTTTGGCGCTGCTATAGGAGGCGTAGTTCCTGTTGCGATTCAGGGTGCAGGCAAGGTTATCCGTAATGTTTTGACTGCTTCTGGCATTGGAGATCAGCCGGGCGCAGCTTCTAAGATGATTGCTAATGCGCTAAAGAAAGAAAACTTGTCTGTTGATGAGGCAAGAGAACTTTTGGCAGAAATGCAACGTGTTGGTGTTCCTCGTCCTGTAATTGCAGATTTGGGCAAAAGCCTTCAGGACTTAGCTTATTCGGCCTATGTTGTTCCTTCTGGACAAAAGGCGGCTACAGCTAGATTCCTTGAGTCTCGGATGATTGACCAACCTAGCGACATTGTGAAGGGATTAGTTGATAGGGCTGGACTTGGCAAGAATGTTAATGGTTACGAATATCTTAATTTCTTAGCTGAAAATCAAAAGTCTGCGGCTAGTTCTAAATATCCAGAAGCGTATAGCAAGAATGTTTTTGCTAAAGATTTCCGTCAATTCATGGATCGTCCAGTGTTTCAAGAGGCTTATCGTGAAGCTCAGAAACGTGCTGCGGTTTACGGAGATACGTTGCCAGACTTGGATATTTTCCTAAGTGATAGGAAGGTTCCTACTCAGGTAATGCACCAAATAAAGATTGGCCTTGATCGTATTGTTGAAAGAGAAACAGACTCGGTTACCAATAAAGTAACAGGATATGGTCGTGATGTAGCTACGGTAAGAAAAGAGTTTAATGATCTTATTAAGGCTAAGAATCCGATATATGCAAAGGCTAATGCTGAATTTGCTGATAACGAGCGTATTCGTTCTGCATTTGAGTCTGGTCAAAAGTATCAAAAACTTGAATATAAACAAGCATACGATCAGTTAAAGAAGATGAATGATGCTGAGAAAGAGGCGTTTCGTCTTGGCATGATGGCTGACGTTAATTCTCGTCTTGAGAGCTTTAAGGGTGGAGATTTTGCTCGTCAGATATTTAAGAGCGATAAACAGAAATCATTGATGCGTTATGCCTTTACTGATGAAGGTCAGTATCGTGATTTTGTAAGATATGTTGATGCTCTTGAGGGTCAAACTAAGACTGCTAAGGCGTTGATGGGTGGCTCTCAAACTGGTGAGAGACTAGCTACTTCTGAGGGTGCTGCTGAACTAGGTCAATTAGCTCAGTCTTATGCGACTCGAGGACTTACTGGCGTTGCTATGGATATTGCGCGTCAGGGTTTAGCTAGAACTAAAGGTATTAGCGGAGAGACTTCTGCTGAGTTGCAAAAACGGTTATTTGCTGTTGATCCTATTGAGCAGAGGGCTATATTGCAGGAATTGCAGCGTAGAACTCAAGGTATGCGTCCTATTGGCAATGTTCCGGGTGCTGCTGCTCTAGGTACAGTAACAGGTCTATTAGGGGGTCAATAATGCCAAAGAACAAAGTATCTGAATACAGTTCAACAGCGTCAAACAATACCGATATTGGTGGAATTAACATTGCTGAGGGCTGTGCTCCATCTGGTATCAATAATGCAATCCGTGAGTTAATGGCTCAGTTAAAGGATATGCAAAGTGGTACTGATGCTGATGGTTTTACAGTAGGTGGCGCGTTTACTTGCTCTGGTGCTGCTGTATTTAGCTCTACAGTGGCTTTAGGGTCATCTGCTACGGCTACTACTGCATCTCCTAGCGATAACTCTACTAAGGTCGCTACAACGGCTTATGTGGATACTGCTATTGGTGGCTCTACTAAATTATCTGACCCCGGCTCTAACGGTATTGTGGCGCGTACTGCATCGGCAACTACGGTGGCTAGAACGATTACTGCTGGCACTGGTATTTCTGTTTCTAACGGTACAGGCGTATCAGGAAACCCGACGATTACGAATACTGGCGTGACTTCTGTAGATGGTTCTACTGGCGCTGTAACGGTTAATGTAGGCGCTAAGATCGCTGCTCTATCGTATGGCGCTGTTGGCACTTATGTTTATGGTTACATAGCTACAAGTTCTGTTAGTGCAGATAGTACATATTCAGGATCGTCTATTTTCCCTGCTGGTGGTCATGCAACTGCTGCGATTAGCGCTGGTGGTGGTGTTTCTGCATTTTACTCTCGCGGTGCAAATGCTCTTTCTGGTACATGGAGAGCTATGGGAGAAAACACATTAACTAGTAGTCCATATAAATTGACTCTATTCCTTCGGATTAGCTAATGAGATGGGCTAACTCGGAGCACACTAGTATTGATATGATTATCACTATTAGCGGTCAGAAGTTACCATTTACCGCTAGAGCAGATGATCCAGAAGATTACGGTAGAGAGTTATTTAACAGGGCGGTAGCGGGTGAATTTGGCGAGATTGGCGAATATCAACCAATAATGGAGCTAGAAGTGGAAAAGGTTCAACTTACTGACGAGCAAATCAACCATATTGCAGAAAAGGCTGCTGAGGTTGCTTTCAAGAAAATCTATGAAGAAGTGGGTCGTTCTGTGGTCAAGAAGATATTCTGGATCGTAGGCGCTGGAGCATTATTCCTTCTTGTGTGGTTAGGCGGTAATGGTCATATAAAGGGTTAAAACATTGATCCGATCACTATAGCTGCTGCATTTAAAGCCGCCACGACTGCCATAGACCTGTGCAAGCGTGGCGTTGCTTTATATAAGGAAATTAAAAGCACAGCCGGTGATGTATCAGACGTATTAGATGACTTAAAGAAACAATTCCATAAGATAACAAATCCTAGTCCTGCTCAGGTTAAGCAATATAACGAGGAGGTCAAGAGGGTTCAGGAAGTTTCTAAGACTCATCCACAAGATGCGTTAAATACCATCTGGGATCATCTAGGGAACTTTATTGACGAGTACGATAGGTTAGCTAAAGCCTTTATCGAGGAAGAAGCTAACTCTAAGAAGGTATACAAGGGGGATGAGAGCCTAGCTAGAAGAGCGTTAAGAAGGATTCAGATAAGAACGCAGCTAGATGCCTCATTGAAAGAAGTACGGGAATTAATGGTGTACCACACGCCACCAGAATTACGCGATGTATGGACTCGTTTTGAGTCTATGTGGGAACAAATAGTTGAAGAACAGAACATTGCTTTAGCTGAAGAATTGCGGAAGAATCAAATAATCGCATGGCAACGCAGAAGAACAATAAACAAGCTAAAGGCTCTAGCAACATGGATTGGGGCAATCCTGTTCGTGGTGGGGTGGATGTGGGGCGTAATAATACTAATAAGGATGAGTCAGACGTATCGCTTGTTATCGTATTATGTCTTGCAATAATGGCATTGACGTTTGTTATTGCTATTCCACTATTGGCGATGACTTATTTAGACATGCACAACGCTACTCAAGTTGCTATTCAAGAAATTCGCAAGATGCGAGAACTCAGGGCTAAGATTTTAATGGGGGAATGATGCTTACACTTATATCGAGTATTGCTGGCTATATCGTTGCGCTGTTTCCGAGAATATTTGACACGCTTCAGGATCGTGCTGATAAGAAACATGAGCTGGACATTCTGCATATGCAGATGCAGCAGCAGCTTCGGCTGACCGAGAAAGGTTATTCGCCTGCTGACAAGACTGAAGAAGTCCGCCAGAACGATGAGCAAGACCACCAGCAATACATGGCTCAGATGGGGATGATTTATAACAATCAGGAGAAACTCCTAGAGAATTCATCTCAGTGGGTTAAAGACATTACAGCAGCCACCCGTCCTTTCGTTACGTTTATCTTTGTGTTTGAGCTTGTCCTGATTAACCTTTTGACAATGCTCTGGATATTTATGCACGGCGACAAGGTTACGTCTATTGGCGAGTTGATTCAGATTATGGAAATAGTCTTTGATGCTGATGAAATGGCTCTGTTGGGGACAATTATTGCGATGTGGTTCGGCTCTCGCGGGAATAGCAAGAAATGAAGCTACCAGATGCAACTATTGCAATGATTAAGCATCATGAGGGCGTTAGGTACAAGCCCTACAAATGCCCGGCAAAGTTGTGGACGATTGGGGTAGGCCATGTGCTTTACCCTGAGCAGGGCAAGATGCCTATAACCGAAAGAGACAAGTTCGCACTCAAGATAGAGGATTTCCGTGTATTTTCAAAAGACGAAGTTGATAACATCCTTAAAGCAGACTTACAGCGGTTTGTCGCTGGCGTTCTTCGTTATTGTCCTGATAACCTTAACGAAAATCGGCTGGGAGCGCTGGTTTCTTTTGCGTTCAATGTTGGGCTAGGAACATTGCAGCGGTCTACATTGCGCCAGAAGCATAATCGAGGCGACTTTGAGGGTGTTAAGGACGAGTTCCTGAAGTTCACAAAGGCCGGTGGGAAGGTGTTACCGGGGCTTGTGAAGCGTCGTAACGACGAGATAGCTCTATATATGTCGGAGCCAAAATGAACCCGTATATCGTCGCTGGTGGCGTTCTAGCGGTGGTCTGTGCTTATGGTGTTGGTCATTGGCAAGGTGACGATGCTGGTCAGGCTAAGATTCAGGCCAAGTGGGATCAGGAGAGAGCCAAATTAGCTGAGGAATACGCGGCTAATGTTACGGCTATGAGGGAAAAAGAACAGTCAATGCAGGGTAATGCCGATAAGTTACGTCAGGAGAAGGATCGTGAACTTAAGAAAGTTGCTGATACTAATAAGTTGCTCCTTGACAGCTTGCGCCACAGGCCAGAGCGCCCCTCGGGTAGTGGAGTGTCCGAAACCGCCAGTGCTGGACAAAGTGGTTGTTCCGGAAAAGACCTTCACCGAGAGAGCGCAACAGATATTGTCAAACTAGCGATGGATGCTGATGAGTTGAGGATTGCTTTAAAGCAGTGTTACGCTCAGTATGATTCTTTGAAATAGGATGTTTAAAGAATAGATCGTGTAGAAGTTTGACTCGTTCTATTTCTTCTCTTTTGCGTTGTTTATATCGTTTTGTGTCTTGCCAGCCCATATTATCCCCATATTTTTAGTGCAGCCTCGGCATATTCCATAGCACTTCTAGCTGCTTGCTCCTGACTTACTGGCTTTCCTTGAGCTATTACACCTGCTAGAGACACAGCATATAAAACCAACTTAACGTCGGTTTGTTCTGGCTGTGACCACTTAGGATCATCTGGATTCTTACGAGGCCTAGCCATTTGTTTCCTTCACAAAAATACCATCTGAATTCATGTATCCCTTGCGATCCTTAATCTCCTGATACGCAGCCTCTAGGCACTGAGTCATGCTGACATCCTCAAGAGCGCAAACATTAATAAGGCATACAAGAATATCCCCAACTCCATCAATAATTCCTGCCCTGTCTCGGTCTGTAATAGCTGTGAGAAGTTCATTCATTTCCTCCTGAGCCTTCTTATGCTGCGCTAAAGAAGTAGAGTTAGGGATAATTCCTCTAGCTTCACTCCACCTGATTACATTCAATTCTGCAATATTCCAACTCATTTTTTTAGTTCTCTCCGTAGTTTTCTGACTTCAGCGATTAGATGCTTCTGGTAAATGTGCATTTTATGAACGTGTCGGGCGATTTCTGGCATCTTTCCATCTTCTAGAATTTTAACTATCAGAGGAGTGTCATCGAACATTTCATGTCTACGAACAATATCCAGTTCTTTAGGAGTTTTCATTTACATATCCTCCGCTTGGCATCTTTCATATTAGTTTCCATTAGCCATGCTGCACACTGACCATCACTCACAGGAGGCTTAGGAACGGCTCTAAGACCGTCTTGATACCCTCTGAAGTAGGCTCTCTGGACTCGTTCTACAAACAACTCAGAACCAGCCCAGATAATCGCTAGTATGCAGATCACATACCACAAGACTTTCACAGGCAAGCCCGAATATCAGCCACAGGCATACCTAGTTTCTCATGTATACGCAGAATAATATCTGCTGAAGGTTCTAGTTTCCCGTTACGAATACGAGAGATAACAGGAGGGGCGACTTCTAAAGCGCGAGAGATAGCTGCATCGTTCTTCAGGTCGTATTTTTCTTTTAGAGTGTCCAACAGTTTCACTTAGTTCTCCTTAAAAGGTGAGGTACTCGCCAGCCAGATCACAGACCAATGTTAATCAAAGTGCCGACTTTCCCTCGTTAATTAATAGCAGCTAGTATTGCAATTTGCACCGTAGCAGCAAGTTGTGCAAGTCACACAACGACCTGCATCACAATATGTGTGATAAGTACAAGCGGCATAAGCCATAGTGGATGAAGCAACAATCCATAGTGCGATTAGATATTTCATATTGCCTCCTAGAAAGGAATCGAATCGTTCAGATCATCTTCAACTTGCTTCTTAGCGTGAGGATTTTCCTTAGCTTTAGGTTTAATACTCAGGCTAAAAAACTTCTTACCGTCTTTCTTAGACTCTTTGACCCATCCAGATAGCCAGAACTCTTTGCCTCCAACATTTAGGCTTCCAGAGTAGTCAGGGTGGTTTTCCTCTTTTTTGTTCTCGTTACGATACAAAGTGCCGCGATTAGTGTTGTCATATTCCATATTATTTCACCGATGCTTTTTTCAATGCGCTGCGTTGTTTAGAATCAAAACGTGACCAGAGTGCAGTTTTAAAGTCTGCATCTAGTTCACAGTCATTAATATATTTAACTGCTCCCTCAACATCTCCTTTCTCGATCATCCACCTAGCTTCTGTTGCAATAGTCTCTACAAACCCCTGATCGTCTTGAGTCATGGAATCATAAACGTCCACTGTGACTGCTTTAGCAGACTTAGGAGCGTCTTTTCCGATAACTGCGTCTACTGCATCATGCTCGGTTATTTCGAGCGCATTGAGCATTAGATAGCGTCTGAGATAGGTGTGCTGGCTTCCTAGAGCCTGTATAGCTGGAGACTTACCGCTTTCAATAGTGACCCTTGATACGGCTTCAGCGGTAGGGCTACGGAAATGAATTGATCCACCTGTCTCAAAGTCTACGATCCGTAAGACTGCTTCATCACCGTTAATTGAGAACACAGAGCAAAGACCTAGTTCTGCAAAGATGGTGTTTACAGATGGCAAGAAATCAGCAAGTTCAAAGTATTTAAAGTCTGCAAACTTATTATGACCAGACTTCTTTAACGACATAGCCTGTAGTTTAACTCTGGCATTTTGTAGCTTTTGATAGACGAGCCACTGCTGCTGCTCATGTTCAGCCTGTTGCTGATAATTAGAGTCCATATTTATCCTTTGAATTTTTTATACTGCACAATATTGTTAGGTTGTGGCTTCTCAGCAACTTGTACCGTTGAAGCCTTCTTCTGCTCTTTTTTAAACTTAGCAAAAGTCTTGCGTATATCCGTTCGATGTGAAGGAACATAGTCTGCTTTGTAGAGAATGTTTTTTTCGTCTTTCATATTGAGCAACCAATGATGTATAGAAACAACATCATTAAACCACAGATTATTGGATGGCGACCAAACCAATCATTAGTGTTAAGCAAAGTTTTCATTGTTCTCGATCTGGTCAGCTAGTTGATGAATATCCCGCGGTGGGATCAAGAGAGACTCGTAAGCAATGGTAAGGATTTCTTCTTCTTCAGGAGTCTTGTCTTGTTTCTGCTCTAGGTTATGAGCCAGCAAACGGATGGTGTAGACCAGTTCAGCTATTTCCCAGTTATGCATTTTAGTAATCACGACGAGCCTCCCATTTGTGAGTTTTCATATCTTGTTCATAGTTCCACAAGTCCTCTGCGGTAACACGATCATCAACGTGTTTTGAGTATGCTGATGCATATTCAATCATCTTGCCAATGATTCTAGCGATAGCTGCATTGAGTAGCGGTGGCTGATTCCTGTATTCTGCGTAAGCAACCAGAAAGTCTGCAAGAAACTCTTTCATGTCACCATATTCAAACTCTTCTAGAAAATCTTCAGGCTTTTTATCTAGAATCATTTGCAAACACTCTTGCTCAAATTCGTGACGTTTCATATTATTCTCCTAGTTGACTAATTTGAACGTAATACCATGCGTCTGCATCATTCATTTCAGACCATGTAATCTCAACATCCATAACGCGAACATTAAACATTTCAGCAATTTGCTCAAAAGAATATTTTCCTGACGTAATTGCATTTGCGATTTTGATTTGGTTCATATTATTCTCCTAGTAACCCCGCGTGTTGCGGTAAGAGAACGATACCACAGTCAATATTTTTGTGTAAAAACTTTTTTATAGATAACTTACAAATGATTAAAAGAAGCTATAAGCCTAAGATTGGTAGCAAAAGAGCAAGACTATATGAGTATGTACTGAAACATCCCGGCTTAACCGTAATGCAATTGCACAAGGCTTTAAAGCAGTACGACGATCAATTTATGGTTACGCGAGAGCTAAATATCTTGATTGGATTTGAAGTCGTTAGGGAGGAGGATGGTAGATATTACGAAAATATTAAGATAGAAGAACCAGAAGTTGTTACAGAAGTTGTAATACGTCAACCTATGGTATTTAAGCCACTGAATACATTTTTACCAACAGTCAGCCCTAGAGGACAGCCAATTGAACGAAGAAGTTTCAAAACTTGCAACTCAAAAATCAAAGTCCAAAACCCCAACAATATATAATTTCACCAAGAAAGTATGTCCTAGTTGCAAGAGAACTCGATCATCAGTACAGTTTCAGAATGGAGATTTGTGTAGGATTTGCACACTGAGGAAAAAATAGTTTATAGTTGCAACAAAGGTCTAGGGAGTGCAACCCGAAAAGCTGCCTTATCACCAGCCTGACCTTGATCTTCACCAGTGATAGCTACCCGATGATATAAGGGGCGATTGTGCATTATTACAAGTTCGAAATTTCCGTATGGAATCTTCATACAGCACACCTAACGTTGGTGGAAGAAGCTGTATATCGTCGTTTAATCGACCACTATTACGATACTGAAGCGCCTATAGGGGCTGACTACGGAATGATGATTCGTAGGCTCAGACTCGAAAACTATCAGGATGAAGTTCAAACCATCCTAAACGAATTTTTTACGCAAACTGACAAAGGTTGGGTCAATAAGCACTGCGACGAGAAAATCAAAGCCTATAAAAACAAGAAAAAAGTCAATAAAACCAATGGTAAATCAGGTGGCAGACCTAAAAAGCCAATAGAAACCGACTCGGTTATTGATGGGTTGCCAGTCGTAACCTTAACAACTAACAATAAACAAGAAACAAAGAACAATAATATTAATCATGATTTATTTGATGTTTTCTGGAAGAAATATCCTAGAAAAGTTGCTAAACCAAATGCATTAAAGGTTTGGAATCGTTTGAAGCCTAGCGATGAACTGCTTCAAAAGATGTTATCCGCAATTAATGCTCAAGGTCTTTGCGATAAAGAAATTCAATTTGTCCCGCATCCTGCTACATGGCTAAATGGTCATCGATGGGAAGATGAAATTACAAATAATAAAGTTGCTGAATTTGATATTTTTAGGAGAGCAAAATGATAGATGACTTCCTTTCGAGGCTGAAGAAGGTTCACGGCAGGAATGGTCGCTGGACTGCATGTTGTCCTGCCCATAACGATAAATCTCCGTCACTAGCGGTTCGAGAGCTGGACGATGGGCGAATCCTTGTGAAATGCTTTTCAGGTTGTTCTGCTGCTGAAATAGTTGCTTCGGTAGGAATGGACTTAACAGATTTATTTCCACCAGATGATAGTTCGTTGGCTTATCGTACAAAACCAGCCAAACCAGAACGCCGACCATTCTATCCATCTGACTTATTGAAAATAACGCGATTTGAGGCGTTAATCGTAGCGATGGTAGCTCGGGATATAACCAACGGAAAAAACGTCTCAGAAAGCGATTTAGAGCGTTTGAACACGGCTTTTGAAAGAATATGTGCTGTAGTGGGAGAGATTGATGAAAAGTATGCTTGAAGTTAGGGCTGAAGAACTCGATGCGATTATCAAACAATCGAAAATATCTTCGCGCAATATTGATGTTGATAAATATCTACATTTCCATGATGTAACTAGTCAAGTTAAGGATGCGACTGAGTGGCTTTCTGAAATGGAAGAAAGCTATATCAATCCTAAAGTTGACAAGGATGTAACTATGCCGTGGAGTAGTACGCATAGCGATTTCCGTTATCGGATGGGTGAGGTAACGGTTTATGCTGGAACAAATGGCGGCGGCAAGTCGCTTATTACAGGCCAGATTGCACTTGGATTGATACGTCAAGGAAAGAAAGTATGTATTGCTTCTTTTGAGATGCAGCCTGAAAAGACGCTATGGAGGATGGTTCGTCAGTTTGCTGGTGAGTTTATTGATGATCCATTGGCTCCTGACCGTAATGAGTACATACGCGCAATTATGGCTAGGTTTAGGAAATTTATTGCTGGCAAATTATTTATTTACGATCAGCAAGGAACTACCAGCTCTAATAAGGTAATTGCTATGTCGAGATATTGCGCTATGGAAAAAGAAATAACGCATATCTTTATCGATAGCTTGATGAAGTGCGTAGAAAAAGAAGATGACTATAACGAGCAGAAGAAGTTTGTAGATGAGTTGTGCTCATTGGCTAGAGATCACAACGTACATGTTCATCTTGTGCATCATATCCGTAAGCAAGAGACTGATGAGAAGCAGCCAAATAAGAATGATTTGAAAGGCTCTGGGTCTATTGCAGATCAGGTAGATAACGTGTTCTTAGTTTGGCGCAACAAAAAGAAAGAGAACATGATTAAGAATGGAGAAACAGGGTTAGATGATGTTGCTGATACGTTATTGATGTGTGAAAAGCAGAGGAATGGAGATGCTTCAGAGTGGTACAAACTTTGGTATCACGCGAGCAGTCAGCAATTCGTAGAAAAACTAGGTGCTTTCCCAATGGATTTTGACAATGAAGGAAGATTTAGAGCTTGAGCGTCATAAAGCCGAGGTTCGATATGTACTGCAATTAAGAGTACAGGATAGAAACAAGGCAATGGAATATTTAAGTTTAGTAAGAGAAAAAAGAAAAGAAAAAGCAAATAAGCTAGAACTTGACTGTAAAGAACAGTGGTCTATGGGAAACCGTGGCGAAAAAGGAGAATGGTATGAATAGAGAAGAACTAACAAGAATAATGGAACGAGCTATGGAGCCAAAAAAGAATAAATTTGTTTCTATCCCTTTATGGTTTGATCTGTTAATGATCTGCATTGGGATTATTGTGGCTGTTCTTTTGGAGTGGGCGCGATGAATAGAGATGACATTGTTAGGATGGCGCGTGAAGCGGGGTTTGAGTCGAATTCACTGGGGATGACTTATACAAGCGGATCGCTTTCAAACTTGCTTGAACGCTTCGCTAGCCTAGTCGCTGCTGCCGAACGCGAGGCGTGTGCGAAAGTGTGTGAAGAAGCTACGGCGGCATGGACGCAGCATTTGTACAACGATGGATGCATGAACTGCGCCGCCGCTATCCGAGCAAGGGGGAAGGAATGAACAGAGAAAAACTAACAGAAATGCTAATGCAGGCAGGATTTGAATATACGTCTGATCTATTGTCTAAACTTGATAAGTTTGAAGAGTTAATAGAAATAGAACGTGAATTTTGTGCTCAGATTGCTTTTAATTCAGCAACATACATAGAAGCAGCTAAAGCTATTAGGGCAAGGGGTAAGTAATGGTTTTTAAGAAGGTAGATTCTAACCAGACTAGAGTTGTCAAAGCACTAAGAGACTTAGGGGCTACTGTTCAGCATTTACACGCTGTAGGTAAGGGATGCCCTGATTTATTGGTAGGTTACAAAGGAAACAACTATTTACTAGAAGTTAAGGATGGGGAAAAGCCTGAAAGCCAGAGGAGGTTAACTCCGGATCAGGTTATCTGGCATTACGATTGGAAGGGGCAAGTAACTGTAGTAAATAGTCCACAGGAAGCAGTTGACACAATAAAGAAGTTATCTGGTATAGTTTGATCGTCTATGTGCGGTCATAGATAACAATCAAAGCCCTTTAGCTTTGGTTCTCATCCCTTAAATGGGAACGTGACCGCACACGGAGAGCCAAACCTAGAGGGCTTTTTTATTGTCTAGGTCGTACTGGTCGCGTTAGAAATGAACCCATGTTCGGGGTTGCTGCCAAGGGAACCGAGTGCGCTTTTAGAGGCCAGCGCGAGAACTTGCTACAGGTATCTCAGGAACAGAGCAAATAGGTGATGGTCGGATAGTCCACGATACGGGCGCTCTGGAAATTGAATGTAGACCTTCTGGGTGCAGCAGTCCTAATTAGGATGGCTGGAGAATGGGAATATCACCTTCTTGGCCTCTCTTATTGTCTAAAGGAATATGATTGCAATATGAAAACAATAGACCCGAACGAAGCGATTAATTTTTTAATAAAAAACGCTGGAGCATATGCCAAGGCTAAATCTGATGTTGTTTACTTAACAGAACATCGTAAAACGGTTAAAGCTATTGGATTCCAAAGAAGTTTAAAAAATACAATGGCAGAGAAGGAAGCTGATGCCTATACTTCAGATGAATATAAAACGTGCGTAGAGGGGCTTAGAGAGGCTGTAGAGGAGGCTGAGAGGCTAAGGTGGATGTTGGTAGCAGCACAGGCAAGGATAGACGTATTTAGGACGCTAGAGGCTTCTAATAGGAATATAGACAGGAATACTCAATAGGAGAATATGATGGAAAATACTGATGATTCAAATTTGGCTCAATGTGAGTTTTGCGGTTATGTAATAGACAAGGATGAGATTCCTACTGCAAACGATCCTTTTTGTTCTGACGGAACGGTAACTGTGTGTCCTGAGTGCAATGAGGGCGAGAGTTTTGTTAATTATGATCCAGATAAAGTTGTTGCATATAAAATAAATTATGAAGCCTTATATGAGTATTTGGAGAAAAAGAATGATATTAAATAACATGTCTGTAACGAGTATAGGTGGAAAAAAAGAAGAAAAAGAGAGCGACAAGTTGTTTTTCGAATTAACAATAAAGAACGCAACAACTAAATCCACAGTGAAATATGCTGGTGAGCTAAGTAGAGAAGAAAGAGATAACCTAATTAAGAGTTTAAATTTAAATTGATTTACAGAAACAAAAAGCTATTGGAGATAGTCAGAAACTTCCCTTGTCAGCATTGCGGGAAACAAGACGGAACGGTAGTAGCGGCGCACTCGAACCAGTTGCGAGATGGGAAAGGAAAGGGTATAAAGGCTAGTGATTTTAGGATTGCTAGCCTTTGTTTTACCTGCCATTACGAGTTAGATCAGGGCAAGAATCTAAGCAAGCAGGAGCGCGTAGAAATGTGGGAAGAATCGCATCGGAAAACAATAGGATTACTTTTTGACAATGGACATTTAGAGGTGATTCCATGAAAAAGACTAAAGCTGAAAAGAAGATGAGCAAGGTTTACAACGAATTCAAGGCTGGCACTTTGCACTCAGGTAAGGGTGGCCCTGTAGTTACTTCTAAGAAACAAGCGACTGCGATCATGTTAAGTGAAGGGCGCAAGGCTTCTAAGGGGAAGAAATGAAAAAGCCTATCTGGGACAAGGCTAGACCTAAAAGCATAGGCAAGCCTGAGAAGCTGACTCCTACTCAGAAGTCATCGGCTAAGAAGATGGCAAAGGCGGCAGGTAGACCTTACCCGAATCTAGTGGATAACATGAGAGCAGCGAGGAAGAAATGATTAAGCGCGGCAAAGAGGAGTTTGCTGGCTACAACAAGCCAAAGAAAACACCTAGTCATCCTACTAAGTCTCATGCTGTATTGGCTAAATCTGGGGATCAGGTAAAACTCATCAGATTCGGTCAGCAAGGCGTTTCTGGGTCTCCTGCTAGGGAAGGTGAGTCAGCGGCAGATAAAGCCCGTAGAGCATCGTTTAAAGCTCGTCACGCGGCTAATATCGCTAAGGGAAAGATGAGTGCAGCGTACTGGGCAGACAAAACCAAATGGTGAGCAATTGAGTCATCAGAGCCAGCTAGATTTTGTCAGATTATTAACTAACCGATTCCCTATTTACTTTGCAGGACAGAGGGTGCTGGAAGTAGGAAGTCTGGACATTAACGGCTCAATCAGGCAGTTTTTTGATGGCTGTGAGTATATTGGGGTGGATTTAGGTGAAGGTAAGGGTGTTGACTTAGTAGCTAAAGGGGAGGAATTAGAGTTTCCTGATGGTTACTTTAAGGTTGTGGCTAGTTGTGAGTGCTTTGAGCATAATCCTGAATGGGAAGCAACATTTAGGAATATGATTAGGATGAGTAGTGGGCTAGTGTTTTTCTCTTGTGCAACTACTGGTAGACCTGAGCATGGAACTAAACGGACTAGTCCTGATGATGCTCCTTTTTGTGGTGATTATTACCGCAACTTAACGGAGGAGGATTTTAGGGAAAAGTTTACGTTTGAGGAATTTGAGAGTTACGGATTCTTAACGAATAGCAACCCGCAAGATTTGTATTTCTGGGGTATCAAGACGCATGAGCATTTGCTGGAGATGGTAGAACGCACCACTACCGGAGAAATACGGTGAGTGCTCATGACGTGTTGGTATTAGTGAACAGTCGGCAGTGGCATAGTGCACACGGACAATGGGGAATAGCTGATACCGACAACTAACAGGAGGTTACTTGCAAGCAATCGTAATATGCACTGTAAACAGTCCGAGCATCCATGTATTAATGGAGTCAATAAATCAGTATGCACCAGATATACCGATATACCTTAGCGGTAATAACTTGGAACTCTGGGCAAGAGTCAGAGACAAGGGAAATGTCATCTTCAGACCCAATACTGCTACCAATTTCGGAGATGCATATAATTCAGCGATCGATT